>WNGO01000508.1_pt1 | contig 32402 bp, 36 predicted proteins | sample 5400511 | NCBI WGS metagenome assembly WNGO01 (sample SAMN13153380, study PRJNA577476) | soil metagenome | isolation source: 20 cm soil or saprolite under Garry oak tree replicate 2 | place: USA:California | collected 2016-06-15 | reverse complement strand
CGAGCACGAGCACACAGGTGAGCGCCATGAGGCCCCAGTTGACCGCCGGGACGTAGATCTGGCCGATCTCGCGCGATGACGTGTGCTCGATGCGCAACCGGGGACTGTAGCCGAGCTGTACCGCCTGGCGCGTCAGCGAGAACGCCCCCGAGATGACCGCTTGCGAGGCGATGATCGTCGCGGCGGTCGCGAGCGCGATCAGCGGGTACAACGCCCAGCTCGGCGCGAGGTAGTAGAACGGGTTGACCGCCGCGGACGAGTCGCGCAGCAGCAGCGCTCCCTGTCCGAAGTAGTTGAGCATCAGGCTGGGAAGCGCGACGCCGAACCAGGCGCGCTGGATCGCGCGATGGCCGAAGTGCCCGAGATCCGCGTACAGCGCTTCGCCGCCCGTGACGACCAGGAAGACGGCGCCCAGCACCACGAATCCCCGCCCCGCGTTTTCACCGAAGAAGCGCACCGCATAATGGGGGGACACGGCGGCCAGCACTTCCGGCTGGCGGACGATCTGGCTCAATCCCAGCACGCCCAACGTGGCGAACCAGAGGAGCATTACGGGGCCGAACATCGCGCCGATGCGGGCCGTACCGCGACTCTGCAGCAGGAACAGGCCGACGAGGATCACGAGCGTCACGGGGAGCACCCAGCTGGCCAGCGCCGGCGTCGCCACCTCGAGCCCCTCCACGGCGCTGAGCACCGAGATCGCCGGCGTCAGGGCGCCGTCCGCGTACAGGAGCGCCGACCCGAAAATGCCCAGGACGATCATGATGCGGCGCGGCGAGAGTCCCCGGGCCAGCCGACTCCCATTCACCATCGCCATCAAGGCGAGCACACCGCCTTCGCCCTTGTTGTCGGCGCGGATGATCACGATGTGGTACTTGATCGTGACGACGATCACGAGCGACCAGAACACCATCGACATGACGCCCAGCACGTTCCCGGGTGTGACGCTGATGCCGTGGGGGCCGTAGAACGAGTAGCGAATCGCGTACAGGGGGCTCGTCCCGATGTCGCCGTACACGACCCCCAGGGCGGCGAGCGCCAAGGTGAAGAGATAGCGGCCGTGCGGCGCGGCCCGCGGTTCCGAACGGGCGGTCATGGCGCTGAATACTAGCGGGTGGGAGTGGGAGGGGCGTGACGCAAGCCGCCGAGCGCCAGCACCCAGATCGCCGTGATGATCAGCGCCGATGCGACGCACCAGCGACAGATCGTGTGCAGCACCAACAGCTCGATGGCGGTGAGGTACAGCGTGAACGCGAAGCCCGCGGTGGCGAGCGCGGCGAGGGCCAGCGCGACCCGGCGGTCGGTCGCAAACGCCGGCTGGACGCCGACCAGCCCCACGCCCAGGAGCAGCGCATAGCCCGCCACGCCGACGAACGCCACCGGGACGCCGAACAGCTCGGCGTAGCGGCTCGCCTGTACCGCCTCGCACCCGCCCGTGCCGCACTGCAGCACGCCGATCACGCCGATCTTGTAGAGCCAGAGGTAGGTCGCGACCAGCAGGCCCACCAGCGCCAGGACGACGATCGTCTGGCGGCGCGGCATCACTTCCGCGGCTTGGTCTGCTTCGTCAGGCCGTCGACCAGAGACTTGAATGCGTCGGACGTGGGGTGCCCGTCGAACCGCTTGCCGTTCACGAAGAACGTCGGCGTGCCGCCCACGTTCAGCGCTTCACCCTCCTGCACACTCGCCTGGATCCGTGCGGCGTAGCGCTGCCCGTCCATGCATGCGTCGTACTTGTCGAGGTCCAGGCCGGCGGCCTGGGCGAAGTCGCGGAACAGGGACCGCGGATTCTTACCGGTCTGCGCCCATTGGTGGTTGGTGAAGAGCTGATCGTGCATCTCCCAGAACTTTCCCTGCTCGCCAGCGCACTGCGCGGCGAGCGCGGCGTAGCGCGAGTACTGGTGGCTGGGGAGCGGGAAATCGCGATAGCGCCAGCGCACCTTCCCGGGAGCGATCAGCTGCTCGCGGATCACCGGCATCTGGACGGTGGCGAACGAGGCGCAGAACGGGCACTCGAAGTCGGAATACTCGGTCACCTCGATCGGGGCCGAGGCCACGCCCAGCGTGAACCCCTTGAACCCATCGCTCGCGGCCAGCGGCAGGGGCGCGCTCGCCGCCGGTGCCGCCGCCGGAGCGCCGTGCGCGCCGTACCAGATCACCCCGCCGCCGATCAGGGCGACGACGGCAAGCAGCATGTAGAATCCCTTCACTCGTCACCGCTCCTGCGCCAGGGCTCGTCGTCCTCGTCTTCTTCCGCGATGTCGCGGGCGCGCTCGGCGTCCTCGACGATCCGGCGGCTTTCCGCGATCTCCGGCGTGTCGTAGGTCACCCGCACCTCGTAGTGGAACAGCTCGCTGCGCGTGTTGCCCAGCAGTTTCTGCAGCTCAGGCACGCGATCCAGCAGCTGGCCCGTCCGGTCGAGCATCTGGATGCGCTCGGCCAACGCGCGCAGCATCGTCACCAGTCGCTGGGCCCGCTCCGGCCCGTAGACCTGGTCTTTGTCGTCGCTCATGCGTCCGCCTTCTCGACAGTGCGACCCGTCTCCATCACCCCGCCGTCCCTCACCGCCCCCGTCCACCGTCTGATTATACCATCCTCCGCGGTCAGCTGCGGGGCCTTTGCACCCCGCGCCTGGGCCTATTACATTGCTGCGCCGTCGACCCGCGCCCCCGCGCCTCAGACCGAGAGGAGTGCTCTTGCATGGCCAAAAAGCGTTCGGAACCCCGCAAGCTGTCGACCCCCACCCCTTTTGAGCAGGCCCGAGACGAGTTGTTCTCCCACATCCTCCGCTGTGGCGTCCTGGAAGCGACTGCCGAACATCAGAAGGAATGGTTCGACGACACGATGCTGTATCTGGCCGACCGGTACGCCGAACTGGACGAGCCGCAGCTCACGGAGCTGCGCCTCTTGGGCGAGCGCTACTGCCGGCCGGTGGTGGGACGGAGCGCGACGGTCGGCGCCAACGCCTGAGCGTCGCACCGCGCAACGAACAGGGCGCTCGGGAACCGGGCGCCCTGTTTCATTGCCACGAGGACGGCAGCCACCGCCAGCGTCGCCCCGCCGCCAGCCGGACCCCCCCGGCCAGGCCCAGCTCCGCATACCAGCCCGCCGCCCGGGCCGGGGCGGATTCGAGGCCCACCAGCGCCGTCAGGTAGCCCGCGCCCCGCTCCGACGTGGCGCCGGCGAACGCAATGCCGAACCCGGCGTACAGGCTCGTCCCCGTGCGGGCGGCGGGCTCGAGCAGGAACTGCGCGCTCGCCGCGAGCCGCACGCCCAGCACCCCGTCGCAGCTCCCGCTCGCCGCGGTCAACGCGAAGCGCCCCTGCCCTCCCGGCCGGCGCGCCACGCCGACCTCCCCGCCGGTGAACCAGCGCCGCGCCCCTACGACCGTCGCACCGGCCCCGACCTCGGTGGCCGTGAGCCGCTGGCCCTGGGCGGGCCGTGCCCACACCGCTCCGCCCGCGAGGGCGAGCATGCACCCGAGCGGCCTAGCGAAGCGCGACGTCGTACGTGACGCGGATATCGGGCGCGAGCGACGCCACTACCGAGCAGTATTTCTCGAGCGAGAGCTCGATCGCCCGACGCGTCTTCGCCTCGTCCACGCCATCCCCTCGAACGGCGAACCGGAAGTGCAACGCGGTGTAGCGGCGCGGCTCCGCCTCGCGGCGCGTCCCGGCGACCGCAATCTCGAGTTCGCGCAGCGTCACGCGCTGCTTCTTGAGGATCACCACTACGTCCGACGCCGTGCACGTGGCGGCGGCGACGAGCAACAGCTCGACGGGCGACGTGGCCGCAGCGCCATTGCCATCCACGCGAATCGCCGGTCGGCCCGGCGCGCCGCCTGCGAACTCGAGCTCGTCCTGCCACCGCACGACGACCTCGCGCACGTTTCCCGTCACCGTCAGTTCCCCCGCCGCGTCGTGAGACCCACGTAAATCCGGTTGCGCCGGAACAGGTCCATGGCGTGGTACTCGAGCAGCCAGTTGAACGTCGAGCGGTAGTGCAGCTCGACTCCGACCAGCACGTTCGCCCAGATAGCCGGGCAGTCCGGGTCGACCGCGCAGCCGTCGTGCCCCGCCAGACTGAATCCACCGCCCAGGTACGGCGTCGCGACCCGCTCGTCGCCGGTGAAGCGGAAGGCCACCTCGAGGCTTCCCGCATAGGTGTTGGCGCCCTGAAAGATGCCGAGCTCGACGGCAGGACGCAGCCGCAGCCGCGGGTCGAAGAGATTCCCGGCGTCGAGCGTGGTGCCGACCACGAGCTGGCTGCTGCCGAGGTCGAGCCCGCCACGCACGCCGAACCCGAACAGGCCCAGGCGCGTGCCGCGGTCACCGCCGCGCCGCACGGGCGGCGGGTGGAACTCCTGAGCCGCGAGCGCGGTGGCGAGCGCGAGCGCCGCCAGCGTCGTCCCCATCGTACGGATCACGCCGGTCCCCCCTCCCCTTCCCTCGCACGTTCGCCCTCGCCGCCTCCGCCCGACGCCACGCGCCTGCCCCGCGCGGCCGCGCGGCCGTAGTCCCAAATCGCATACAGACCCACGGCCGCCGTGGCCCAGGCGAGCCGCCGCGCGGAGGGCGAGTCGGCGATCACGGCGACGAGCGTGAGCAGCTGCAGCACCGTCACCGCCTTGCCTCCCGCGCGCGCGGGCAGGGCGAGCGGGCGGTGCAGCAGCCATCCCCCGAGCGAGCCGAGCACGGCGACGATGTCGCGGGCCAGCACGCCGAGCACCTCGAGCGGGTGGAGCGCGCCGCGTCCCGCGACCGTGAGCAGCGCGGCGGCCACGAACACCTTGTCGGCCACCGGGTCGAGCAGCGCGCCGGCGCGCGAGGGACCGAGCCGTCGGGCCAACATGCCGTCGAAGAAATCCGACGCCGCAGCCGCGCCGACGAGTCCGAGCTGCCACCCGGGGCGATGCACGAATGGAAACGCGATTCCCAGAGGAACCCGCAGCGCCGTCAGGAGATCGGCCCACGTCACCCACGGTTTCACTTGCCCCTCCCACACGCGTTTCGTAGCTTCGAGCCCGTGGATCTCAAGCTGCTGAAACAGGCGGCGATCTTCCAGGACTTGGACGACGGAGAGCTCGCCCGCGTCGCCGAGGTTTGCCGCGAGCAGAAATTCGCCGCCGGGCAGCACGTCTTCAAGGAAGGCGAGCCCGGCAACCGCCTGTTCATCATCTCGGAAGGCGATGTCCGAATCTCGCGTACGATCCCGGGGTCGGGCGAGGAGGCGCTCGCCGTCCTCAAGCCCGGGGCCAGCTTCGGCGAAATGGCGATCTTCGACCGCTCCGAGCGCTCCACTGACGCCATCGCGAACACCTCCTGTACCCTGCTCACGATCTCCCGGTCCGACTTCGAGTTGCTGCTCGACTTCAATCGCGACATCGCGTACAAGGTGCTCTGGTCGGTGGTACGGCTGCTCTCCGCGCGGCTGCGCGTCACGAACGACAACCTTCGGTCGTTCCTCGCCATGTCCATGTTCTAGGTGATGACCCCAGTGATGATCCGACTCCCGTCCGCTCCGCTGCTCCTCGCCGGCGCCGCCCTGTTGGGGGGGTGCTTCGATCTGTCGAACCCCAGCACCGGGAGCGCCCGCCTGTCGCCGATCCTCGACTCGATGTTCGTGGGCGACACGCTCTCGGCGCGCACGCTCACCTACCTCAACCCCGACGGCATGCCCCAGAACCCCGGCGTGATCAAGTGGCACATCACCGTGGACTCGGTCGGCGGCGTCCCCGCTCCGGTCGCCACGATCGACAGCGTGACGGGCGAGATCGTCGGGCGGCGGCGCGGCACGGCCGTGGTGTACGCGGAAGCGCAGAACCTCCTGGCCCCGGCGCTCATCGTCGTGTCCAGCCGGCTCGACCTGACGCTGCTCTTGGACACCGTGTTCGTCATGCCGAACGACACGATCACGCTGCCGCTCGCCATCGTGCAGCGGCCCGGGAGCCCGCCCTACACCTACTGGTTCAGCCCGACCCCCGACTCGGCGCGCTACACGATCGACACCGCCACCGGGTTCGTCAGGGCGTTCGCAACGGGCGCGGCGCTGGCGTACGTCGCGCACGCGGCCACCAGCCAGGACACGGTCGCCGACACGGGGGCCGTCGTTGTCATGACGCTGAGCGGCCCGTCGGGAGGCCGGTTCTTCGCGAGCGTCGTGGGCATCACCATCCGGCACCAGGGCGGCGGCGCCACCGCGCAGAACTACCGTAACACGACCACGGGCAGGTTGGCGTTCCGCCTCGTCGACTCGGTCGGATCGCGCACCGCGCCCGTGTTCGAGCGACTCATGATCACCCTGCGGGACTCGGTCCTCGACATCGGGCGGTTCGAGATCGACACGCTGAACCCCCAGGAGGCGAGCGCAAGCCTCGGGCCGCTCGACGCGGTGTGCAACCCACCGCGCTCCTGGGCGGTGTGGTCGACCAGCATTGGCTCGGGGATCATCGCGTTCTCTCACAACCTGATCGGGTTCCGCGAGGCGGGAGAGATCGCCGTGACGCAGTACCAGCCGATCACGGGCGGCGGAGCGGCGATCAGCGGCCGGTACACCTTCACGGCGCAGCGCACGGACCTGTACAGCGACGACCTGGGTCAACTCACGATCCACGGCAGCTTCGTCGCGCCGCTCGCCACCTATGCGACATCGTGCGAGCAGTGACGTTCGAGCACGCGCTCGCCGACCTGGGCGGCGTGCCGGCAAATCGCCTCACTGATACCCAGGCTCTCACCGGTCTGCTCCTCGCCGCGGCCAACGCGGCGGGCCTGAACCCCGCGGCGCCCCCCGTGGTCACGGTCGGCCCGCGGGGCGTCGCGGCGGCGCTGGTGTGTCACGGCGGGCACGTCGCGATGCACGCGCTGCCGGAGGAAGGACTGTGCTTCGCCGACATCGCGGGCCCGGGGGCCAAGCACCCACAGCGCGGTCTCGAGATCATCATCAAGCGCCTGGGCGCGCGCGAAGTGCGCAGCGACACCCGCCGGCGCGGCAGCGTCACCCCAGCGACCAACCCGGAGGTTTCATGAACCAACTCACCCCCTACGCGGCCTTCTTCATGCGCCTCGCGGTGGGCGGCGTGTTCCTGCACCACGGCCTGATGAAGTTTCACACGGGGATCGCAGGCGTCGCGGGGTTTCTGCACAACATCGGCGTCCCCTTCGCCACGATCGGCGCGGTGATCCTCATCGTGGTGGAGACGATCGGCGCGGTGTGCGTGCTGCTCGGGCTGTTCACGCGGATCTGGGCGGTGTGCATGGCGATCGAAATGGTCGTGGCCATCCTGGCCGTGCAGCTGCCGCGGGGCGGCAATTTCGAGCTCGAGGGCCTGCTGTTCGCCGGCGCGATCACCCTGTTCGCGCTGGGGGACGGGCCGCTGTCGGTAGCGGTGAAGCTCAAGCACGGGAGTTAAACGGCCGGGAAAAGGCCGGGGAAAGGGGGAAGGGGGAAGGGCCCGCCCCACCCTTCCCCCTTCCCCGGCCTCTTACCGGCCGTCAGTGAAGTATCCGGAGCAGCCCCGCGTCCGCGCTCCCCCGGAGGAAGCTCTCGGGGTCGGTCGCGGGGATCGCGACGCCTGTTTGCTTGCGGCCACGCCGCGCGCTGGCCGCCATGTACTGCTCGAGCGAGCCGTCCGCCCATTCGCCGGCGTCGTCCTTCATCTGCAACACGATCTCCTCCCACGTGCCGACGTAGGTGACACCGCCTTGCGTGCTCACGCGGTGGATCTCCGCGTGCGCCGGCTGTCCCGAGCGCGAGCGCATACCCTGCAGCTCGGTGAGCAGCGTACCGAACAGCTCGAGCTGGCGCGGATCCCGTACGCGGCCGTCCGGGCTCATCGCCTCGATCTCCGCGAGCAGCAGGTCCTCCGGCCCGGCCGCGCCGGCGAGATCGTCGAGGCGCCGGTGCCAGGGGACGAGCTCGGGGTCGTCGTCGGGGAGCCGGTACACGCTCCGCTTCAGCTCGATCAGGCGCCAGATCGCGAGGCCGTCGACATGATCGTCCGGCTCGGTGCGCTCCAGGTGGAACAGGGCGGCCTCGTATTCGCCCCGGTCGTACAGCAGGTTGGCGAGGTAGATGCGGGCCTCGCCGTGGTGCGCGTCGAGCTCGAGGGCGCGGCGCAGCCAATACAGGGCGCCGCCTTCGTCGCTGAGCCGGTGGGCCGCGTACCCGGCGCACGCCGCCGCTTCGGCCGAGTCGGGATGCGCCGTGAGCGCGACCTCGAAGAAGCGCCGCGCGTGATCGAGCAGACCTTCACGGAACAGCGCGCGCCCGACCTGCAGCATCAGGTCATGATCGTCACGGAAGCCGAGGGCCACGATGTGGTCGAAGCACGCCACCGCGGCGGGGCGCTCGCCGAACTTGAGGAGCACCTCGCCCAGGCCGGCGAGGGCGTCCTCGTGGTCCGGGTCGAGGCCGATCGCCTCCTCGAACGCGCGACGCGCCCACAAGTACTCCTCGCGGGCCAGGCGCGCGTATCCCATGCCCACGTGCACTTCGTTGTAGAGCTGATGCGCGCGTTCGTCGTAGTCGTCGGAGCTGAGGAACGGTTCCGACATCGAACGGGCCTCCCGGGAAGGTTGCGCTATGATAAGAAACCGCGAACGGTTTCACAAGCGACCCGCGCGGGCTATCTTCACCGCCGATGCTCGCCCCCGTATCCGACGGATCGGTGACCTCAGCGCGCGGCTTCGCCGCGGCGGCGGCGCACGCCGGGCTCAAACCCGACGGCGCGCCCGACGTCGCCCTGCTCGTGTCCGCGACCAGCTGCGCCGCGGCCGGCGTGTTCACCCGCAACGCCGTACGCGCGGCGCCCGTCGTGTACGACGCCGAGCTGCTCGCCGAGCGGCCGGGCCGCATTCGGGCCGTCGCGATGAACGCGCGCGTCGCGAACGCCTGCACGGGATCAGACGGGCTCGCCGCGGCGCGCGCCATGGCGCAGGCGGCCGAGCAGGCGGCCGCCCTCCCCACCCGCACCGCGCTCGTGCTCTCGACCGGCGTCATCGGCGTACCGCTGCCCGTGGCGCCGATCGTGGACGCGCTGCGCCAGGCCGCCGCCCGGCTCTCCCCCGCAGGCGGCATCGAGGCGGCCCGCGCCATCATGACCACCGACACGCGACCGAAGCATTGCGCCGTGCGCTTCGAGACGCCGGGCGGCCTGGTCACCGTGGGCGGAATCGCCAAGGGCGCCGGAATGATCCATCCCGATATGGCCACCCTGCTCGCGGTGCTCACAACCGATGCCGTGGCCGAGCCCGCCTCGCTCCAGCCCCTGCTCCGGCGGGTCGCCGACCGCAGCTTCAACGCCATCTCGGTGGACGGCGATACCAGCACCAACGACACGGCGCTGCTGCTCGCCAACGGAGCGGCGGGCGTGGACCCCGCCCGGGACGGTGCGGTGTGGCAGCTGTTCGAGGAGGCCGTGCAGCACGTGGCCCGGGTGCTGGCCCTCGCCATCGTCGGGGATGGCGAGGGAGCGTCCAAGTTGGTCGAGATCCAGGTGGTCGGGGCCGCGAGCGAGGCGGTGGCACGCGACATCGGGCGCGCGATCGCGCGATCCACGCTCGTGAAGACGGCGATCTACGGAGCCGACCCCAACTGGGGACGCATCCTGGCCGCCGCGGGGGCGGCCGGGGTCGCCTTGGCGCTCGACCGCCTTACCCTGCAGGCGGCGGCGGACGGCGAGTGGCTGACCCTGGCCGAGGGCGGCGCCACGGCCCACCCCGATGCCGAGCGCGCGCGCGCCATCTTCCGCCAGAAAACCATCCGCCTCCGCATCGACCTTGGGCTCGGTCGCGCGGAGGCGATGGTGTGGACGTGCGACTTGACGCCGGACTACGTCCGGATCAACGCGGACTACACGTCGTAACTACGGCTTCATCTTGCTCGAGTCTTTGGCCGCGGTCTTCCCGGTAGGCTTGGCTGCGTGCTTCTTCGACGCCTTCTTGCTGCCCTTCTTGGCCGGCTTCGCCTTGGACGAATCAGCCGCCGGCGTCTGGCCCTGCATCGGCGAGGGCTGCTGCGCCACGACGATCGCCGGGGCGGCGAGCAACGCCAGCGTGATGAGCGTGCGACGAATCATGTGCGTGTTCCTCCAGAGGGATCGCGCGAGCCACCTTGGCCCGCTTCACCGTTGAGACCCGCGGGCGCACGGGCGCGTCACGCCCGCGGCATGGCGCGGTCGCGAAAGACAGGAGTTTCAGAGTGTAACGCAGGGTCACTGCGGCGGCGGCGGCGCCGCCTCGGGGCGACGCGCCCCCGCGACGCTCGCCCGCGCCGGCTTGGGCGGCGCCGGCACGTTCGGGAGCGCACGCCGCACCACGGCCACGGCCTCCGCGTGGGAGTGGCCGCGCTGTAGCTCGTGCAGCACGGCTGTGGACACGTCCAACAGACGCTCGCCCCGCAGCCCCTGGCGCGCGGCGTCGATGATGAGGCCAGCGGACGAATCCGGGTCGAAGCGGTGCGCGGCGAGGTCCGCCACCGCGTGCAGCGCCGAGCCGCGTGGCTCCTGGGGCATCGCGGCCACGACCCGCTCGACGACCGGCGCCGGGACGCCACGCTTCAAGGCCGCGTAGATCGTGGTGACCTCGGCGGCCGTGGCGGGCGGGGCGTCGCCGGCCCGCACCAGCAACGCGCGCGCGTCCCGCAGCTGCTCGAGCATCTCCTGCGCCGCCGCGCCGATCCGCGCCGCCGGCACGTGCTTCGCACCGCCCTCGAGCGCCTTCTGCACCAGCGGCTCGGTCGGCAGGCCCTCGCGCGCAGCGACCTGTACCAGCGAATCGACGGTTGGGACCGCCGCCGTGGGCACGCGCGCTTCCAGACGACTGCGGACCGACTGCCCCGCCAGCGGGCTCACCACGAGCGTCAGGAGGAGACCGAGTCTCATCGCCTGACGGCGCGGACGATGAGAATCGAGTTCTCGCGTCCGAAGTCGTCCTCCACGAGGCGATCCGCCAGGTGATCGGTCACCCAGCGCTCGCCGTCCACCACGAACATGTATTCGTACGTGCCGGTGGGGAGCACCACCGTGGCGCGCCACACGCCGTCATGATCGCGGTCCTCGAGGGGAATCGAGCCGGTGCGCCAGTCGTTGAAGGAGCCCACGACGTGCACGCTTTGCGCATCCGGGAACCGCCCCACGAACTGCGCGATCCCCTCGTGCTCGCCGAGCACAGGACCATTCTCCTCGCCGATGGGCACCAGCGTGAGGAGCGCGACGGCTGCGGCGAGTGCCAGACTCCACACCGGCCGGACCCGGAAGGTGACGGCGTGCGGCACGGAGAACCAGCGTATCAGGCGGCGCACCCGCGACGGCGCCGGTCGCCGGACGGCCGCCATCACCCGCGGCTCCAAGCCGGCGACCGCGGGAGCGGTCGCGAGCAGCGCCGCCGCCGCTTCCAGCCGCTCCACCACGAGCTGCAGCTCGCGTGGCAGGCTCTCGCGGGCCAGCTCGCCATCGAGCGCCTGATGGATCCTCGGATCGATCGGATTCATGCGTGGTCCTCCAGTACCTGCAACAGCGCTTCCCGCGCCCGATGCACGCGCATCTTGAGGGTCGGGATGCGCTCGCCCGTCACGTCGGCCATCTCCTGATAACTCAACCCCTCGACGTGCTTCAGCACGAAGGCTTCGCGCTTGTCGGGCGAAAGCCGGGCGAGGGCCCGCGCCACCAGCGCCAACTGCTCCGCCCGCTCGAGGGCGGCTTCGTTATCGGTCACGTCGGCCACGGGCGGTGCCTCCTCCAGGCGAACATCCGCCACGGCACGCCGCGCCAGGTAGCTCTTGCACCGGTTCGCCACGATCCGGTACAACCAAGTGCGCAGGCGCGACGGGTCCCGGCAGCTCGCGAGGTGGCGATACGCCCGCACGAGGCTTTCGGCCACGGCGTCCGCCGCGACATCGCGGCTTCCCAGCATGCGCGTCGCGAACCGCAGGAGACCGGCTTCGTAGCGGCGGATCAGGAGACCGAACGCCTCGCGATCGCCGCCAAGCACGCGGGCCACCACCTCCGCGTCGGAGGGGTCTCCCCTCACATCCGTATGACCTGCATGGAGATTAGGGCGTCACGCTAGCACGCACGCCGCACGCCGCGCTAGAGGAAGGAAGCGCACCGGGATGGCCGGGGTGTTTCGCGACGGAACCGCCCCGTCAACGGGCGGCGAGGACGTGCTGCGCGACGAGCAGGTAGCTGGACGCGCGCACGCCCTCGCCGCCCAGCGCGCCGGCGAACGCCTCGAGCGTCGCTTCGGCACGGCGGCGATAGCGCGCGTCGTGGGTCGCCTCGCCGAGCTGCAGCAGAACGCGCGCCGCCCAGGCGTTCGCTCCGGGGAGCAGATCGTCGAGCACGGGCTTGGCGCGGTCGGCCAGCGCCGGCGCCGCGGGGTCGGTCACGACGGTATCGAAGTAGCCCCCGCCGATCGAGTCGGCGAAGTCCCGGTCGAGCACGTCGGCCAAATCCTGGGCCACGCCGAGATAGCGCGCCTTGCCGGTGTAGCCGTACGCCGCGAGGCAGGCGGCCGCGAGTTGCACCTGGTCCTGCAGCAGCCCGTGGACGGCGGCACCGCCGGGGGTGTGGCGCGTGCCGCGCTTGCGCGTGTACGTGAGCCGCAGCAGCCGGTCGAGCGCCCCGAGGGCGCGCCGCGCGACGGCCGAGTCGCCGACTGCGGGCGCGGCTTCCAACACCGAGCCGATGACGTAGGCCTCGCGGTCGGCGAAGACCGCACTCTCAGAACCGTCGCCCAGGTCGCGCGCCAGCCGCTGCAGCACGACCCGCGCAGCGTCGCGGTAGCGGGAGGTGCCGGTGAGGGCCCAGCCAACGCCGAGGTTACGCACGAGGCCGGCCCGCACCAGGCTCGGTGGGTCGTCGCGCGCGACGTCGGCGGTGACCGCGTCGCCCGAGTCGACCATGAAGTCGAGCACGGTGCGCGCCGCCTTCAGGTAGCTCGAATCGCCCGTGCGCCCGTACGTCGCGAGCAGCAGGCTCACCGCCTGGGTGTGCATGAAGCTCCCCAGGGCGGCGTGCGTGCCGGCGACCGCCTGGAACGTCACGCGCACGGCCGCGACCTGGGACGCGACCGTCTGAGGTTGGAGCACGCCGCGCGCCCGCGCCGCGTGCGTCAGCGCCAGCTGCCGCACCAACGCGGCGCGCTGCACGATGACGCCGCGCTGCTCGCGGTAGCTCTTGGCGACCTCCGGGAGGAGCTGCTTCAGGCCCCGCCCGGTGACCGGATCGTCGGCAGGGAAATACGTGCCGCCAAAGAACGCCGAGCCGTCGGGGGTCAGGAACACGGTGACCGGATAGCCGCGCAGGCCGGCGAGCCACTGAACGGCCGCCTCGTAGCGCTGCGCCACGTCGGGCCGCTCGTCGCGATCGACGCGGACGGGCACGAAGAGCGAGTCGATCATCGCTCCCAGCCCGAGGTCGCCGTACACCTCGCGGTCCATCACGGCACACCAGCGACACTCGTCCGCGCCGACGTACAGGAGTATCGGGCGATCGAGCCGCGCCGCGAGGGCGAATGCTTCGCGGCCCCACGGCTGCCAGCTCACGGGCTGGCGCGCCGCCCGTGTCAGGTAGTGCGTGGTGGATTGGGCCATGCGGTTGGTGAGCGGCCCGTGCTCGGAGACGCAAGCGCTGACGGCGAGCGACAGGGTGAGCCAGGGCAGGGTTCGCATGGAAGCGGCGCCTTCAACATACCCTGACGTTCGGCGGCGCGTTCCCCCCCCCAAAAACAGCGACCTGGAATTCTTCGCCGGCGAGGTCGGGCGTGCGGTCCCTCCCTCAACGCATGCGCAGCATTCCAGGTCGCCGTGCAGTTTGTGCATTTTACTTCGGGTCGTCAATAGGGCGCGGACGCAACACCCCGCACGCAGGCGAGGCGTGGTTATAGTTGGGTATGCCCGAGGAAACCCGTATCACTCCGAAACCGAACGGCCCGCTCGTGGTTCAGGGCCCGGTCAAGATCGTTACGCCGGACGGGCGGGAGCTGGCGGTGCCCCCCCGGAAGGACGGCCGACCGGCGGAAGTCGTTGTCCTGTGCCGTTGTGGAGGATCGGCCACCAAACCGTTTTGTGACGGAACTCACAAACGCAACGGGTTCAGCGACACCCCCCCAGCGAGCCCCGCTCCCACGCCTTAAGCAGGCCGTATTATGTTGTCACCGTCCTGCCCCTGGCCCCTGCCCCCGAATGGAGGAGCGACATGGCGAAGGCTGGCAAAGCCCCGATGGCCGCGGACGAAGGGTACTGCGTGAAGTGCAAGGCGAAGCGGAAGATCTCGAACGCCCAGCAGGTCAAGATGGCGAATGGTCGTCCTGCCCTGAAGGGCGTGTGCCCGGTGTGCGGCACGGGGATGTTCAAGATCCTGCCGCCCAAGTGAGCCCGACCCGATCCGACAACCTCGAGCCCCCGGTCGCGTGAGCGGCCGGGGGCTTCTCGCTAGGGTGCCACGCGCCGGCTCCCGCTTCCTTGGTAGGCGTAGCGGAACGTGATGCACGCTGTTCCGGCGTCCTGGCAGTAGTAGGCGAGCAGCTCGAGTTTCGCGTACTTCCCTCGGGGCGTCCGCACCCCATAGACGTGGTGTTTCGAGGTCAACAGGTGGCTGAGCATGCTGTAGGCGTACCACTTCCCGACGGCGGGATTGGTGGTATCCGGTCCGGCGGTATTGTCGGCGTAGCCTGCGGCCGGGAGCTCGACCACCGAGTCGAAGGGCACCGGGCCCAGGTCGACGATCCCGCCCCCCGGTGCGGTGATCAAACGGAAGCGACGGAAGGCCAGGTCCCAGACCCCCGAGTCCGCGACGGCGTTCCGACCGAAGTCGAAGCGGCGCCACCGGTCGGTGGCCGAGGCGTCGAGCGTATAGGTCCCGGGGCCGACGAGCGAGTCCCCCACGGTCGCGGGCCGGGCCGTACTCAGCGCGAAGGCGGGATACTCGGGGGTGGTGAGCGAGCCGATCAGTAGGGAAGCGACGAGCAGCAGGAAGGCGGCACCGATCACCAGCACGAGGATGGGCGGGCGGGCTGCTCCGCTCCGCCCGGTCACGCCTCGGCCATGAAGGGGTAGCTGAAGCTCCGGGGCGGGACGAAGTTCTCCTTCACGGCGCGCGGACTCACCCAGCGGATCAGGTTGAGCAGGCTGCCGGCCTTATCGTTGGTGCCGCTGGCCCGGGCGCCGCCGAAGGGCTGTTGTCCCACCACCGCGCCCGTCGGCTTGTCGTTGATGTAGAAGTTTCCGGCGGCGTAGCGAAGCGACGCTTGGGCCTCGTTCACGGCGCGGCGGTCCTGCGCGAATACCGCACCGGTGAGGGCGTACGGCGACGTCTGGTCCACCAGCCGCACGGTCTCCGCCCAGCGCCGCTCGGGATACACGTACAGCGAGAGCACCGGGCCGAAGATCTCCTCGCACATGGTGCGATACGCCGGGTCCTCGGTCTGGATGAGGGTCGGCTCGATGAAGTAGCCGTCGGCATCGTTCGCGCCACCGCCAGCGAGCACTTTGACGCCCGGGGCCTGTTTGGCGGCCTCGAGGTAGGCCTTGATCTTGTCGAACGCCTTCCGGTCGATGACCGCCCCCATGAAGTTCGTGAAGTCGGCCGGGTCGCCGGTCTTCACCTCGCCGAGCATGGCGAGCACCCGCTCGCGCACCCGGGGCCACAGCGTGTCCGGCACGTAGGCGCGCGAGGCGGCGCTGCACTTCTGCCCCTGGTACTCATAGGCGCCCCGCACCACGGCCGTCGCGAGGGCGTCCACGTCGGCGCTGGCGTGCGCCAGTATGAAGTCCTTCCCGCCCGTCTCACCCACCAGGCGGGGATAGCCGGCGTAGCTCGAGAGCCGCTCGCCCACCCGCTGCCACAGCGCCTGGAACACCTCCGTCGAGCCCGTGAAGTGGATGCCGGCGAGGGCGCGGTCGAGCAGTAGATGCTCCGAGATTGGCGCCGCGGGGCCAGGCACGAAGTTGACGACGCCCGGCGGCAGGCCGGCTTCCTCGAGCAGCTTCAGGAGGAAATAGTTCGAAAACACCGCCGTCGCGGCGGGCTTCCACACCACGGTGTTGCCCATGAGCGCGGGCGCGGTGGGGAGGTTGCCACCGATCGACGTGAAGTTGAACGGGGTGATCGCGTACACGAACCCCTCGAGCGGGCGGTAGTCGAGGGCGTTCCAGGTACCCGCCGCGGAGATCGGCTGCTCGGCATACAGCCGCTCCGCGTAGTGCGGGTTGAAGCGCCAGAAATCGATCAGCTCGCACGCCGCATCGATCTCCGCCTGGTGCGCCGTCTTCGACTGCCCCAGCATGGTCGCCGCATTGACGATGGAGCGATACCGCGTGGCGAGGAGCTCCCCCGCTTTGAGGAAGACCGCCGCACGGCGACCCTGGTCCCACGTCGACCAGTCGTGCCACGCCTCACCGGCCGCCGCGATCGCCGCCCGCACCTCCGCCGGCCCTGCCTGATGCACCTTGGCGAGCACGTGGTGATGGCAATGGGGCATCACGGCGTCGCTGGTCTTGCCGGTGCGGACCTCCTTGCCGCCGATCACGAGCGGGATCTCGATCTGGTGGGCGGAGAGCTCCTTGAGGGACTTTTTCAGCTCGAGCCGCTCCGGTGTGCCGGGGGCGTAGGCGAGCACGGGCTCGTTGGTGGGAACCGGTATCCGGGGAGTGGAGTTCATGCGGGTAATCTAACTGCGCCGTCAGCCGTCAGCCGTCAGCCATCAGCGACGGGCTGAAAGCCGAGGGCTGAGAGCCCTATGACAATCGACCGTCAGACTCGAATTGGCCACGTTCATCTGACCGTGTCCGATCTCGACCGGGCACTCGGCTTTTACCGCGATGTGCTCGGCTTCGAGGTCACGACCCGTTACGGCACGGACGCCGTGTTCCTCTCGGCCGGCGGCTACCATCACCACATCGGACTCAATACCTGGGCGGGCCGGGGGGCAGCGTCCCCACCCCAGGGGACGACCGGGCTGTACCACCTCGCCATCTTGTTGCCCGATCGGCAGGCGCTCGCGGCCGTGGTGCGACGGGTCATCGATGCGGGGATCCCGCTCGAGGGCGCCGCGGACCACGGCGTCAGCGAAGCCGTTTACCTGCGCGACCCCGACGGCAACGGTGTCGAGCTGTATCGCGATCGACCGGAAAGCGAATGGCCGCGGGCACCTGACGGACAGATCGTCATGTACACGCGGCCCCTCGACCTCGCGGCGCTAATGGCTGCGCAATAACTCCGGCGACGCGGTCGCCGCCACGATCGGCGGCACCGGCAGCCGTTTCTCCCAGCGCGGCAGCAGCTGCGGCTGGTTGGCCAGCTCGAACGCGGACACCGCCATCACGGCCGAGGCCTGCATCAAGTCCGCGGCGATGGCCTTGTCGTAGGTATCCGACTGGGAGTGATGGGTGTGGTTGTACCCGCGGGTGATCTGGTTGAAGTTGAACCCCGGTACGCCGTAGGGGATGAACGACAGGTGGTCCGTGCCGCCCTTGACGGCGTCGTTGATCGTGTCGGCGTTGAGCCGGTGGACCGGTGCGAGCAGCGTGCGCCACAACGCGTACGCTTCCAGGTGGCCCTGCAGCGCCATCCCCGTGATGGCGCCGGCGCCGTTGTCGAGCACGATCACCGCCTGGACGGAATCGGCTTCCGCAGCGTGTGCCTCGGCGTACTTGCGCGAGCCGATCAACCCCTGCTCTTCTCCCGTGAAGAGAATGAAGCGGATGGTGCGCTTCGGCTTGAGCCCCGATTGCGCGATGATGCGGGCGGTTTCCAGCGTCGCGATGGCGCCGGTGCCGTTGTCGGTCGCACCTGTCCCCAAGTCCCAGGAATCGAGGTGGGCGCCCACGATCACGACCTGCCCGGGGTGCTCGCTTCCCCGCAGCTCCGCGACCGTGTTCCACTGCGGCACCGAGTCCTTCATGTTGAGCGTATTCTGGATGTTCGCCTCGAGGCGCGGCGTCACCCCCGCGGCGAGCAGCCGGTCGAATAGCGCATACTCCTCGTGCGCCACGACGACCTGCGGCAGCGGCAGGACGCGGGTGGGCGAGCCGCTCATGTTGAGCAGGTCCTGCTCCTTGCCGGCATCGAGCAGGATGCCCACGGCCCCGGCGTTGCGCAGCAGGAAGGGCTGATCGGTGTTGAACTGCATGATGCGGGCGCGCGTGGCGGAGTCGAGGCGCTGGCCGCCTCCAAAGAAGCCGCGGAACGCCGCGCGTTGCCGCTCCGAGTCGGCGGCCGTCATCGGCGGGCCGTCGTTGTTCCAGACGAACTGGGGTGGCCGCAGCATCACCCACGCGCCCTTCGCCCTGGCCTTGTTCGCCTCGATGCTCTCGGCCGTGCTGGCGTCGATGCGCACCACCGGTCCGCTGACGGTCTTGCCATTGGTGCCGGGCGCCCACGCCCAGCTCGCGGCCACGATGTCGTGGGGGCGCGGCGCGGTCAGCCGCATCCACATCGGCCCGCGCGTCCACGTGCCGCCGAAGTTCCACTGCTCGAGGTGGGCGTCGAGCCCGTACTCCTTGAACTTGGCCAGCGTCCAGTCGTTGGCGGCCCGGGCGGCGGGGGAGCCGGTCAGGCGTGGCCCGATGACGTCGGTGACGTGCTGCAGGTTCGCCATCGCCTGCGAGTGGGTGAGGGCCTGATCGATGAGCACGCCCGCGCCGCTCGTGTCCACGGTCGGGGTCTGGGCGGCAACGGGTCGAAGAGCGAGCGCGACGAGCAGCGCGGTCGCTGCGGCGATACAGGAGCGGTTCACGGGAAGGTCCCTCTCAGGAAGTACGTATTCCCTAACGTTACGCGCGACGGCGGCGACCCGTTAGGCGGCGGACGGCTCTCCTGCCCGGCGCGCGTCCACGGAGCGCTGCGGGGGGACGGGGAGGGTCACGGTGACGGTGGTGCCGCCGCCGGGGCGCGAGTCGACGGCGATGCTGCCTCCGAACATGTTGCGCACCACGCTCTGTACCACGACCAGCCCCATCCCGCTCCCCTCCCCGAACTCCTTGGTGGTGAACCCCGGCTCGAAGATGCGCTCCAAGTCTTCGGCACGGATTCCGGCACCCTCGTCGCGCACGGTGAGCCGCAGCGCCCCACCGGCCTGCTCCAGGCCGATGCGGATGGGGGCCTGCCGGCCGATGCTCGCGTCGGCGGCGTTACGGATCAGGTTCACGAGCATGTCGTACAGGGCGTTCGGGTCGCCCTTGAGATAAACCTCCTCGAGCGTGAAGTCGAACTGGAGCGGGACTTTCTTGTCCTTCAGGACACGGCTCTCGAGCGTGCAGCAGGAGCGGACCACGCGTACGGCGTCGAACCGCTCCGAGCGCGCCAGAGTCCCCCGGGCCCGGTCCTTGATAGCGCGCAGGAAGTTGACCCCGCGGTCGATATCGTCGACCACCTGGCCCAGCTCCTCGAGCATCTCGAGCCGCCGCGCGGCGGCGACCTCGCTCCACCGGCCCAACTCCTCCATGGCGAGCTGCAGGCCGGCGCGGGCCGCCGTCAAGGGATTCGACACCTCGTGCGCGATGATTCCCGGCAAGGTGGCGAGCTCTTGCAACGGGTCCGTCCGCTTGGGAACGGGTGCGGCTGGCAGCTCGCGACGGTCGAGCAGCCCGAGGCAGAGGCCCGCGAGCTCGAGGGTGAGGCGCTCCCGGCTGCGGCGCTCCCGCCCCTCGGGGGGCGGAGACGGCGGGCGGGTGCGCACCGGGGCGACCACCCAGTACCCCTCAGAGGCACGGGAGCCTACGAAGCGGCTGCCCTGGACGATCTGGATGCCCCAGCGCCGCAGTGTGGAGTCGACATCGAGCTTGCTGTCGTGATGGGCCGGGGCGGGGGCGCTCGACTCCTGGGGCTCGAGCTCGGCGCGCGCCGACACTTCCCACACCGTGACGGGCCGGCCGCCCAGCGCAATGCTGGCTTGCCGCAGGATCTCGCGCCTGCCCTCAACGAAGGTCTCTGGTCCGCTCACCGAGGCTCCGCCGGTTTCCGCCGGCATGCATAAGGGGGGCGCGTATCAACATATGCGATATCGGTGCGGTTGCGTCAAGCAACGGCGGGGGCCGAGCCCGTTTGGCGGGTCGTCGTTGGGTGACGTATTCTTCCCGTATGGCAGCCAATCCGCCAGCTCCGGCGCGGCCGGTTTCACAGGTCGCGATCGAGGGCCCGCGCGACCGCGAGCGCATCCGTACGCTCGTGGTCCCCGACCACGACGATCTTGCCGCCCTCCTCGCCGAGCGGATCGTCGACACGATCCGGCGCGAGGTAGCGGCCAAGGGCGGCTGCGTGCTCGGGCTCGCCACCGGGAGCACCCCGCTCGGGATCTACCGCGAGCTGATCCGGCGGCACCGGGCGGGGGAAGTCGACTTCGCGGCGGTGACGACGTTCAACCTCGACGAGTACTACCCGATGGCGCCCGACAGCCCGCACAGCTACCGGCGCTACATGTGGGAGAACTTCTTCGCCCACGTCAACATCAAGCCGGAGAGCGTGCACATCCCCGACGGGAGCACGCCGCGGGAGCGCCTGACGGAGCACTGCGCGGCGTTTGAGCGGGCCATCGTCCAAGCCGGTGGCATCGACCTGCAGATTCTGGGGATCGGCAAGAGCGGGCACATCGGTTTCAACGAGCCGGGCTCCCCGCCGGACTCGCGCACGCGGCTGGTGACGCTCGACACCGTCACGCGGCGGGACGCGGCGGCGGATTTCTTCGGCGAGGACAACGTGCCGCGCGAGGCGATCACGCTGGGCGTGGCGACGATCCTCCAGGCCCGGGAGATCGCCCTCATTGCCACCGGCGAGCACAAGGCGGACATCGTGCGGCGTGCCGTGGAAGGTGAGCCGTCGCCCGATGTCGCCGCCACGTTCCTGCAGGGGCACCCCCACGCCGCGGCGTATCTCGACCTGTCCGCGGCGGCGGAGCTGACGCGCATCAAGACCCCCTGGCTGCTCGAGCCGGTGGAATGGACGCCCGCCATGACCGAGCGCGCCGTCGTGTGGCTCGCCGAGCAGGCCGCCAAAGCGGTCCTGAAACTCACCGCGCGGGACTACTCGGAGAATCATCTGAGCCCGTTGCTCGCGAAATACGGAGCTCCGGGACCGGTCAACGGCATCGTGTTCAACCGTCTGCGGGACAAGATCCGGGGTCGCCGCAAGCTGCCGTCGCGCCAGCGCATCCTCGTCTTCTCGCCGCATCCGGACGACGACGTGATCTCGATGGGCGGGATCCTGCGCAAGTTGTGGGAAAACGAAAACGCGATCGTCGTCGCCTACATGACGAGCGGCAACATCGCGGTGTTCGATCACGACGTGCAGCGGCAGTTGGACTTCGTGGAGCGCGCCGCCGAAACCCTCGGGATCGACCGTGCGGCGGTGCGGCGGGTGCGCGATGCAGTCGAAGCGAGTTTCGAGCGTAAGGGACCGGGAGGGATCGACCTGCCGGTCGTGCAGGACTTGAAGCAGATGATCCGGGAAGCCGAGGCGATCTCGGCGCTCGAGTCGGTGGGGCTGCCGCGCGGCGCCGCCCGGTTTCTCAACCTACCGTTCTACCGCACCGGGGAAGTGCGCAAGCGCCCGATCGGGGATGAGGACGTCGCGCTGGTGCGCGCTCTCCTCGAGGAAGCGCGCCCCGACCTGGTGTTCGTCGCGGGCGATCTGTCCGATCCGCACGGCACGCACCGCATGTGCAAGGCGGCGGTGGAGCGGGCCCTCGACGGCTACACCGCCACCCGGCCGCAGGTCTGGTTGTACCGCGGCGCGTGGCAGGAGTGGCCCATCACGCAGGCCGACGTGCTGGTGCCGCTGTCCCAGGACGAGCTGCGGGCCAAGATCTTCGCCATCTTCAAACACCAATCGCAAAAGGACACGGCCCCCTTCCCCGGGGGGCACGACGACCGGGAATTCTGGCAGCGGGTCGAGGCCCGCAACGTCGAGACGGCGGCGCGGGCGGACCGGCTGGGGCTGCCCGAATACTTCGCGATGGAGGCCTACGTGGTGGACCGTGACGGCCCCCCGGGACGCTGAAGCCCGGGCCGCCTCGCGGCGCCTCCTGGCAACGAGCGAGCGGGAGCTGCAGCGGATCGTTCTCGACATGCACGACGGGCCGGTGCAGGACATCTTCGCGGCCCTGTCCCAACTCCAGGTGCTGGAGCGCTCGCTCGTCGGCGATCCCATCGCGCAACAGCGCGCCGGTCAGGCGGTGCGGCTGCTGGAGCGTGCCCTCGGCGAGATCCGCAACTTCATCGGAGCGTTTCGGCCGCCCGGCTTCGAGCGCCGGGCCCTGGGCGAGATCGTCGAGGGACTGGCCGTGCAGCACGAGACCCTCACCGACCAGGGAATCGAGCTCGATCTCTCGACCGACCTCGGCGACTGCGCGCTCCCGACCAAGATCGCGGTCTACCGGATCCTGCAGGAAGCGCTCGCCAACGGCCACCGACACTCCGGGGCGTCGCGCCAGCGGCTGATGGTCGACCGGCGGGGCAGCGCCATCGCCCTGACGGTCTCGGACGACGGCAAGGGCTTCGACCCGCAGCGCGTGCTCGCGAGTGAAGCGGACGTCGGCGTCGAGGGCGGACACTTCGGGCTGCGGGGCATCCAGGATCGCGTGGCGATGCTGGGCGGCACGTTCGCGATCGACAGCGCCCCCGGGCGCGGCACGTCGCTCACCGTCACCCTGCCGGTGGAGTGACAAACCCGCCGTGATCCGCGTCCTCCTGGCGGACGACCACGCGATCGTGCTCGAGGGGCTCCGGGCCCTGCTCGACGGCGAGCCCGACATCAAGGTCGCCGCGTGGACCACCGACGGCACGGAGGTGCTGAAGCTCGTCCAGCAACACAAGCCCGATGTCGTGGTGCTCGACCTCGAGCTGACGAGCATCAAGGGCACGGCGGTGATCGCCGCGCTGCGAGACCGCCCGTCCGCGCCCAAGGTGCTGGTGCTGACCGCGTACAACGACGGCGACTCGCTGCGCTCCGCGCTCGACGCGGGCGCGGACGGGCTGGCCTTGAAGACCGAGTCTCCGCAGCAGACCCTCACCGCCATCCGGCAGGTGCACGGCGGTCGACTGGTGTTCCCGCAGGCGGCGCGGCGCTGGATCGAGGGCCGGGCGACGGGCGCCCCCGGCGACCTCACACCGCGCGAGCGCGAGGTCTGGAGCCTCGTCGCCGCGGGGCTCACCAACCCGCAGATCGCCGAGCGGCTCGGCCTTTCGGACAACACCGTCAAGTTTCACGTGCAGCATCTGTTCTCGAAGCTGGGCGTCAAGAACCGCACGGAGGCGGCGCTCAAGTACGCGCACGGCCCGCCCCGGTAGGGTCCCATTCGTACTTGACAAGGTGTAGTTCCACCCAGAAACTCAAGCCTCCACCACCGGCTCGAGGGAGTCATGACTGCTCCTCAACTCGCCACGAAGGATCTGCGACGTGTGGTCATCGCCGCAGCCGTCGGGAACGTGATCGAGTGGTACGACTTCTACATTTTCGGGAGTCTGGCTGCGCTCTTGTCGGTCAAGTTTTTCGCAGCGGGCGCCTCCGGCAGTGCGCTGATCAAGACGGTCGGAACCTTCACCGCCGGGTTCCTGATCCGGCCGTTCGGTGCCTTCGTGTTCGGCCGCGTCGGCGACCTCGTGGGCCGCAAGTACACGTTCCTCATTACGCTGAGCGGCATGGGTCTGTCCACGGCCCTCATCGGCCTCGTGCCGAGCTATGCCCAGATCGGCGTAGCGGCGGGGATCATCCTCTTGCTGCTTCGCCTCATCCAAGGCTTGTGCCTCGGCGGTGAGTATGGCGGCGCCATTACCTATGTCGCCGAGTATGCTCCGGACGACAAGCGGGGCTACTACACCGGCTGGTTGCAGACCTCGCCGACGCTCGGAATCGTCGTGTCCCTGATCGTCATCATCGCCACCCGTGAGGTATTGGGAACCGAGGCGTTCAACGCGTGGGGATGGCGTATCCCGTTCCTGCTCTCGCTGCTCATGGTCGCGATCGCCATCTACATCCGACTGCAGCTGCAGGAGACGCCGATCTTCCAGGCCATCAAGGCGAAAGGCCAGACGTCCGCGAATCCGTGGCGCGAGGCCTTCTGGAGTGAGAACATCAGGTACGTGCTGATCGCCAGCGTCGTCGTGATCGGTGAGGGGGTCGTGTGGTACAGCGGCCAGTTCTGGGCGCTCTATTTCATCCAACAGGTGCAGAAGCCCGATGTCCTCACGCCGGCCATCATTACCGGCGCCGCGCTACTCATCGCCACGCCGTCGCTCATCTTTTTCGGGTGGCTCTCGGACCGAATCGGTCGCAAGCCGATCATCCTGGGCGGCTTTTTCCTCGCGGCCATCACGTACTACCCGCTTTATACGGCGCTCGGCAACGCCGCCAACCCGGCCAGCATCAACTATCCGCTGTCGATCTTGATCGTCGCGATCATGGTCTCCTACGTGGGGATGGTGTACGGCCCGATCGGCGCGTTCCTCGCCGAGTACTTCCCGGCGCGCATCCGCTATTCGTCCGTGTCGGTCCCCTATCACATCGGCAACGGCTGGGGTGGTGGACTGGTGCCGGTCATCACGACCGCGGCGTACGTCACCGCGCAGAACGCGGGGTTATCGATGTCGCAGAGCCTGGGCCACGCCCTGGTCTACCCCATCGCCGTACCGGCAGTGGCGTTCCTGCTCAGCCTGTTCTTGATGCCGGAGACGCGCAAGCTCAGCATCTGGCAACCGGCGGAGGTGCGGGCAGGCGCCAGGGGCTGACACACGGTCTCGCGTAGGGACGCAAGGTCTACCGTAAGGTGCACGGTCTACCGTAGGGGCGCAGCATGCTGCGCCCCTACGACGTTGTGCGTTCCCCCCCGCAGCGAATAATCGAGCAATTGGATCGTGTGCAAAACCGGTATCGTACGCCCGACGCGCGCCAGTGCCGCGCGGAGCTGCAGCACGCATCCCGGATTCCCGGAGACGATCACGTCGGGTTCGGTCGCGAGGCAGGCCTGGACCTTGCGATCGCCCAGGTCGGCGGCCGCGCGCGGCTCGATGAGATTGAAGATTCCAGCCGAGCCGCAGCACAGCGCGGCGTCCGAGATCTCCACCAGCTCGAGCCCGGGAATGGCGCCAAGCAGGCGGCGGGGTTGCAACCGCACGTTTTGCGCGTGCTGCAGGTGGCAGGCATCCTGATACGCCACGCGCAGGGGCGCCCCCAGCGAATGGCGCGGCGCTCGGGGCTCGAGCTCGGCGAGCACCTCGGAGACGTCGCGACACTTGGCGGCGAGCGCTCGGGCGCGCTCCGCGTACCGTGGATCATCCCGCAGCAGGTGCCCGTATTCCTTCATAGTGGAGCCGCAGCCGGCGGCGTTCGTCACGATGGTATCGACCTCGGCGCCGGCGAACGCGTCGATCAGGCGACCTGCCGCATCGAGCGCCTGCTGCTCCATTCCCGCATGCACCATCAGCGCGCCGCAGCACCCCTGCTCGGGCGGGATGATGACGTCACAGCCCTCCGCGGCGAGCACGCGCGCGGTCGCCGCGTTCACGTCGGCAAAGAAGACACGCTGCACGCAGCCCAGTAACAATCCCACGCGACGGCGGCGCTCGCCCTGCGCGGGAACCAACGGCGGCAGGCGCGTGCCGCGCCCGCTCAGCGTCAGCTCCGGCAGGAGCGACTCCATAGCGGAGAGCCGCGGCGGGAGCAGCGCCAGCAGCCCGAGGCGATGCACCAGCGCGCGCAGGCCGGAGCGCTGGTAGAGCCAGAGCGGCACGGTCAGGGCGCGCAGTCGCCCTGGATGGGGAAACAGCGCGAAGATCATGCGGCGGAACAGGCGATCCGCGAATGAGCGCGCGTAGTGACGCTCGATCTGGGCGCGCGTCGCCTCGATCAGCTTGTCGTACTGCACGCCCGATGGGCACGCCGTGAGGCACGCCATACAGCCGAGGCAATTGTCGAAATGGCCGACGTACGTATCCGTCATCTGCGCGTTGCCTTCCGCGCCCAGCTTCATCAAATAGATCCGCCCGCGCGGGGAATCCATCTCCTCACGCCAGGTGAAGTAGGTCGGGCAGGTGGGGAGGCAGAAACCACAGTGCACGCATTGGTCGATCAACGCGGCGGCCGGCGCGTGATGCTCGTCGAAGATCGATGGCGGCGACATCACAAGCCTCCCACGAAGCGGCCGGGGGAGAGCGTCCCTCCTGGGTCGAGTTGCTGCTTGACGCGCTGGAGCAAGGGCAGCGCATCACCCGGCGGGCCCCACACGTCGAACTGCGCCTTCAAGTCCTCCGGGCCAACCAGCACCACGAGCGTGCCGCCCCGCCGTTCCGCCGCCTCCCGCAACCGCTGCACGGCGCCGAGCAACGCGTCGGACGTGGCGCCCTCCAGGCGGAACTGTCCGACGCCCACGCCCTGCGCCACCGCCCGCCAACCGACGAGCGGCGCCGCGCCCACGTCGTGCAGCTGCGCGCAGACGGCTCGGAGCTCGGTCGGCAGCACGCTGAAGGTGCCTACGACCGCCGGCTCCGTCCCCTGCCACAGGGCTTCACGCGCCCGCCACACCGCCCGAGGAGGATCGACGCGCGCCAGGCTCGCGGCGAGCCGCAGCAGCTCGTCCTGCTGCGAGTCAACCCCCGCTTGCGTCCCCTCAAACCCCACGTCGAGCGCGGGCTCGGCCGATCGGCCGGCGCGCAACTGCAGCGACACGAACGCGAGCTGCGAACCCTGGATGGCGAGCGCCAGTTCGCACAGCGGCTCCAACGCCGGGGCGGCGAACGTGAACGTGCGCGTCGCGTGAGGGAGCGGATGCAGCCGGAACACTGCCTGCGTGATCACCGCGAGCGTTCCAAACGACCCGATCGCGAGCTTCGGCAAATCGTAGCCCGCCACGTTCTTCACCACCTTCCCCCCGCTCTTCGCGACCGTGCCGTCGGGCAGCACGAGCGTGACCCCGATGATCAAGTCGCGCAGCCCGCCGAACCGGGCCCGCAGCGGGCCGGTGTCGTTGGTGGCGAGGATCCCGCCGATGGTCGCCCGCTCGGGCCAGAGCGGATCACACGCGAGGCGCTGGCCGTGCTCGGCCAGCGCCTGCTGCAAGCGCGCGACCGGGCAGCCGGCCTCGACCGTCGCGGTCATGTCGGCCCAGGCGTGCTCCACCACCCGGTCGAGGCGCGTCGTGGAGAGCACGAGGTCGGCCGGGCGCGGCGGCCGGCCCCAGTCGAGCTTCGTGCCGCCACCGCGGGGCATCACGACCAGGCCGTCGCGGCTCGCGTCCCGCAGTCGCGTCGCCACCTCGTCCACGCTGCCGGGCTCGACGACGCGCGGGGGGGGGCCACGCGTCAGAAGAGCTGCGCGATCCCCGCCGTCTCCAGCGGATGCGGCTGGTAGGGACCCGGCTTCTCCGCGCACAGGCGGGGCCGTGGGAACACCTTGGTGGGATTCGACAACCGCTCGGGATCGAAGGCGCAGCGCACGCGCTGCATGGTGTCGAGGTCCGGCTCGGCGAACATCACGGGCATGAACGCCTTCTTCTCCTCACCGACGCCGTGCTCGCCGGTGATCGAGCCTCCGGCCTTGACGCACAGCTCCAGGATGCTGAACGCCAGGCGCTCGGCGCGCCCCTCCTGGCCGGCGATGCGGGCGTCGTACAGCACCAGGGGATGCAGATTGCCGTCGCCCGCGTGAAACACGTTCGCCACCCGCAGCCCGGCCTGGCCGCTCAACCGCTCGATCTCGCTCATCACCTCGGGCAGGGCGGTGCGCGGGATGACGCCGTCCTGCACGATGTAGTTGGGCGAGATGCGCCCCATCGCGGCGAAGGCGGCCTTGCGACCTTTCCAGACCGCGGCGCGCTCCTCCTCCGACTGCGCCACCCGGAGCTCCCAGGCGCCGCAGGACGTACAGATCTCGCGTACCCGCACCATGAGCGCGGCTACCTCCGCGGCGGGCCCGTCGAGCTCGACCAGCAGCAGGCCGCCGCAGTCCGGATAGCCCGCGTGCACCGCCGCCTCGGCGGCCTGGATCGCGAGGTTGTCCATCATCTCGATCGCGGCGGGCAGGACGCCGGCGGCGATGATCCCGCTCACCGCCGCGCCGGCTTGGTTGGTCGAATCGAAGGCCGCGAGCAGCGTCTGGATCAGCGCGGGTCGCCGCACCACCCGGAGAATCACCTTGGTCGCGATCCCCAGCGTGCCTTCAGACCCGACAAACACGCCGCACAAGTCGTATCCCGGCCGATCGAGCGTCGTGCCGCCCAGGTGCACGAGCGAGCCGTCCGGGAGCACCACCTCCAGACCGAGAACGTGCGTAGTCGTGAATCCATACTTGAGGCAATGGGCGCCCCCTGAATTCTCGGCGACGTTGCCCCCGATCGAGCACACCTGTTGCGAGGAAGGGTCGGGGGCGTAGAAGTAGTTCGGCGCGACCGCCTGGGTCACGCTCAGGTTGAGCACGCCCGGCTCCACCACGACCCGGGCATTGGGGATGTCGACCTCCAGGATGCGGGTCATCCGGGCCAGGCTGATGACGATGCCGTGCTCGATCGGCAGGGCGCCGCCGGAGAGCCCGGTACCCGAGCCGCGCGCTACGAAGGGGATGCGCGCGTCGTGGCAGACGCGCACGACCGCCTGGACCTGCTCCGTCGAGGTGGGGAGCACGACGGCGGACGGCAGCACGCGGAAATTCGTGAGGCCGTCGCACTCATACGTGCGCAACTGCTCCGGCTCGGTGAGCAGGCCGTCGCCCACGATGGCCCGAAACCGGTCCAGGATGCGGGGGTCCATCCCGTCACTTCACGATCGTCAGCCCGTGCGGCACGGCGGCCGGGAAGACGTACGCGTACAGTAACACGATCACGCCGACGACCGCACCGAGCGCGACCGAATGCCAGAACACCCACCGGAAAATCGTCCCCTCGTTCCCCACCTGATTGGTCGCGGAGGTCGCCACGGTGATCGACTGCGCGTCCACCATCTTGCCCATCACGCCGCCCGCTGAGTTCGCGGCGCACATCAGGACCGGGTCGAGGTTGAGCTGCTGCGCGGTGATCCGCTGCAGGCTGCCGAACAACGCGTTCGACGAGGTGTCGCTGCCCGTCAGCGCCACGCCCAGCCAGCCCAGGAACGTCCCGAAGAACGGGAACAGCCACCCCGTGCGCGTGAAGGCCAACCCCAGCACGGCATCCAGGCCCGAATAGCGAGTCGTGAACCCCAGCCCCAGCATGAACGAAATCGCGATCACCGCCAGCTTCATGCGCTTCAGCGTATACCAGAAGATCTTGGCGAGCTGAACCGGCCCCACCCCGAGCAACAGACCGGCGACGATCGCGGCGAAGAAGCACCCGGTGCCGGTAGCCGAGAGCCAGTTGAAATCGTACCGGGCCGCTTCGGGAGTGAGTTTGGTCACGACCGGCGCGGCACGTGTCACCGCGAGGTGCAGGAAGGGCACGTCCCAGACCGGCGTCGTGGCGCGGTTCATCGCCCCCTTGACGGACGGCAGACCCCACACGAGCACGAAGACCGAGAGGATGGCGAACGGCATCCAGGCCTTGACGATCTGACCCGGAGTGTGCCGGCGGACGCCGGGCGCCGCCGCCGTCTGGGCGCGCTCGTGCTCGAGCCTCCAGATCCGCTTCGGTTGCCAGAAGCGCAGGAAGATCACCGTCACGACGAGGGAGATGACCCCGCCGGCGATGTCGACGAGGTTCGAGTCCACATGATTGGACCACAAGTACTGCGTCACACTGAACGACACCCCCACTACGAGAATAGCGGGCAGCACCTCCAGGGTCTCGCTCCAGCTCACCATCGCGCGGACCAGCCAGAAGGGCACGATGATCCCGGTGATGGGGAGGATGCGGCCGATCATCGCGCTCAGATCAGACTCCGGCAAGCCCGACACGGCCGCCAGCGTGTGCACCGGTGTCCCGATGGCGCCCCACGCCACGGGCGACGTGTTGGCGAGCAGATTGAGCGCCGCGGCGTGGAACGGCTTGAATCCCAGCCCGATCATGAAGGCGCCCGCGATCGCCACCGGCGCGCCGAATCCCGCCGCGCCCTCGATGAACGCCCCGAAACAGAATGCCACCATCAGCAGCTGCAGGCGCCGGTCAGCAGTGATCGCGGCGACCGACTCCTTCATGATCTCGAACTGGCCCGTGTGAACGGATACGTCGTACAGATAGACCGCCGCCAAGACGATCCAGGCGATCTTCACGACGCCAAATCCGACCCCGTAGACGAAGCTCATCCCCGCGAGTCGCAACGGCATCCCGAAGATGATGACGGCGACCGCGACCGCCGTGCCGGCCCCCCCAATCGCACACCAGTGCGGCTTCACTCGCAACCCCGCCAGCATCCCGAACAGCACCAGGATCGGCAGTGCCGCCACCAGGGTGGAGAGGATCCAGCTGTGCAGCGGATCGTAGACCTGGGTCCAGGTCATGGCGCTCTCCTTGGCTTCGGCCCGCTACTTCACGGTGAACTTCACGGTGTCGACCACCAGCGGCTTCAAGGGAATGTGCTTCCAGTTCGCGACCACCGCGATCACGCGGTGCGGACCGGGCTTCAGCGAATCCAGCACGAACTCCGTCTGCCCGCGACCGAGGTGCAGAATCCCGGTCACCCCGCGCGGAATCGTGTCGTCCACGGGCGTCACATCGTGATCGACGAACAGGTGATGGTGCCCCGTGCCGGGGCGTTCATCGGTGGCCGGAACGATCTCCACACCCGTGGCCTGGAGCGTGACCTTGACGGGTCCGCTCACCGTGGCGCCGTTTGCCGGTGTGGTGATCTTCACCTTCGCGGGCCCGCTCGCCTGAGCGTGCAGCGCGCCGGGCAGCAACGCCGCTGCGCCTAGTGCCAGCGTGAGTCTCGGAATCCAGAATCGCATGCTCTGCCTCCGTTGCAATCGCCCAGGGGGGATCTCTCGAATCGGTGTAAAGGACGGCGCCGAGGGGTCCCAGTCAAGCCTGGTTTACTCGAGCCGCACCGACCACAGGACCGCGCGAGTGCGGGCCGCGGCGTCGTGGCTGTGCCCCACCACCCACAGGGCGCCGTCGACCGGTTCGGAGACCGCCACCGCGGCGCTGTGCTCGCCCCCCAGCGTGCCCAGGTCCAGCATCTGCCCGTCAGGCGTGCGGAGAAACGCCCGGGTGACGGGGAGGCCTCGGCCGTCGGTCGTCGCCGTTTGACTCACCCCCACGACGCAGCCGGCATCGTTGATGTCGTGGGCGCAGCTCGTCCGTCCCCCGAGGGTCCCCAGGTCGACGGTGCCAAGCCGCTCCGTCCAGAGGAACGCGTGCCCGCTGCCGCCCACAATCGCGGTATGGTTGTTGATCGCGAGCGCCATGCTCGCGGCGGTCCCGAGCGCTCCCAGATCCCGCATGCCTGCGGTCGCCGTCCAGAGGAACGCGTGCGGCTGACCGGCGGCCGTCTCCGCAAAGCCGACGACCTCACCGCGGTCGTTCACATCGTGCGCGATGCTCGTCGCCCCGCCCAACGTCCCGAGGTCGACCATGCGGCCCGGCTCGGGAATGAAGAAGGCGCGCTTGGCCGGCGCCCCGGCGACCCGGCTGTGCCCCGCCACCTGCCCCGGTCGATTGACGGCGAGGGCCTCGCTCTCGTTCCCGCCGAGCGTGCCGAGATCGAAGCTCGTGCCTTCGGATAAGAGGTAGGCGTGGAAGTCGCCGAAGCCCGTGTCCCCGCCGCCAGCGATTTCGCCGTGGTCGTTGATGTCGTTGGCCGACGTGTTCACCCCGGTGAGGGGTTTCAGGTCGACGATTCCCAACTGCTCCTGCCAGAGAAACGCGCGGGTTCGGCCTCTGGCGTCGCGGCTCGTGCCGACGACGTGCCCCCGTCCGTTCACCGCCTTGGCCTGGCTCACGGCGCCGCCCAGCGTGCCCAGCTCGTGAATCGAGACTACCGACGGCCGAGCTGGGTGCTCGCCCATAGTCCCGCCTCGACCGCGGCTTCGGCCGCGGGTCCCTCGAACCGCCGCACCAGGATCGCGGCGCGACCGTCCCGATTGACGGCGACCAGGTGGAGGATCGCAATTTGCCCCTCTGCCGGACTGTACTTGAGTCGGAGCTGCGCTCCGCCGGCCTCGCCCGCCGAGCCGAGCCGAATCGTCGGCCGGGCGCGGCCGTTGTAGTCATCGACCCAGGCCTGCAGCACGTCCATCGCGTCCTTCTGACGTCCCTCGTCCGCCATATTCCCCCCTGTCCTAGGCGCGCGGCGCTTCACCCGGGTCGACGCTCTCGGTTCGGAGCTGCTCCACGATCGCGTCCGCCTGGCCGCTCTCCAGAAGCTGGTAGCGCGGCTCCCCGAGGAGGTCGCACGCGATCGTCTGGGCGCAGTAAGCAGGGAGCCAGGCAGGATAATGACCCGGGGTGCCCCAGCCGCTCGTGTCGAATGCGGTGCGCCCGTCGGTGACCCGCAGCAGGGCTAGGCGGGCGTCC
>WNGO01000270.1_pt1 | contig 32452 bp, 27 predicted proteins | sample 5400511 | NCBI WGS metagenome assembly WNGO01 (sample SAMN13153380, study PRJNA577476) | soil metagenome | isolation source: 20 cm soil or saprolite under Garry oak tree replicate 2 | place: USA:California | collected 2016-06-15 | reverse complement strand
GCCGGTTTGCTCCAGCCAATCCCGCCGCAGTTGATTCTTCCGGAAGTCGTCGATCAAACCAAATGGTGGTCCAAGAAACATCTTTATTCCGATCCCGAAGGGCAGCATGTTTTTATGGCGCAGGGGGATGCCGGCTCCGATGTCGGCGCGATCAATACGAATTTCATCAAGCCGGGCGAAATCGATTCGTGGTGGGACCTTTTGACTCCCAAATATCGAGGCAAGATCCTCATGACAGACGCCGACTCCGCCGGCAATATCGGTAACTGGAGATTCATTTATTACAGTCCTGATCTCGGGCTTGCCGGTCAGGCAAATATTCAGCGACAAAGAAGGCGATACGATCAGCACCGGCTCGGGGCACATCATCACTTTTAAAAACGCTCCCCACCCAAACGCGACGAAAGTCTACGTCAATTGGTTTTTGTCTCGCGACGGCCAGTTGGCGTGGCAGAAACTGACCGGGCGAAACTCATTTCGAACCGATATTCCCAAGGACATGATTCAGTTTCGCGAAGAGCAAGTGCCGAAAGAAGGCGGCAAATATCTCCTTTCCAGCTTGCCGCAATACGAAGACGTGAAACCCTTGCGCAAGCTGGTCGACGAGGTTTTGGCCAAGGTTAAGCAGAAATAGAACTAAGGCGTGGCGACTCAAACCACTCTGTGCGAAGATAATTTAAATATTTCACACAGAGACGCAGAGAACTAGAATACCCAGCGATACGAGGAGGGATGTATGCCGAGAATAGCGTTGGACCTGAACAAGGAAGCGGATCGCCAGAAAGTGAAAGGGCAGTGGCGCTTGGGACCCGGGCTGGTGCCGGGCGAGCCCAACGAAGGATTGGTAGCGCAGATACTGAACACCCCGGCGCGGCTGGCCGAGTACGACGACTCGAATTGGCAGGTTTGCGACAACATTCGCCAGAGTATTTCCACCGGTTTCACTTTCGCGTGGTACCGCATTTCGGTGACTTTGCCGGCAGAGATCGACGGCTTATCTTTGACCGACTCACGAGCCTACTTTGAGACCAACGTCGATAACTACGGCGAAGTTTGGATCGACGGTAAAATCGACCGCGCCGCCGGTGTAATCATCGGCATCAACGCTCAGTATCGCGTCGAAGTAGCGAGCAAAGCCGTGCCCGGAAGCAAGCACGTGATCGCCTGCCTGGTTGCCAACGGACCGCTGGCCGAACCGCGCGGCGGTATTTTCATGCGCTTTGCAACCCTCGCGTTTGAGTCTCGGAATTAGACTGTCAAATGGATTTCCGTCGAGCGACGAATTCCGTACTAATAAAAAATGACGAAGGCACGAATACCCTATGACTCTCGACGCTGAGATATCGCGATTGCTGCCCGATCATTTCGTAGCTTTGATCCTCGATAACGAAGTGACGGTCGGTGAGTTTGTTGTGGATCCACCACTCTCGTGGACCCGTTTAGTTCAGCATGATGGCGTTTTTCGCGTGGCTCCCGGGTATCCGACCGTGCTGACGGCTGGCCAAGCCAAGTTCGAGATGAAAAACTGGGACAAGGTTTCACTCCCGAGCCTCATGCGCTCGTTGGCAGAATTGAATGACAGTGTCGATTACGTGCTGTTCGGCAACAACGCGGGCCAAGGATTGCCGCTCGCACAGAGTTTGCCATCAAAGCTGATTGCGACTAGGGCGGCGATCATTTACGCCAACAGCCTGCCCGAGGAGAAAATTTACGAACAGATCGGCTACCGGACATTTTTTCGCCGGAGCGAGGCGGTAAGCCGGCTTTTGGAAATGTCCCGCAATGCGAAGCGGCCGCTAGCCCTCTGTTTCATCAACACCATTCAGCACAACCACCTTAATTATCATGATCCGTAGTCCGGTTTTTGACGTCTAGGAGGAGTGACGAAATCAGCCGCCGTTCGCTATCGACTCCTATCCTGCATGTGTTGATTAGAAGAAGCGGGCCGTCTTGGATGGCAGGCGCCCGAATAAAGCTCAGTCTTACCAACGCAAAGTTAGTGTTGGGGATCAAATGAGCGAGCTAATTTAGGCGGGAAGAATCTATGCAGCGCAGCTCGTTGCCTCTGTATTGGCTATCGATTCTTTCAGCTTTCGAGTGGCGTCTCTGAGCACGCGTTGCCGCACGGCATCGGGCTCCAACGATAAGTGGTTACAGATCCAGATGAAGCTGCCAATGGAATCGTCCCTGGAACAAAACCACAGACGCGCTGAACGCGCCCCTGGCTCGCGACCGCTGAGGTCGGTGTGTGCTTGCAACAGCACGTAGGCCCACAACTTTCTTTCTGGATCCGTTAACTGATCGGGTTCAATCATCTTACTGCTCCGTCCGTAGCTCGACTTGGTTTAGGCGCTATGGCTAAGCAAGTGTAGTGCCCAGAGGAATTTGCGGCTGTCTAGTGACCTTTATCTCTAGCGCGGACGCAGAGTTGGCGCGCCTCCACGGAAAGGTCGTAGCTTTATCGAGAGGGCTCTTCGAGAGATAATTATCGGGCATAAATTGACAATTTTGTGCAAAGTCGCACCGGTTGATTGACTCATGGGGGTGTACGCGAGCTGTCGCATAATGAGGCTCGGAAGGATCGTCGGCATCGCCGCGACCCTAGGCCTCACGCAGGGCGGGAGCCGTGTGATATGGTCGAGATTACCGTAGCTGGCCGTCTGGCATCTGTGTAAACGAGCTCATTTCATCGCTCGGAGCCAACGGTTCTGCTTTGCTCAAACACGCCGCAGGTTGCTTGCTAATCGACCGGGTGATGCCGAGCAGTGCCATCGTCGTCACGATCCCACTCTTTAATAGCTCAAGCACGCGTACCAAGCCGTGCTGACCAGCGGCGCCGAGAGCCCCGACCCTGGAGATTCCCGGTCGCCACGACAGGCGCGCGGAGCGCGATAGCTTTGACCATGTCGCTGCCGCGAACGATCGCCGTCGAGCAATATCTCGGCTCGACCGAGACTGCGTCAACGATTTTCGGCGGTATGTCGATCGTTGCCCGGCCGTGATCGCCGCGGTAAGGCAACGCCAAACGTTATCCGGCAGATTTCGGCGTGCAGCCACGATCATTTCTACACGATCATTTCTAATTGGTAACAAACTCTGGCCGTGTCAGCTCCTTGCGCGGTTGTAAAGATCGGTGCGACGACACCTTCCGGTTAGCGCAAAGCGAAACTTTTGATACGGGGGAAATCAGTCAGCAGAGTTTTCCAAATTAGCGGACTGAGAAGCAATGCCGCTAGTCAGGAAAAACTCGATTGGGCTCGGTATGCATTCAGCGTTAATCCGTGGGTTGATCAGATTAAACACGGGGGCCCGACTAAAAAGTCGGACCCTCGTGTTTAAAAAATGCTCGATCCGGATGCAAGCGGTGACGCTTAATCATCGTAGTGATATCTGAGCGGATCGGGATCGTTCCGGCTATAGCGACGATCATGATCGCGATCGTAGCGCCAATCGCTGTACCGGTCGTTATGATAGTATCGATAGCTGTAGCGTCGCTCGGGGTATCGGTGGTATCCCCACTGGTCATCTCGATCGTAGTAACAGCCGGCCGTCACCAATACCATGAGCGCTAGTACGGCAATTGAACTTTGTTTTGTTCGTCTCATAACGCCCTCCTTTCCACGTTTGTCTTTCTATTTTAGATTGGGGCAATTGCCATGCCAGGGAAAGCAAGTCTTTTGAAGACGCGGTGTTCGACGTACGGCAAAATTCTCAGTGTGATAATTGACGGAGGAAATTCGCAGAAGCGGACGGTGAAAAGCAGGGACCTGTTGCAATTTTGCGACAGAGAGACAGGCGAATAAGTTTGACAATGCTGCCGCTGCGTGATTCCTAATGTGAAACTGCTCAGAAACTAGAGGCTGCAAACTCGCGGTATTCGAACATGAAAAAAGTCGCTTTTCTGATTACGATTTTTTTTGCCGCACCATTCGTTCCGCTGAGTTCGGCGCGCCATGCCGATCAAGCGCATGGGAAGCTATGCCGGTGTTGAAGATCAACAAAGACTACGGCAACCGGACCGAGATAAAGCCTTCCACTGTGTCGAATGGCGGAAACGGTCTGTTTGCCCTCGTCGCAATCAAAAAGATCGAAGTCGTCGGCGAGTTGGGCGGACGGCTGGTGACGACGGAATCCCGTAGGCAATAGCTATCTTGCGTCCATACCCGAGTGCGCCTGGGCGGAAACCGATCCGTTCAAATATCTCGATAGCAAAGATTTCGGCGCCAACGTGAGCCGGACTAATTTCCGCACCGAGCAAGATCAACGGTATCGCAATTCATTTTCAGAACGCGACGATCCGGCAGTTTTGCGAATATCCTGACTCTGCCTTCGTCGCGATTAAAGACATCGAGCCGGGAAGCGAGATCTGGCAAGCTCCGGACTGCGCTACGACCACGAGAAGTTCATGTATGCGCCGGAGGTGCGCGATTTGTTTTCTGGGGCTTGATAAAGCTCGATTGCCGAGAAAAATATTCGTACGAGCCTTGAGATCTTGCGAAGCGACTTCCCGCCGGGCGGCCCAAAAAGCATTGCCGATGATCTTTTGAGGAGGGAACATGGAAATTTTTGATATCCACCATCATCTGGGTTCATTGACGGGCGGAAGCTTGCAGGAAGGGGACGACTGGCAGGAGCGCGACTACGCCAACCGCGTCCGCATCATGGAAGCGAACGGCGTGGCGAAGTCAGCGATTCTTGCGGCGACAGGTTATATTCAAGCGGATGGAATAAAAGATACCATGCGCGCCAACGATACCGTCGCCGCTTACCGGCGGAGAGATCCGCAGCGCTTCCCGGTGGCCTGTGGCATCGTGGAACCGCTCCACGGCGGGCGCTCGCTCGGCGAACTGGAGCGCATGAAACACGAGCTGGGGCTCGACGGCGTGGTATGGCACCACCGATTCCAGGGCGTAGCGGTGGATCATCCACTGATGCGGCCGCTTTTGAAGAAGGTAAAGGAGCTAGGGCTCGTGCCCTTGATTCACACCAATGCCGAATCGAATCTCGAAGCGGTGTGGCGATTGGAACGGCTCGCCGTGGAATTTCCTGACCTTACGTTCGTTTCCATGGATGCGTTGACCACGAATACCAATAGCCAGCTGGCGCTCGACATCGCCAAGCGGACGACGAATATTCTTTTTGACACTGCGCATGTGCGCGGCTCGGCCTACGTGCGCCAGTTCGTCGAGACGGTTGGTTCGCATCGACTCGTCTTTGGCAGCCTGTTTTATTCTCATCCGGCAAGCTACGAACATTGTGCGACGCTGGAGGAAGTGAAGGCGGCGAAAATCAGCGAAGCGGATAAAGCGAATGTACTTTCGCAGAACGCCAAACGGCTTTTCGGAATAGCATAAGCGCACGGCGCGACTCGTCATTGCCATCTTGGCCGCCAGCGTTGATCAAATTTCCTCCTGGAAATGTTGGCTCCCGGTGCTATGATCTTACTTGTCGGCGGCAGCGGCAGGGGCGCAGCAAGTGAATCTCTCTGTCAAAAAACAAATTGGCAGGCGGTGCCGGGGCGGCGGGAAGTGGCTCGTGAAACGCTCTTATTTACCGATTACAGTCGTCTATGCGTTGACGCTCGGCTTCACCGGCTGCTCGGCCACGACTCCTGTGGTCAGTGAGTGGCGCAATCCTGGGTACCGCTCCGCTTCATTCAAACGCATCATGGTCGGGGGGTTGGGTGGGGCTACCAGCGTACGGCGTAATTTCGAAGACGAATTTGTGACGCAATTACACGCGGTCGGCATCGATGCTTTACCGAGCTACCGCTATATGCCGGAAACCGAACAGATCGACGAAGCCAACCTCAAGCAGGCGGCGCAAAAGTCCGGCGCGGATGCGGCGATCATTGCCCGCTCGGTCCAGGTGGAAGAGAAGAGACAGCTGAGCCCCAGCTACTTTCCGGCACCCTGGTTCGGCTTCTACGGTTCGCACGTTGGTGCCAGCTGGTACGGTCTTTATGGCGCGCCAAGCGTCTACCGTTATAATGAGTATACGTCGGAGACCACACTATATGACCTCGCGAAAAACGAAGTCGTTTGGTCCGGCACGATTACGACGACGGATTCGAGCGATGTCAAAACAGCAATTAAGAGGTACGTGGAAGTGGTCATGGGTGCGCTCCGTGAAAAAAATCTCCTGGGTGCGCACGAGTAATTGATCCCAACGGGGTCGAGTGGATCGAAGATATCGGGTCTCGATCGTTCGCCATAAGGCTTCTAATCCAGATTGCAACCCGCCGCCGATTTGCCACAAATATTCGCCAGTCACTAAGCCCGATTTGACAAGGGCTCTTGCGTATGGTTTTTGGGATGAAAACTATCGCGAAGCAACAAGGCCGTCGCAGATATCGCTGTGAAAAAACCATCCTATTTGGCTAGGCTAGTTTTTACCGTGATTGTTTTCGCCAGCTATGTGGTTCGCGGCGCCTCATCTACAAATACATCGACGGCAAAGATTACGGCGGCCACCTGAGCAGGATCAATTTTGCGCCGAGCAAGATCAACCGGATCGACACGCAATTCCAAGCCGCGGCCATCAAGTAGCTTTGCCATCCGCCTTACTTTGTTGCTTGAGAGATATCGAGGCGGAGACCGAGATTTGGTCGAGTTACGGGCCGCACTACGATTACGATAAGTTCATGGGCGCGCGGGAAGTTCGGGATTTTTTCTGTGGTTTAGCGAAACTTGATTGCCGGGAAGAATTCGCTTACTCGTCCTGAATATTTGCGCGGTTCCGTCTTGGAATTCCATTCACGTATGGCAATCGCCACGTTTTCCGCGTAGTGCTGACCTGATCGATAGCGCTTAGCTTTAGCTCGGTTGGGGACTAGAGTTAGAAAATTGCCATGGAACACAAAACCGACGACCTACGAATCAAGGAAATAAAGGAGCTCGTGGCGCCCGTGGATTTGCTGGGCGAGTTTTCCATCACCCCTGGTGCCGCCGACACCGTTTGGGAAGCGCGCCAGGAAATCCACCGCATTTTGCACGGAGCAGATGACCGGCTGCTGGTGATCATCGGGCCGTGTTCGATTCACGACGTGAAAGCCGCAAAAGAATTTGCCGCCAGGCTGCGCGAGACGAAAACCCGTCTGGCGGCTGATTTATTGATTTTGATGCGGGTTTACTTCGAGAAGCCGCGCACCACGGTCGGCTGGAAGGGGCTGATCAATGATCCCAGCCTCGATGGCAGCTATCGGATTAACGATGGGCTGCGGATCGCGCGCCGGCTGTTGCTCGATCTGAATGAGATGGGAATGCCGGCTGGGTGCGAGTTCCTCGACATGATCACGCCGCAGTACATTAACGATCTCGTCTCCTGGGGTGCCATCGGTGCACGCACCACTGAAAGCCAGGTGCATCGCGAGCTCGCTTCCGGATTGTCCTGCCCGGTTGGTTTCAAAAACGGCACCGACGGAAATATCCGCATCGCAGTCGATGCGATCCGTGCGGCACAGGCGCCGCATCATTTCATGGCTGTGACGAAGGCTGGGCGGTCGGCGATCGCGTCGACCACCGGCAACGAGGATTGCCATGTGATTTTACGCGGTGGCAAGCAGCCGAACTACGCGGCGACAAACGTGTCCGCTGTGGCGAAGAGCCTGGCGCAGGCCGGAATCCCGGCGCGCATCATGATCGACTTCAGTCACGGTAACAGCGGCAAAAATCCACAAAGGCAGATCGACGTTGGCCACGATGTAGCCGCGCAGATCGCCGGCGGCGATGGCAGCATATTCGGCGTCATGATCGAGAGTCATCTCAAGGCCGGCCGGCAGGATCTGCTGCCGGGCAAGGACCTTGAGTACGGCGTAAGTATTACCGACGCCTGCGTCGGCTGGGAAGAGAGCCGGGCGCTGCTTGATGTTCTGGGCGACGCCGTCCGGCAGCGCCGCCTCAAGGCGGAACTGGACGCTGAGGCGGAGTAGCCGACGTGGTTACGGCTTGAGCATTTTTTGTCTTCCGCTTCTCAGCTGTGACACCAGAATGCGCCGCTTGCCAACGGCGAAGCTGCCCGATGGAAGGGTGCCATAATGAATACTCGATTAGTCCAATTTTTGGTTGTCTTGCTTTCGCTCTTCTTGACCGAACGCATATCGGTTCAAGCAGCCGTGCCGCTCGTCAAGCTAGTTATGACGTCGGGGTCGGCAAGCGAGCGCGATGGCGTAATCTACGTGGCGCAGGATCAGGGGCTGTTCCGCAAGTACGGTCTCGATTTGACCTTCGTGCAGGTGCGCAACGGTCCCGTCGCCATGTCAGCGCTGAGCTCCGGCGAAACGCAATTTCACTGGGGATCGGTTTCCGGAGCCAATCTCGGTGCCATCGCCGAGGGTGCGGATCTGGTATTCGTCGCGGGGTTTATCAATCGCCTGTCGGGGATGTTTGTCGTCAATCCGCAAATCAAAAGCCCAGCCGACTTGAAGGGCAAAAGCGTCGCGGTAAACAGCTTGAGCGGCGGTGGCTGGATTTTTTCCATGTTGATGTTGGATTATTGGGGATTGGCGCCGGAGCGGGACAAGATCCAATTTAGAACGCTGGGCGAGCAGGCGGTGATGGCGCAAGGGGTTTTAAACGGAACGGCGGATGCGGCGTTCTTAGGCTACACCTTCGGTAAAATGCTCCGGAGCAAAGGATTTCGCGTGCTCGCCGACAGCGAGAAGCTGCCGATTCCGTATCAAGGCTCGGGAGTCATCGCCAAGCACAGTTTTATTTCGTCTTCGCCAGCGGCGCTGGAAAATCTGCTGCGTGCGCTGCTCGATAGCGCCGCTTTCATTCGCAATCCCGAGAACAAGAGTCAGGTGACCAGGAGTCTTGCCAAAGCGCTGCGCTTCAAACGGACCGAGGACGCCGACGAAGGCTATCAAAGCATGGTGCATCTGTACGAGAAAAAAATCTATCCGAGTGTGGACGGCATTCGCAACGTCATCCGCCTGCTCGGCGCCAACAACGAAAAGATTCGCCGCCTCAAAGCCGAGGATTTAGTCGACGACAGCGCCGTGCGAAAAATGGAAAAAGAGGGTCGGTTTTGACCGCAATGTCAGCTTTAAAAAGACCGAAGGTTGTGTCATAGAGGAGGCGCCAGCGGCGGCAGAGATTACTGACGAAACTCTGGCGATAGGTAATTTGAGTTGAAGGGGGAAACCGTGGCTCTTCAGAAAATCGGCATCATGAGCATCGGCGAGATGGGATTTCATTGGGCTAAGCTGCTTCGCAGTCACGGCGTGGAAGTCCTGACTTACGACAAGGATCGCGGTGACGCGAGTCGTAAACGGGCGGAAAACGCCGGGGTCAAATCGACGGCGTCCATGGCGGATTTGGTTCGGGACGTCGAGCTGATCGTTTCCATCGTCGTGCCTTCGGCGGCGACGAAGGTTGCCGCCAAGGTCGCCGAAGCGGTCGGAACGACCGGCCGCAAAGATCTCTTGTTTCTCGACGCCAACGCGATCTCGCCGATGGCCGCGGATGAAATTGCCAAAATATTACGGCCTGTGCGAGTGAATTTTATCGATGGCTGCATCATTGGCTCGGCGGCCAAAATGGGCAAGGGAACCATCGTCTATGTATCAGGCTCGGAAGCGAATCGCTTAGCGGTGCTGGAAGGTTTCAACATTCCAATCAGAGTGCTGGGCGTGGGAACCAATCAAGCTTCCGCTTTCAAAATCGTGTATGCCGGCCTGACGAAGGGATTACAAGGATTGTTCTGTGAGCTCCTGATGGGGGCGCAGCGCTTCGGCTTGCTCGATGAGATTCGCGCCCAATACGAGATGAGTTTTCCCGGACTATTGGACAAAGTTTCATCGAGCATCGTCGGCCTGCAGATCCATGCGGCCCGGCGCGCCGAAGAAATGGACGAGCTGAACAGGACGTTCCATCACCAGGGCATGAATTCTTTCATGGCGCCGGCGGCGCAAAAGGTGCTCGAAGCGATTGCCGCTTTGAAGTTAGGACAAGCGTCGGCCAGCGGCGCGCGCCCGGGCGATCTTCAGCAGACGCTCGAACTCTTCTACCAAAAGGGGCTGCTACAGATGTCGCCCGGCATTGGGAATTCCTAGCGGAGGCCTAGCCATAAATCTGGATTCTTGGTATGCAGGGCAGAACATGAAAATGAGGGAGGATTAACCCGTGTCCCGAGTGGAAAAGAAACAACCCCAATATGGGTCCGACGTCGTCGTCGATTTAATGAAGGCGTTCGATATTGAATACGCAGCGTTTAACCCCGGCGCGACCTTTCGCGGCATTCATGACTCCATCGTCAACTACGGCGGCAACTACAAGCCGGAAGTGATTTTTTGCCATCACGAAGAAATTTCCGTCGCCGTGGCTCATGGCTACGCCAAGGCGAAGAACAAGCCGATGATCGCGATCGCGCACAATATGGTTGGGTTGCAGCATGCCAGCATGGCGATCTTCAATGCCTATATCGATCGGGTGCCGATGATGGTGCTCGGTGGTACCGGTCCGATGAACTCCAAACGGCGCCGCCCGCGCATTGACTGGATTCACACCGCCCTCGTGCAGGGCAATCAGGTGCGAGATTACACTAAATGGGACGATCAGCCATATTCCTTGGCGGACGTGCCGGATTCCTTCATTCGCGGTTACCGCATCGCCACCACGGATCCAACCGCGCCGGTCTATATCAATTACGACGCCGATATTCAGGAAGACGCTTTGACCAGCGCGTTCGATATTCCCAATGTTAGCCGTTACTCGGCGCCCGCTCCCATGCAGGCTAATCCTGAGGCGCTACGGCGGGCGGCGGAGATGCTTGTCAATGCGCAGACGCCCATCATCATCGCCGACTCGCTCGGGCGCAATCCCAAGACCGTGCCCGCGCTGATTGCATTGGCTGAATTACTTGCGGTTCCCGTCGTCGACAAAGGCGGGCGATTCAATTTCCCGTCGGTTCATCCCCTCGACGCGACCGATGGTGCGCGCGAGTTATTACAGAAAGCCGATTTCATCTTGGCGCTCGACGTGGCCGATCTATTCGGCTCGCTGACAACGGTGAGCAAACAGACGCGTAACTGTGAATACGTCACATCACCCGCGGTAAAAATTGCCACCATTTCGATGAACGACATGCTGGTCCACTCGTGGGCCAACGACTACCAGGCGCTGCAAGCGGTCGATGTGCCAATGAGCGCGGACACCGCAGTGGCCGTGCCGGAATTGACCCGGTTATGCCGCGAACTGCTGGGCAATGATGGCAAGAAAAAGGCGGTCATCGAAGCGCGTGAAAAAGAGTTGGCCGAGACGCACAAGAACCGCCGCACCAAGTGGCGCGCCGATGCGGAAGCCAAGGGCTCGCAAAAAGAAATTTCCACCGCCTGGTTGGGCTTGGAAGTGGGCGAAGCGGTCAAGCGCGAAGACTGGGTGTTGGTCAATGGAACTTCCAATGGCTGGACGCGCCGGCTATGGGATTTTACTAAGCCCAATCAGTCCCTGGGGGGCAGCGGCGGCGCCGGTTTGGGCTACGGTCCCGGCGCGTCGATCGGTGCGGCCTTGGCGCTCAAGGGCACCGGTCAACTCGCGGTGGCGATACAATCTGACGGTGACATGCTGATGACCTCGAGCGCGCTGTGGACTGCGGCCAAACACCGCATCCCGCTGCTCATGGTCATGCACAACAATCAGTCTTACTATAATTCCGAGGAGCACGGCATCGAAGTCGCCAAGTTTCGCAAGCGTCCGGTGGAAAATGCCGGCATCGGCACGCATGTCGATGACCCGGCGATTGATTTTGCCACGATGGCGCGGTCCTTCGGTGTCAGTGGCGAAGGGCCGGTGAGCAGGCCGGCGGATTTGCGGCCGGCGATTGAACGAGGGGTTAAGTACGTGAAGGAAAAACAGTTGCCGTACCTCGTGGACGTCATCGCCGAACCGCGTTAAACCAGGAAAAGAGTTGGCGCACGATCCCTATCAAGAGTTTCGTCAGGCCGTCGACCGACCGGAAGACAAGATCGACCTCGGTCGAGCGGCCTTGACGGTCGCTTTAACCGACTATCCTGACCTCGACATCGCGGCTTATCTCGGTCGCATCGACCGGCTGGCGGTGGAAGTCATGCGGCGCTCTGACAGCGACGGGGATGTTTACCACTCGATCGCCGCGCTCAATCACGTTTTGTTTGGCCAGCATGGTTTTCGCGGCAATCGCGACGATTATTATAATCCTAAGAACAGTTTTCTGAACGACGTCATCGATCGCAAGACCGGCATCCCCATCACGCTTTCCGTGCTCTACATCGAAGTCGCGCGCCGGATCGGTATCGCCCTAGAGGGTGTGGGATTTCCCGGCCATTTTCTCGTGAAATATGGCCGTGAGAACGAGCAGATTTTCATCGACCCATTCGACCAGGGTGAAATTAAATCGCCGGAAGAGCTGAGCCGGATGCTTGATAATTTGTCCGGGCGCAAAGTGGCGCTGAAGCCGCAATTTCTTGAGTCGACGAGCAACAAGCAAATTCTCGAGCGAATCCTCATGAATCTCAAAGCGATCTATTTGAGAAACCATGCTCTCGGCGAAGCTCTGTCGGTGCTCGATCGCTTAATCATCCTCGACCCCGTCGTTGCAGAGGAGATTCGCGATCGCGGCATGGTTTATTTACAACTGGAGTGTTTTAGCCAGGCGCGCGAAGATTTTGAATCCTACCTCCGGCTGGCACCGAATGCGCGGGACGCAGCTGCGATTCGTGATCAGGTCGTGAGTTTGGCGACGCAGGTTACACAAATTCACTAACCCGGACCGAATTCAGAACCCGACTGCTTCGAAAACTCGCGGAAACTGAACGCGAAGGATGTCGTCAAGGAGAAGTCCTTGATCATTGCCCGGGTGAACTTCCAGGGGCGGATTTGCCATAGCTTTAACTGGCGCAGGTTGAGCAACGTTTGGGACCAGATCCGCTGCAACTCTTGGCGCGAATAGACGATCCGATTGTTGATCGCGTCGAATTTGACAAAACTCAGTCGCGGCCTGGACGGTAAATTTTCGCGCAGGCGCGTGTAGGCTTCCTGCCATTCCTGGATGCGATCGCCCAATCGGATGCTCGCCTGGATGTTGTGAATCTCGTCGAGCAAGCGACGCGCCCCTTCGCTCTCGCGCGGCCGCAGTTCCTGGATTTTGACTCTCAAATTATCCCACTGCTTCAAGAAGCGATTGAGATCGCTGCGGCTATAAACCACGCGTGAGGAAAGATCTTCCAAGGGGTCGAGCAGGGCCCGCGCGCGTTCCGGCAGGTTTTCTTTGGCGTTGTTGTAGAGCTTTTGGATCTCGCCGATTTTCAAGGCCTGCCAAATATCGGCTTGAATCTTTTGAATCTGCTCCAGCCAGCGCTCCTCGGTCTCGCTCTTCTTGCGGGTTTGCAGCCAGACTTCTTCCATTTCTTTTAGGAATTTGGCCCACGTGATCAGCAGCGCGGTGATTTCCTTTGAGCGTTTCCATAGATGGACAGGTATTGAATCGACGCTGAAACCGGGGCGGCGAAGCTTGCGGTCTTTGAGGCGGAAGAAGCCGGCGACCATGGGATGCTGTTTTTCGATCAACGCGGCGTTTTTGTACCAAAAGAAGATTGACATGAGGTTCCAATAGTTTTTTGGCTTGTCCGTCCACCGGGCCAAGTTCAGGATCATGTTTTCTTTGCTGTAGAACATCTTCCACGCGTTCTCATATGCCTGGGTCCACTCTTCCGCGCTCATGAGCGGGTGTTTGATCGTCGGGTGGAACGAATCGCGTTTGTTGAAATCCGGATCCATCCAGTCGCCGCGCTTTTTCATCTCGCGGTGATCGTGGGAACCGGGGAGGGGCGTCAGCATAAAAAACGACGCTTGATCAGGGCCGACTTCGTTCATTAGGAAACGCATGTCTTCAGCGACTTGTTCTTTGGAATCCCAAGGCAGGCCGATGATGTAGCCGGTGTGCACCAGCACGCCGGCATCGTGCCACTCTTTGATGATGCTGCGGTATTCTTCGACTTTGTTCTGTTTCTTTCCTTCGGCCTCGAGGTTTTGCGGGTTCACGCTTTCCATGCCGATGAATACCTGCGTGCAGCCTGCCTTGGCCGCCAGCGGAACGAAGTCTTTGGGCTTTTTCGCCAGATCAACCTGCATCATGAAAGAAACGTCGAGGCCTTCCTCGCGCAGTTTGATGATTGCCTCAAAGGTCTCGCGCCAGAGTTTTTTGCGCGCGAAGTTGTCGTCGGTGAAAAAATAAAATGACAGCCCGTGATCGAGATAATTCTTGCGCATCATCGCGGCGATGCTCTGCGGGCTGCGCTCGCGCATTTTGCGCCCTTGCACGTTAATAATTGTGCAGAAGGTGCAGGCAAACGGGCAGCCGCGCGAAGTATCGGCGGTGGCAAAGCTCGGATAGGCGAAGTGCTTCATCGTCTTCGCGCTGGTTTGCGGGAGCGGCGCTTCCTCGATGTCGACGAGGTTTTGCAAATCCTGGGCGAAGCTATAGAGCGGCTTCAACTGGCCGTTGAGAAAGTCGCCGAGAATGCCTTCCCATTTTCCCTCGACTTCACCTGACACCATGCAGATGCCTTCGCGATAAAGCTCTTGGATGTCGGGCTCCTGATCGCCCAACATGTTGATCGTGCCGCTGGTGTGGAAACCACCCATGATGATTGTGATCCCCGCCGCCTTGAAGATCCGCGCCATGTCCAAGGCGCGGGGAAATTGGTTCGTTTGGACGCCGACCAGGCAGACGAGCAACTTGGTGCCAGGGATTTTGCTCCAACGGACAATTTGCGCCGTGGGGACTTTTTCCGCGGTTTCATCGAAGGTGGTGACTTCGATGGGCAGCTTTCCGAAGACTTCTCGCGCTCTGATATCTTCGGTTAGGCCATGCAAAACGTTGAGTGTATTGCTCGGCAGCACGCCTTTCCAAAAGCGGATCACGTAGCCGTCATCGTCGTACTTGGACGGTTTAATCAAGACGATATGGAATTTTTTGATAGGCTCAGACATCGGTCCCGTCTCCTCTGACTGCTTGTAAGTTGATAGGCCATCTTTTATACAGATGGCGAGGGAAGTAGAGGTTTTGGCAACTGTAACAACCGCGGCCACTCCATGTCAAGCTAGTTATCATCTTCTAAAGAGCGATTCTCGCTGCAGAATTTGCAGTTTCGATGATTCAGCTTCATCACGTTACGAAAACCTACCCGCCAAACTACAGGGCGCTCACGGATATCAACCTCGAAATCGCCAAAGGCGAATTCGCCTTCGTTTGCGGCGCCAGCGGCGCAGGCAAGTCGACCCTCCTCAAACTACTGTTTCGCCAAGAGGAGCCGACGGAAGGTCAAGTTTTGATCGATGGCCGCAATGTGACTCGCTTGGGCAGCCGCGGCATTGCCCAATTGAGAAGAAAAATCGGCTTGGTATTTCAAGAGTTCAGGCTTTTGCCCGGTTTAAGCGTGCTCGACAACGTCGCTCTTGCCGCGCAGGTCATCGGTAAGTCGAAGCGCGAGAGCCGCACCAAAGCCTATCAGCTGCTGCGCGATTTGGGATTGAAAGAACATTACGATGCCAAGCCTTTTGCGCTCTCCGGCGGCGAACAGCAGCGCGTCGCCATCGCCCGGGCCCTGATCAATGAGCCGATGTTGCTTCTCGCCGACGAGCCGACGGGCAATATTGATGACGATATGGCGGCTGAAATTATGCGATTGTTCTTGAAAATTCGCGATCGGGGCGCCACGATCATTATCGCCACGCACGACCGTACCATGATTCAACGCTATGGAACGCGAGCGGTCTTTTTGCGACGGGGAATGCTGATTGACGATTGTCGGGTGCCACGTCTCCGGTGACGGGCAGGTGAAAATTTCGCTGATCGGCGTCGTGCTGCGGCAGGTGCGCAGCAGTTTGCGCCATTTGTTTTGGACCCACGTGCTGACTTCGGGCACCATGGCGATGACGCTCTTCGTGTTTGGCGCGTTTATGCTGCTGCAAGTCAACCTGGAGCGCTTGCTCAACGGATGGGGCGAGCAGATTCAAATCACGGCCTATTTGACTAACAATCTCGGAGTCGGTGACGCGCAAAACTTGGTCAAGCGCATTGAGGCGCTGCCCGAAGTGGCGCGTGTGCGTCACACTGACCAAGAGCAGGCATGGCGTGATTTTCAAACCTCATTGGGCACCCAGTCTGGATTGCTCGACGGCTTGCCACGCGACGTCCTGCCGGCGTCGATCGAGATCACGATCAAACCGGAGCAGCGAGACAGTCTTGCGGTCGAGCAGCTTGCGGCGCGTCTAAAAACCGAGAAGGAGATCGCCAGCGTCGAATACCCGCAGGAGTGGGTCGAGCGGTTGGGCTTGGCCGTGCTCGCCGTCGAGTGGGGCAAATGGATGGTCGGCGGTGTCCTATTCATGGCGACGTTTTTCATCGTTGGCAGCACGGTTAAGCTGGCGCTTTTCGCGCGCAAAGACGAAGTCGAGATCATGCAGCTCGTCGGCGCGTCCGAAGCGCTGATCCAGGCGCCCTTTGTGCTCGAAGGAATGATCCAAGGTCTGGTGGGCGCGATGCTATCGCTGGCGGCGCTTTGGGCAGCCTACCTGCTGTTGGCTCAGCAGACGCCGTCCATGGGCGGTTTTCTGTCTCCCCTCGGCCAGCTGCAATTTTTAGATCTGCAACGAATGGCTCTGTTGGTCGCGGGCGGTTGTCTGTTGGGCGCTGCAGGAAGTCTGTTTTCTCTGCGGAGGTTTGTGAAGACGTGGCATGCTTCAAGCGTAGAACGTTAACGTTGATTTTGGCAGTATGGTTAGCGCTGCCGTCGCTTGCGCAGGCGGCTGCGCCCAACCGAGACCTTGAAGGTATCAGGAAAAAAATTGAAAGCGAAAAAAAAGGCCTTTCCCAACTACAGGTCAAAGAAGGCTCGGTGCTGGAAGCTTTGGGCAACATTCAAAGCGAGCTCGACCAGCGCGCGAAAGAGCTAAAGCTCGCCAATGCTCGATTGTCGAGCGTCGCGAGCGAATTGGCGCTGAAGGAATCGGAAGCTCAATCGTTGAGTCAATCCATTGCCGCGCGGCTGGAAAGTTTGCGCAAGCGTGCGCGGGCGCTTTATCGCTGGCAGAAAAGTGGCAGCCCGCTGGTGATTCTCAATGGCGACGTGTCCTTGAACAACTTTTTGCAGCGGCGAAAATATTTAGCGACCGCCGTGGCGTTTGACCAGGCGCTTTTGGCAAAGCTCCAGGGGGAAAGCGAGCACCAGGAAATCTTACGCGAGGAACTAGCGCGCAAGAAGGAAGAGCTCAACGAGCAAAAACAAGCGCTCGATATTGCCAAAGAAGGCGTTCGGCGCGAAGCGGAGAAAAAAAAGGTGCTGCTGGCAAGTTTGCGCCGGGAAAAAACCACGCGATTGCGCGCTTTGAAGGAGATGGAAGCGGCAGCGCAGCGGCTCGAGAAAATGATGGAAGAGATCTCAAGGCGGGCGATGAATAAACCACGAGAGGCGCCTTCAGCTCGTTACCCCGGCGGCGGTCTTGATGCGCTGCGCGGAAAACTGGAATGGCCAGTGCGGGGACAGGTGAGTGCGCCCTTTGGCAAATATCAACACCCCGAATTTGGCGCTGAAATCGCCCGCAAAGGCATCGATATCGACGCGCCCATCGGTGAAGAAATAAAGGCGGTCGAAAAGGGTACGGTGGTTTACGCCGATCGCTTTTCCGGATACGGCAAGATGATGATCATTGATCATGGCGAGCGTTACTATACAATTTACGGTCATCTCTCGGAAATTCTTAAGAAAACTGGTGATGAGGTGAGGCGCGGGGAGGTCGTCGGTCGGGCCGGCGACAGCGATTCCCTGGCCGGAGCCAAGCTTTATTTTGAAATGCGCAAGGACGGTCGCTCCTTGGATCCGGTGCCCTGGTTCCGTAAGCAATAGCTATTTTATTTATCTTGCGATAAGCTTGGTCAACAAATGATTCCCTTTATAGGAGACGTGAGATGCGAATAGTTCGTAAACATGGAACGCCTTTCCTGCTTTTGATCGTCGGCTTGGCTTTAGGATTTTTTCTGTCGGCCCATTGGGTGCCTAACGTCTCCGCGGTCGGACGGCAAGACTACGAGAGCTTGGAAGCGTTCAGCAATATTCTTTCCATCGTTCGGAAGAATTACGTCGAAGACGTCGAAACGAAAAGCTTGGTCAATGGCGCGATCAACGGCATGCTGAATTCTCTCGATCCGCACAGCGCTTATTTGACCCCGGAGCTTTACAAAGAGTTGCAGAGCGATACCCAGGGGCGCTTCGGCGGATTGGGCATCGAAATAACAGTGAAGGGCGGTATCCTGACCGTCGTCTCGCCGATCGAAGACACGCCCGCAGCCAAAGCGGGCATCAAGCCTGGCGATCAGATTTTTAAGATCGAAGAAGAATTTACCAAAGATATGTCGCTCGTTGACGCGGTCAAGAAGATGCGCGGGGCAAAAGGCAGCAAGATCAATCTAACGATCAAGCGCGAAGGTGTCGCCGATCTCATGGATTTCACGCTGGTGCGGGACGTGATTCGTGTACAGAGCGTGCGCAGCCGGACGCTTGAGCCCGGTTACGGCTACATTCGTTTGGCGCAATTCCAGGAACGCAGCGACCGTGATATGCAAAAAGCGCTGGAGAAAATGGCGGCGGAAAAGGGAGGAATCAAGGGGTTAGTGCTTGACCTGCGCAACAATCCCGGCGGTCTCTTGACTCAAGCCGTGCGCGTGTCCGACATGTTTTTGGAATCGGGCCTGATCGTCTACACGGAAGGACGCATCGAAGCGCAGAAGCAAAAATATTTCGCACAGAAGGATGGCACTTGGACGGATTTTCCCGTGGTCGTGTTGGTTAACGGCGGCAGCGCGAGTGCGTCGGAGATCGTCGCAGGTGCGTTGCAGGATCATAAAAGGGCAGTGGTGTTGGGGACGAAGACTTTTGGCAAGGGATCGGTGCAAACAATCCTCCCGCTGGACGACAATTCGGCGCTGCGCTTGACCACGGCCCGCTATTTTACGCCGAACGGCCGCTCGATTCAGGCGACTGGCATCGTGCCGGATATCGTGGTCGAGAATGCGACGACGCCGGATGGTAAGCCTGACGCACCACGCCGCCCCGGTTTGCGCGAAGAAAATTTGCCGGGTCATTTGCAAAACCCAACGCAAACCCCCAATTCCACGCAAGATCAGTTGGACAAGGAAAAGGAAAATCAAATTCCCTCTTCCGGACCCACTGGCGACGAAACCATCGATAACGACGCTCAGCTCAAGCGTGCTCTCGATTTGTTAAAGAGCTGGGATGTGTTTAAACAAATCGTGCAGAAAAAAGCCGCATAGCGTTGCTGAGCCCAAGTTGCACCGATTAAAACGAATAAGCCCTTCCCTCGGAGGGCTTATTCGTTTGTGCTAAAACTAATTCAGAATGATCAAAAATGTCAGCCAAGACTCCGATCTCCCTCTGTTCGCCGTTGCCAGCCGCAGCTTTTTAACCGTCAGTGAGCTCAACGAGCTCGTCAAAGGAACTCTGGAAGCGCATCTGGGTGCGGTTTGGGTTCAAGGCGAGATCTCCAACTTTCGGGTGCCGCCCTCGGGCCATTATTATTTCACGCTCAAGGACGACAAGAATCAAATCGGCGCAGTCATGTTTCGCCGCCAAGGGACGGGCCTGCGCTTCACCCCGGAAAACGGCATGGCCGTTCTCTGCTTGGGCCGTGTCGGTCTTTACTGCGTGCGCGGTGATCTGCAACTCTACGTCGACGACATGGAGCCGCAGGGGCAGGGCGCGCTCTTCCTCGCCTTCGAACAGCTCAAGAAAAAACTTGCGGCGGAAGGTTTGTTTGCGCCGGAGCGAAAAAAGCCGCTGCCTTTTCTGCCCAGTTCGATCGGCATCGTGACCTCGCATCGCGGCGCCGCGTTGCACGACATGCTACGCATGCTCGGCGATCGCTACCCTGACCGGCGCGTGGTGGTTCGCGCCGTGAAGGTGCAAGGCGACGGTGCCGCCAAAGAAATTGCTCAAGGCATTGACGACTTGAACCGTTTTGGCGCTGTCGATGTCATTATCATCGGGCGGGGCGGCGGTTCGCTGGAGGATTTGTGGGCGTTCAACGAAGAAATCGTCGCCCGCGCCATCGTGGCGTCAAAAGTTCCTGTCGTCTCGGCAGTCGGCCATGAAATCGATTTTACCATCGCCGATTTCGTCGCTGACGAGCGCGCTCCGACGCCAACGGCGGCGGCGGAAATGGTCGTACCGCGCAAAGCCGACTTGCGGCAGCAAATCGCAATGCTCAATCTTCAGCTCAGCAGAAACATTCAGTTCAAGCTCGAGACTGCGGAGGAAAACTTGCGCGGCTTGGTGAAGCGACTCGCCGATCCGGGACGCAAGCTTAGGGAGAATCAACAGCGCCTGGACGAATTGTCCGTTGATTTACTGCGCCGGTTTCAAGAGCGATTGCGCCAAGGGAAAAATCGCCTGGCGGAGGCCGCCGGACGGATGAGCGCGCTCAGCCCGCTGGCCGTGCTGGAGCGCGGTTACTGCATCGCACACAAACTGCCCGAAGAACGGATCGTGAAAAGCGCCGCCACGTTAGCCGTCGGCGACTTGATCCGCGTCACATTCGCGGCAGGAAAATCGCGCTGTCGAGTGGAGGAAAAGGAATAAGTGAAGCGGTGGTTCCGCCTCGCGGTCTTTGCGGCCTGGATTGCGCCGATCGCGATTGTCCATGCGAGCGCTGTGACGGCGGTCCAATGGCCGAAGTCGGTTGAGATATCACAAGGCGGGCTGACCGAGATCCATGTGAGCGGAGAAAACCTCGCGGCGGTGGAGGGACGGTTGCGCACGATGCCGATTGTTTTCTATTCAACCGGCGCGAGTTCTTTTGCCGCGCTCATCGGTGCAGACATCGAAGCCAAGCCGGGACCAAGCAATCTGGTGCTCATCGCGACAAACCGCGCAGGTGTACAGCGCGACCGGATGATTCCGATTAAGATCAAGGCGAAAGGATTTCGCAAGGAATCCTTCAACGTGCCGCCGAGCTTCGACCAGATCAGCCCGGAAACGCTCGATGAGATTCGCCGCGAACAGGCGGCGTTTACGCGCGCCTTTGCCTATTCCACTCCCGAACGGCTCTGGGAAGCGCCGTTTATTCGACCGGTACCCCAGGCGGCGTCCGCGTCGTCTTTTGGCATGCGCCGGATCATTAACGGCACACCGCGCGCGCCGCACAGTGGTACCGACCTGTCCGCGCCGGCGGGAACGGAAGTCGTTGCCAGCAATCGCGGTCGGGTAATTTTAGTCGGCAATTTTTTCTTCGCCGGCGGTAGCGTCGTTCTCGATCATGGCGGCGGCCTTTTCACCATGTATTTTCATCTATCGGAATTTAAAGTCGACGAAGGCGCGCTGGTGCAGCGCGGTGATGTCATCGCCTTGTCGGGATCTTCCGGGCGAGTCACCGGACCGCATCTCCACTGGGGCGCGCTCCTGGCCAACGCGCGCATCGATCCACTGGAATTGCTGTCAAAAATTTCCGTCAACGCTCAAGTCATCGCCGGTCCGAAATTGGTTAGAAGTCTCAAGGAGAAATAACGTGGCGCGCAAGGAATCTTTGAACCCATCTTTCGAAGCGGCGCTGGAAAATCTCGAACAGATCGTCGAGCAGCTGGAATCCGGCGAACTCTCCTTGGAAGATTCCCTCGCCGCCTTTGAAAAAGGGGTTGGGCTGGTCAAGCAGTGCAATCAAAAACTCAACGAAGTGGAAAAGAAAATCGAATTGCTGGTGAAGGACAAAGAAGGAAAACTCCGGTTAAAGTCTTTTGAGGATCTTCCCGACGACAAGGATGACGCCGAGTGAATTTTTCCCATTCACGTCAGTTGTGTTTCTCCTGCTAACTCGCGTAAGATCGCGGCAACTACCCCTACGGCGAGACTGTCATTGGGCCATGCAATGGATCGCTCCGTGCGAGAAAGACACCGCTACTATTGTAATAAACTTCTGATGGCGTTTGGAAAACTGTCTATCGGCTCCTTGGCACCGGATAAGCGAGTCAAGTGGCAGTTCGGTGGTCAATTTGAGAGCATCAGCCCATCGGTGCTAAATTTGGATTAGCTTCAGTTGCCAGTGGCGGTCTCGATGACATCGCTATCGAAGCGTAAATTCGACTTGGACGAATATCTCAAAAGACAATCCGCTATCGTGGATCGGGCTCTCGAACGTCACCTTGGCAAGTATCCCGGAGCGTCACAGACGATATTTCGCGCGATGCGTTACGGAATTTTTCCGGGTGGCAAACGCATTCGTCCCATTCTGATGCTTGCCTCAGGCGAGCTGTTTGACGCTGCACAGGGTCGTTTGCTGCCGTTTGCCTGTGCCGTTGAGATGATTCACGCCTATTCGCTGATCCATGACGATTTGCCAGGGCTCGACGATGATGATTTGCGCCGGGGCGAGCCCGCCGCTCATAAAGTTTTTGGCGAGGGCATGGCGCTGTTGGCCGGCGACGGATTACTGGCCGAAGCCTTTCATGTGATCTCCGACACCGAGACCATGCGCGCTGTGTCAGCGGAACTTGCAGTAAAAATCATTCGTGAATTGTCCCATGCCGCGGGTGTCATGGGTCTGGTGGGCGGGCAGGCGCTCGACCTCGAAGCGGAAGGGCAGGAGGTCGATTTGGCCACCGTCGAGATGATTCACGTTCGAAAAACCGGCGCGTTGATTCTGGCGTCGGCGCGCATCGGTGCTCTTGTCGCCGGGGCGACGGGTGAGGATTTGATCCGGATTTCGCACTACGGGGAATATCTCGGCTTGGCATTCCAGATCGCAGACGATATCTTGGACGCTCAAGGCGGAATTGCGGTGGGGGAGCGGACCGAGTCGAGCCATAAAGAGCGCAAGAAGGCGACTTATCCGTCGGTCGTTGGTATTGTAACGGCCAAGGATAGGCTGACCGAGTTGTTGCGCATGTCGCTGAGTGCCCTGGATAGTTATGAAACGCAGGCAGAGCCGCTTAGAGCCTTGGCGCGGTATATCGTCGGCCGGGCGGTTCATATTGACGGAGAATCTTGAAAGTAAAGAAGGAGACTCATGGGTAAGATGACGCGGCTGTTGGACGGGGTAGAATATCCCAGAGACATTCGGCGCTTTTCCATCGAGGAGTTAAACCGCCTTGCGGCAGAGATCCGAGAGGAAGTGATTTCGGTGGTCTCCGAGGTCGGCGGCCATTTTGCTTCGACCCTTGGCGCGGTGGAATTGACCCTCGCGCTACACTATGTCTTTCGCACACCCGAAGATCGGATTGTCTGGGATACGGGGCACCAGGCCTATGCCCATAAATTGATCTGCGGACGTCGTGATCGGTTGTCGACGATTCGTCAATTCGGTGGCTTGAGCGGCTTTCTGAGCCGCGAAGAGAGTGAGTACGATGTTTTTGGCGCCGGACACGCCGGCACATCGATCTCGGCGGCGCTCGGTATGGTCGAAGCGAAAGTTCTCGAAGGCTCGGACCGAAAAGTTGTCGCGGTGATCAGCGACGGTGGTCTGAGCGCCGGTTTGACCTATGAAGGATTAAATTCCGCCGGCCATCTTGACCGCGACCTGATCGTGGTTTTAAACGACAACGAGCATTTTATCGATCCGCGAGTCGGCGCGGTGTCTTCCTTTCTGAGTAAACAATTTACTACCGACCTCGGCGTGCGGCTGCAGAAAAACCTGTCGAATCTGCTTAAAAGCTTGCCGCGGGGCGAGAATCTCAAACATGTGGCGCGCAAATTTCGTGACTCTTTTTTGAGTTTGGTGACCCCGGGATTTCTATTCGAAAGTCTGGGATTCCAATACGTCGGGCCCATCGACGGCCACAACATCGGCGAAATGATTGCGACCTTGGAAAACGTCAAGAAGATCGAGGGTCCCACGCTCGTGCACGTGCTGACGAAAAAGGGCAAAGGCTACGCCCCGGCGGAAGCGGATCCGATTAAGTTCCATGGGGTCACGCCGTTCCACGTGCTCACCGGCAAAGCGAAAAAAGAAAAGGGGCCGATCCCGACTTACACCGATGTCTTCGGCCAGACGCTTTTGCGCATTGCCAAAGAGAACCCAAAGGTCGTGGGGATCACCGCGGCCATGGGCAGCGGAACCGGCATTGACAAGTTGGCCCGGGAGATTCCCAATCGCACCTACGACGTCGGCATTGCTGAGCAACATGCTGTGACCTTCGCTGGCGGCATGGCGACGGAAGGGTTTATCCCGGTAGTCGCCATCTATTCGACGTTTCTCCAGCGCGGCTACGACGAGATTCTGCACGACGTGTGCTTGCAAAATCTGCACGTGGTCTTTGCCCTCGATCGCGGCGGTTTGGTGGGCGCCGATGGTCCCACGCACCACGGCGTATTCGACTACGCCTACCTGCGTTCGATGCCCAACATCGTCATCATGGCGCCTAAGGACGAAAACGAGTTGCAGCACATGCTCAAGACTGCGATCGATTATCGCGGTCCAATTTCATTGCGTTACCCGCGCGGTGAAGGCTGGGGTGTCGCGCTGGACGCGGAAATGCAAAGCCTAGAGATTGGCAAGGGTCAGGTATTGCGGGAAGGTAGAGATATTGTCATCGCGGCGATCGGCCAAACGGTTTTGCCGGCGCTGAGGGCCGCAGAGGAGCTGACGCCGTTGGGAATCGACGCTGCCGTGGTGAACGCCCGCTTCGTCAAGCCGTTAGACACCGATTTGTTCCGTAGTTTGTTGACTCGCATTCCGCGCCTGATCACGGTGGAAGATCATGTCGTGGCCGGAGGTTTTGGCAGCGCGCTAGTCGAATTTCTCGCGGATGAAGGAATCACCGGCGTGGAAACCAAGCGCCTCGGTGTGCCGGACCGTTTCATTTCCCACGGCACGCAGGATGAGCTCAGAAAATTGTGCGGCTTTGATAAGGATGCGATCGCCCAAGCGGTGTTGCAAATGGTTCGGCGCGGCAAGAAACGAAGCAGGGAGGGATGGGAAAGAGGGAGCGCTTAGATCTCGTGCTGGTGGATCGCCGGTTGGTCGGCAGCCGGGAGGAAGGCCGGCGCAGAATCCTCGCGGGTGAAGTGCTCGTCGACGATCAAGCCGTGACCAAAGCCGGCAGTTTCGTCGATGCCAACGCGCGGATACATCTTAAGCCAGTGCCGCGTTACGTGAGCCGTGGCGGCCTCAAGCTGGAAAAAGCTCTGCATGACTTCGCCATCACGTTGAACGCCAAGACGGCGCTCGACGTCGGGGCGTCCACGGGCGGGTTTACCGACTGTCTCCTCGCCCACGGCGCCGCTAAAGTATTTGCGATCGACGTCGGCTACGGGCAATTCGACTGGAAACTGCGCAACGACTCCCGGGTCGCGCTCTTCGAGAAAACCAACATCCGCCATCTCAACGTCGAAGCTTTGCTTTGCGCTCCAGATCTCGCCACGATCGATGTCTCATTTATCTCACTCAGGTTGGTGTTGCCGGCGGTCAAACGATTGCTTGCGCCGCGCCACGAGGTCGTCGCGCTGATTAAACCGCAGTTCGAAGTCGGTAAGGGGAAAGTTGGCAAGGGCGGCGTCGTCCGTTCGGCCGCCGACCATGCGCGCATCGTCGGTGAAATTCGCGACACCGCGATCGGTCTCGGTTATGCAGTCCGTGGCGTGATCGAATCGCCGCTGCTCGGCCCGAAGGGAAACAAAGAATTCTTAATCTATCTTCGCATCGAGGGCTGAAGCCGCTGTGGCCAGAATCCTGACCTTCTTATCGAACCTATGCTCTCGGAGTTACAGCGCGCGCCAAACCCATGGCTGGCTTTAAGAAAATCGCTCATCGTGGTGCTTCTGGCCAATATCCTGAAAACACGCGGTTGGCTTTTGGCAAAGCGATCGAGGCAGGCGTCGATATGATCGAGCTCGATTGCCAAATGACCCAGGATGGTCACGTGGTGGTGTTCCATGATGAACGGTTAACGCGCACCGCGGGGATCCGAGGGACAATTAGGAGCAAGACGCTGGAGCAACTCAAGAAACTTGATATCGGCCGGTGGCGCAAAAAAGTTTTCAAAGGCGAACGCATTCTCACGCTCGAAGAAGCATTGGAAGCCATCGGCGGTAACGCCGATCTCTGTCTGGAAATAAAATCCTACCCTGATTCGCCGCCGGGAATCGAGCTCAAGATCTTATTCATCGTCAGTCACTATGACAGTTTGGATCGGACGATATTTTCATCCTTCGACTCCCATTGCCTCTTCCGTGTACGGGAACTGGCTCCGGAAGCATCGCTGGGTGTCATTGTCGGTTCCCACACGAGGGAAAACTCGCTCGAAGTTGCACGGCGGTTGACGGCCAATTCGCTGCACGTGCAAAGGGAAATCGCCACGCGCGAGTTTCTCACGCGGGCATGGGACGATGGTCTAGACGTGTACGTCTGGACGGTGAACGAAGTTCGAGACATGGAAGTATGGGTTTCGATGGGCGTGCAGGGATTGATCTCGGATTTTCCCGAGCGCTTTTGCAAACTCAGATGCCGGTAAAGCCTTGGGACGGCAGGGATCTTTATGAGATCTTTGCTAATGGTCGTTTCGCGATTCGCTTCAACTATTTTTGCGGCGCCGTGAGAATTTCATGCGTTCGCCGCAGCAAATGATGGCGCCAATTGATCAATCGCTGATCAATTGCCTCCAAACCGTTCATTTTTAAAGTGAATTGCTTGACTTGGAAGGCGAATGCGCTAGAATTACCGGCGGATTAGCTAAGGTGCGGTCCGTTGGTGATCGGGGGTGATGCAATTTTATGACTGGAGTCCGAGTTCGAGAAAATGAATCCATAGAGAGTGCGATCCGACGCTTTAAAAAGCTGTGTGAAAAAGCGGGCATTCTCGCTGAGCTGCGCAAGCGAGAACATTACGAAAAGCCAAGTGTTAAGAAGAAAAAGAAGGCGATCGCGGCCAAAAAGAGAGCCTTGCGGCGCGTCCGTCACTCCTTTTAGCCGTGGGTACGGTGACGTTCGTAAACACCAGTGGAGCTTAAAGACGAAATAAAGGAAGCCGTCAAGACCGCGATGAAAAGCAGGGATCCGGTCACGCTTTCAACGCTACGACTTCTTTTAGCGGCCATGCATAACGAAGAGATCAGGCTCCGAAGGGAGCTTGCCCCCGAGGAAATCCAACGCACGATTGCGACTCTTTGTAAGCAGCGAGCCGAAGCGATTGACCTTTACCGCAAAGGGAAGCGAGAGGAACTGGCGCAAAAAGAAGAAGCCGAATTAGCGGTTCTCAAACGATTGTTACCTCAACCTCTTTCGGAAGATGAAATTAAAGCTCTAATTGTGGCGAGTATTGCAGAGAGCGGTGCGACCGGCCTGCGAGATCTAGGTAAAGTCATGAAACTCGTGATGCCAAAGGTTTCCGGCAGAGGCGACGGCAAGCAAATCAACGAGCTGGCGAAAGCGCTTTTGGGTGGTTAAACTTCGACAGCGGCTGCGGATGGCACACTGTCTGGGTTGGCACTCTTCCAGCGGTTTTCGCTTTTCGAGGTCTGTGCAGGATTGAATGATTTCTGCGAGGCTTCGCGACGCGGTGCGCGCATGGGGTCTCAGAATCAGCGATGCCCCCAACCCTGATGGTTCCGGCTCGTGAATTGGATCGACCTGATCGTTGTCTTCGTGCTCGCTCTCTTCGGCCTACGAGGATTTTTCCGCGGCTTTTTCCGAGAAGTTTTTTCGCTGGCCGGCTTGATCGCCGGTTTCATGTTGGCGGTTGCTTTTCTTCAACCGGCGGCCTCTTACGCGGCCGGCTTGTGGACATTGCCGCCGTTGCTGCTTAAGGGCGCGGCCTTCGTCATCATTTTTTTTCTCGTGTACTTTCTGTTTAATCTCGTTGGCTGGCTGCTGCATCGATCGGAAAGACTGTTGTTTCTCAAAACCCTCAACCGTGTCGGCGGAATTGTCGTGGGCTTGGGCAAAGGCGCGGCGATCACGGCGTTGATCATTTTTTTTCTCGTCGACGCGTCCTGGTTGCCCAAGTCGAGCCATGAAAATTTTCACGGCTCGTATCTCGCCTCACCGCTGTCGCGCTTCGCCGCAGGGCTCATTCGTATCGGTAGACAGCAGGTTCATTATAACCCGGATGTGGAACAAGCCTCGTCTCACGGCAACAAGCGGTTATGACACCCTGTCATGATTAACCCCGAAAAGATCGCCGAGATTCGTAACCGCGCCTCCATCGTCGAGGTCATTTCCGATCACGTGACCCTCAAGAAAGCTGGGCGAAACCACATGGGGCTTTGCCCCTTTCACGCGGAGAAAACCCCGTCCTTTACCGTGAGCGAGGAGAAAGGGATTTATCATTGCTTCGGCTGTCAAACAGGCGGCAGCGTGTTTCACTTTTTGATGCAGTACGATCATCTGACTTTTCCCGAAGCGGTGGAGCAGGTGGCGAAGCGATACGGTATTGCGATCGAACGAAGCGAGCGGTCCGGAGCTTTCAACAGCGGCGGTGAAAGAGAGCGTCTGCACAGTATCAACGAGCGCGCCGCCCTCAATTACCAGAAAATTCTATTCAGCCATCCCGACGGCGCCAAGGCACTGGCGTATCTGAAATCGCGCGACGTCGATGAAGCGACGGCGCGCAAGTTCATGTTGGGCTACGCGCCGCACGGCGGTTCGGGACTTTCCAATTTGTTGCGCCAAGAAAAGATCCCGGTCGAAGACGCGCTCCGTCTCGGTTTGATCGGCCAGCGCGAGCCGCAAAAGTTTTACGAGAAGCTGTTCGCTCGGGTGGTGTTCCCGATCATCAATCCGGCGGGGAAGATCGTCGGCTTCGGCGGGCGTGTGCTCGACCAAAGCATGCCGAAGTATCTCAACTCGAGCGAAACACCGCTGTTTCATAAGGGATCGACCCTCTACGGGCTTTATCAGGCGAGAGACGGCATTCGCAAAACCGATCGCGCGATCGTGGTCGAAGGTTATCTCGACGTCATTGCCTTGTCACAACATGAGATTACCGATGTCGTCGCCACGCTCGGCACAGCGTTGACCGTCGAGCATGTGCGCGCCTTGTCCCGTTACACGAAAAATATCATCGCCCTCTTCGACGGCGACGACGCCGGTCAGAAGGCCGCGGCGCGTAGCTTTGAAATCTTCGTTGAGGCCGGCGTGCTTGGCCGCGCTGCTTTTCTACCGGAGGGAGACGATCCCGATACTTTTGTTCGCCGCCACGGAAAGGCTGCGCTGGAAACGATTCTCGATCAGGCAGTTCCGCTCGCGGATTATTTTTTTTCGTGGTTGGAGCGGCGCTACGGCAAGACGCTCGAAGGCAAGAGTCAGATAGCCGGCGAAGCGAGTCGAGCATTGGCCAAAGTGAGCAACGCTTTCGAAGTTGACTTGCTGGTGCGCCGCGCAGCCGATATGCTGGGGATACGCGAAGAGTTGCTTCGCCGCCCGGCGCAATCGGCTCGTTTTACTCGGCCGATCACGCGTACCGCAGTGTCCACCCCTACGCCCGATAATCGGGACGACGTGGCAGAACGATCGTTGGTAAGTTTAATGCTCCGCGCGGTTTCCGTGGTGGAGATGGTCGCAAAGGAGCCAGACGCGCCGAAATGGTTTGGGGCGAAGTGGCGCTCCGTGGTTGACGGCATGGTTGCTGAATGGCAAGAACGTGGAGATGTCGACGTCTCGCGTTTGACCCAAGGGTTGCCGACCGAGCTCGCTAGCGAGATCGCCGCGCTGGCTCTGCGAGGAGACGAACCGCCCGACGGTGATTGTGCCAGAATGGTGCTCGATTGCCTCTCGCATCTACGCCGCAAACACCTCAAAGGCTTGGAGCGTGATCTGCGCATCGCGATTCGCGTTGCGGAAGAACAAAAGGATGAGAAAGCGAAGAGAGAAAGGATACTAGAATGGCAAGACCTCGTACGAAAAGAACGCCAGCTAGAACACCCAAAGCTCGAGCCGAAGGCGCCCGTCCGCTAGCGAAGACCCAGTCCGCCTCCGGTTCCGCTGGACAGCCGGTGGAGAAGAAAAATATGAAGGAGGTCAAGAAGCTCATCGATTTGGGTAAGGAGAAGGGCTATTTGACCTATGACGACGTCAACGACATGTTGCCGGCGGAAGTCGTCTCGCCGGACCAAATCGACGACGTTATGTCTATCTTCGGTGAAATGGATATCGAGGTCGTCGATGCCAATCAGCGAGTCACACTGGGGAGTGGCGGCGAGGATCTCGCAGAGGAAGAGGAGGAAGAAAAGGAAGCCGATGGCGAGGCGGATGGCGACGTCGTCGGCAAAACCGGTGATCCGGTGCGTATGTATCTGCGCGAAATGGGAACCGTGTCGCTCCTCAGTCGCGAGGGCGAGGTTGAAATCGCAAAGAAGATCGAAGAAGGCGAGAAGCGGGTGATCCACGAGGTGTTATCGAGTCCTTTGGCGTTGACATATATTTTGGATCTCGGCGAGAAGCTGGCGCAGCACGAAATTCGCGTGCGCGAGATCATCAAAGAAGAGGGCGACGAAGACAGCGAGGACTTTGAAGAAGAAGAAGTCCATGAGAAAAGACTGCTCGACCAAATCGGTAAAATTCGCCGTCTCTCCAACGACCGGGAAAAAATCAGACGGCAGCTCGACGGCAAACGGATATCAGCCCAGCGTCGCCGATCGCTCCTCGAGAGCGTCGGCAAATATGGCGAGAAAATTATCAACAGTTTGATCGGTTTGCAGCTGAATCGAAAACAGACGGAAGCGATCGCGGACGGGCTCAAACGGGCGATGGAGCGAATGCAGTCTCTCGAGCGCAGAGTCAGAGAATTCGAACAGAGAGCTGGCAAATCCTCGACCGATATCTTGAAACTAGTCGCGGACACCGACGGGCGCAAAAAAACTTGGCAAAAGGTCACCGGGTCGTTGCGCATGGGACATGACGCGATCTTGCAAATGGCGGAGGATATTCGCAACGCTCGGCGCGATATTCGCCATATCGAGAAAGATCTCGAAATCCCAGCGGATGAGATTAAGCGCCGCGTCTATTCGATCATTGAAGGTGAGACGAAAGCCAACTTGGCCAAGAAGGAATTGATCGAGGCTAATCTGAGATTAGTGGTGAGCATCGCCAAGAAGTACACCAACCGCGGCTTGCAATTTCTCGATCTCATTCAAGAGGGCAATATCGGCTTGATGAAGGCGGTGGACAAGTTCGAGTACCAGCGTGGTTACAAATTTTCCACGTACGCCACCTGGTGGATCCGCCAGGCGATCACTCGTGCGATTGCTGACCAGGCGCGCACGATCCGCATTCCGGTCCATATGATCGAAACGATCAACAAGTTGATCCGCACGTCACGTTATCTCGTCCAAGAGATTGGTCGCGAGCCGACGCCGGAAGAGATCGCGACCAAAATGGAGATTCCCCTCGACAAAGTGCGCAAGGTTCTAAAAATCGCCAAGGAACCGATCTCGCTCGAGACGCCCGTCGGCGAAGAGGAAGACAGCCACCTCGGGGATTTCATCGAGGATAAGCGGATCATTACACCGTCGGATGCGGTCGTGAATATCAATCTGCAAGAACAAACGCGAAAAGTGTTGGCAACTTTGACGCCGCGCGAAGAACAAGTTCTGCGCATGCGCTTCGGCATCGGTGAAAAGTCCGATCACACGCTCGAAGAAGTCGGGCAGAAATTTACCGTCACTCGCGAGCGCATCCGTCAAATCGAAGCAAAGGCGCTACGCAAGCTGCGTCATCCCAGCCGAAGCAAGCGGCTGAAGAGTTTCATGGAAACCTAGCAATCGACGAAAATCTCGGTTTCGATCGACTCACGGCTGAAAATCTGCCATCCTACATAGATCTTCGGGCCCATAGCTCAGTTGGTTAGAGCCACCGGCTCATAACCGGTTGGTCCCTGGTTCGAGTCCAGGTGGGCCCACCAACCTTAATGGTGTAAAGAACCTGCATTCGGAGGCCGCCAGAGGTAACTTGTAGGTGAGGGTGACGTTGCTGCCGCGCACTCGTACCTCCTTCAGAACCTCTTGCAGGAATTCCCTTTTTGCGCCGATTTGCTTCGCCGCCAAGCGGCGCCGCATCTCGCTAACGTAGGCATCCATCCGCGCTGTCGGAATCGCAGAAATTGCCTTCACGCCGCGTCGATTGTGATCGACTGTCTGTTTCTTCTTGAGTAATTCCTGCCGCTGTTCATGGAGTTCTTTTATTCGTTGAGCTGCATGTTCGATGGAAAGCTCGCCGGACTCGAGGGCGTTTTCCCAACGCTGTAACCTGGCCTGCAGGTCATTGAGGGCCAATCGGACGGCATTTTCCTCGGGCGAGGGCTTATCTTGCAGTAGCGTGGTTTCCATGACCCGCTGGATATACATTTTAATATTTTCGGGCGTCAGAATTTCTTCCTGGATCTTGGCCAAGACGATGCTCTCTAATTTGTTCTTGTTGATGAGGCGTGCAGCGCAAGTTTTCTTGCCGCCTTTGAGATAAGAGCCACAGCTATAGTAA
>WNGO01000267.1_pt1 | contig 32474 bp, 29 predicted proteins | sample 5400511 | NCBI WGS metagenome assembly WNGO01 (sample SAMN13153380, study PRJNA577476) | soil metagenome | isolation source: 20 cm soil or saprolite under Garry oak tree replicate 2 | place: USA:California | collected 2016-06-15 | reverse complement strand
GTGCGGTTCCGCCTGCCACCACTGCGAAGCTCGCCGTCTGTCCCGCCGTCATCGTCTGATTCGCCGGCTGCGTGGTGATTGTCGGCGCTACCGCTGCGGCGTTCACCGTAAGTGTCGCCGCCGCGCTCGTCACCGTTCCTGCCGAATTGCTCACCACGACCGCGAACGTCGACCCGCTATCCGCCGTCGTCGTTGCAGGCGTTGTATAGCTCGTTGCTGTCGCTCCCGCGATGTTCACGCCGTTCTTCTGCCACTGGTAATTCAGCGGCGCGGTTCCACCCGCCACCACCGTAAACGTCGCCGTCTGTCCCGCCGTCACCGTCTGATTCGCCGGCTGCGTCGTGATTGTCGGCGCTACCGCCACAGCATTGTTCGTGAAATTCACTGCTGTGACGTTCGTCCCATTGACCGTCGTACTCTGGCTGCTCGGAGTAAACGTATAGCCCGCGTGCGTGGGAACAACCGCGTATGTCCCGTTCGCTAATCCTGCAAATGCATAATTCCCCGCGCTGTCTGCCGTCGTCGTGGAGCTGGCCGCCCCGCTCAGGGCGACCGTCGTTCCGTTTCCCCCTGTCGCAGGAGTAATTGCGCCTGCAATGCTAAAACCGGCTGTCTTGACCGTGTGGCCGCCGCTCTTTCCGTGGTTGTTTTTCGAGTCCGTCGAATTAACTTGATAATAGTAGGTCGTGCCGGCAGCCAGGCCGGAAATCGTTATTTGGTGGCTCGTGACCATCGTCGAATCCATTGGCGTGCTATTTCCGTAGGCCGTGGTGGTTCCGTAATCGACGGAGGAATTGGCAGCGACGTTTGTTGTCCAGACGACCTGAGAGCTGGAGGTTGTGATCGACCCGGTTTGTACGTTCGTAATGTCCAGCGTCGACGGCGGCGGATTGCCAGTGCTGTTGGTGCCGCTAACCAAACCAGTACAGCCGTTTAGCATGGCAGTCCCCAGCGCCACGGCGGAAAGCAGCAAGCCATGCCGCAAGACACTCCCGGCTCTTCGGGTGGATGGTTCAGTCCCAGTTCGCGAACCTATCTGGCCGCCCCTCATTGAGACTCCCCTCAAATTCATCGAGAGAAAAGTGCGCGCCCGAATGCGCACACAAATACCTTTGCACTCTCTGGTGCTTCGTTTGTATTCAGATCAGCTTGGAGCCTGGACTGGGGTGGGTCCGCTGAAGCCGAAATAGCTGCTTGTCGGGTCTTGAACTGCACACGAAGGATAGAAAAAGACAAACAAGCTGGCTACTGGTTAGCAGGACAGTTTTAGTACAAGGGCTGCGTCCTACGCACGTGTAGTCCATTGACCTACGTTTCAGCGACCAACTGACCTGCGGCGCAAGACAGGGCTGTGCGCTTGGGACAATCGCTGGCAGGAGCAGTTTCTATCTCGCCTTTGGCCCAGCCGTTTCGGAAGATTGACCGGGGGCTAGCCCAGTCTAGCTCTGTCAGAACGTTCTTTTGTCCCCTCCGGCGACCCTTCAGCAGTAGACTCCTATTTTCGCATTCCCAGATGTGGCTTGATTTGTGATATGCCCGGCTCACGCAACGAGTCGTACTGAAGGGCGACAACGCTGACGTCTACGTCTCGCAAGTGAAGGTTGCCTTCACGGCAAACCTTCCAGATGGGATGAATAAACTCGCTGCGGCGATGACGAATGCGAATTCGCGTCGCGAAGGTATAGGCCGCTGAGTTCCAATTAGGAAAAATACGATTGCTCGGCTGATATGCCCTTAAGCCGACCAGCTCAGAAAATGATCTGGTGCCACGAACCCGCTCGCTTGTGCGCGAACCTGTTGCCGCCCTAGAATAGACGCGCGGCCACGGCAGATCATCCGCGGTTCCGCGAGCATTCCGCTGCCGCAAACATTCGCACCAAGCTTGTGCGTAGGTATCCTTAAAAGGACTCATGTCCCCTGAGGGCCGCTTATGAATCTTGCTGAGTATATTGACGCTCGCCGCGACCAGCATCTCGCGGAGCTATTTGAATTGCTGCGCATCCCTAGCGTCAGCGCCAAGAGCGAGCACAAACCGGACATCGAGCGCGGCGCTAACTGGGTAGCCGGGAATCTTCGCGCTGCCGGTTTCCAGCACGTTGAGATCGTTCCGACCGCCCTTCACCCGCTCGTCTACGCGGAATCGCTGGAAGCTCCTGGCAAGCCAACCATTCTTTTTTACGGACACTATGACGTGCAGCCCGCCGATCCGCTCGATCTTTGGACCTCTCCGGCCTTCGATCCCACTGTTCGCAACGGCAATCTTTTCGGCCGTGGCACCGCCGACGACAAAGGCCAGGTCCACATCCACCTCAAGGCGCTCGAATCCCTCCAGAAAGTGAACGGCAGGTTTCCTATCAATATAAAGGTGCTCATCGAGGGCGAAGAAGAAGTCGGCAGCGTCAGCCTCTGGGATTTTGTCCAAAAGAACAAAGCCAAGCTCAAGGCCGACGCGCTCGTCGTCTCCGATACTTCCATGCTTGGCAAGGGCGTTCCTTCCATTACTTACGGTTTGCGCGGCTTGAACTATTACCAGATCGAATTGACCGGGCCGGAACACGATCTGCATTCCGGCGTATATGGTGGTGCTGTCCCCAATCCACTCACGATCCTGACGGAGCTTTTCGCGAAGCTTCACGACAAGAATCTCCGTGTCAACGTCCCGGGCTTCTACGATTCCGTCGCGAAGGTCTCGAATGCCGAGCGCAAGTCTCTCAATGCGCTGCCTTGGAAGAAGAAAGATTTCGAGAAAGCCGTTGGCGCTCCCGGGTATTTCGGCGAAAAGGGTTTCACTACCATCGAGCGGCTTTGGACGCGTCCGACGTTCGAATTGAACGGCATCTGGGGCGGCTATCAAGGAGAGGGCGCCAAGACGGTAATTCCGTCAAAGGCCTTTGCAAAATTCTCCACGCGCCTCGTGCCCAACCAGAATCCACAAAAGATCGCCAAACTCGTGGAAAAGCACATTCGAAAACTTTTACCAAAAACCGTCCATTGCAAGTTCGAAGTTTTGAGCACCGGAAAACCCTGGGTCGCTCCCTATAACAATCCCATTTTCAAGAAAGCCCAGTCTGCTTTGGAAAAAGGCTTCGGCAAGAAAGCTGTTTTCATTCGCGAGGGCGGTTCCATTCCTTTCGTGACGCAAATGTACGACACCTTCAAAGTGCCCTGCGTCTTGATTGGCTTTGGCTTGCCCGACGAAAACGCGCACGCTCCCGATGAGCACCTTGCCCTCGAGAATTATTTCGGCGGCATCAAGGCGGTCGCCCATTTCTACGCCGATCTTGCGACTCCCTAATCTGGCGCTGGTTGAGCGTCCGCCGCGCGGGCCGAAGCTCTGCCGTACTGCCGGATAGCCGTCCAAAATGGGGAAATTGCCCGCCAATTCAACCCCCAGACCCTCCCTCAGCGGCATTTGAATCGCTCGTAACCCGCTGTTTTAGCGGTGATTTCCACACCTCTCCAAGAAAACCCGCATTTTTATGGGCTTTTTCGCGATTTTGCCTTGCGTTCTGCCTTTTCCTTGGCTATAGTCCCTTCCGGCCCGAGTTTTTTCGCTGGTAAATGGGGGAGTTGGCTCGCGGCCTGCTTCGATTCGAATCGGAGTGGAAAGAAAAAATCAGGAGGATAAGCATACTAGATGGCAGCCAAGCCACTCAGCAAGACCAAGGTTGTGGGACACATCGCCGACAAAGTCGGCACACCGAAGAAAACCGCCGCTCAATTCTTTGAAGAGCTATTCAAGCTCGCAGTGAAGGAAGCCAAGGGCGCAGCGGGCAAGTTCGTCATCCCGGGGATCGGCCGCGTGGTAAAAGCGCACCGCAAGGCGCGCATGGGCCGCAACCCCCAGACCGGCGAGGCCATCAAGATCAAGGCCAAGACGGTAGTTCGCCTGCGTCCGTCGAAGGCGTTTAAAGACGCCGTCCTGAACTAGGCGCAGTTTTTATTTGCGTTTGGGCCCCCGGCGGCTTGAGCGATCAAGCCTTCGGGGGCTTTTCTCTTTTTAGCGTTGCGTGAAGCAAACAAAAAACCGCGGGCGAAAATTCCTTCAGGAAAAACCCGCTGTCGGAACCAAGAGCGAACGTCGGACGGCGCGCACAAATCTCAGAGCGTTTTCACGTAGGCGACGACGTCTTTGATTTGTTGAGGCTCCAGCACGTCTTTCATTCCAGGCATCTGGGAGTCGCCATTTTCGATCCACGTCATCAGGGATTCCGTCGTGACTTTGTTGCCGTTCACGGTGAAAGTTCCGCGCTTGGAGATTCCTTTGAGGCCGGGCCCGATTTTTTTCGCGTCGCTATCCGCGAAGTGGCACATGGCGCATTTTGTTTCGAACACTTCCTTGCCACGTGCCGCGGAGCCGGCGGCGCCGTGACTCGCGGATTTTTTCGGAGTTGTTTTTGCCGGCGGATCCTGCGCGAGAAGCGCGCCCGCCACGGCCAGAGATGCGATCCCAAGAATCAGATAATTCCGCTTCACGATGCCCCCTCTTCTAATTGTTCGCGACTGCCGAATGATGAAGCCACGCTCGAACCCCGTTATTTTCTCCAATTAAGGCCGGAAATTCCACTCCTTCTCCAGTACCTCTGCCGCTGGGCCCCGTCAGGAAGTACAGGTTCCTCTGCTGCACCTTCTGGACTTTCGTACTTTTGACCCGGACAAAACCGTATGCTAATTATGTCCCATGAGCATGGAAACCCTCACCCGTGCATGGGAAGTCCTGCAAGACGCTTATCAGGCGCAAATGGAAGGCGACTACGACCGCGCCGTCGAGCTGTATCAATCGTCTTTGGAGCTTCATCCCACCGCCGAGGCTCATACTTTCCTGGGCTGGACGTATCATTTCCAGGGGCGCATCGAAGAAGCCATCGCCGAGTGCAGGCTGGCCATCGAAATCGATCCGGAATTCGGCAATCCTTACAACGACATTGGCGCGTACCTGATCCAACTGGGCCGCTTCGAGGAAGCGATTCCCTGGCTGGAGCGCGCCACGGAAGCGCGCCGGTATGAGCCGCGTCACTTTCCGCATTACAACCTGGGCCGCGCGTATCTGGGAAAAGAAATGTACAGCCACGCGATACGCTGCTTCCAAGAGGCGCTGGAAATCGAGCCGTGCTATTCGGTGGCGCGCCAGGCGCTGGCTTCGCTTCGCCGCATGGTAAATTGAAAAAAGCTTTCAATTGTTAGTTTTAAGTCTTTAGTTAAGAAAAAACTCTCCCCCGATTTTCAAGATTAGTCCTCTTCACCCGGCTGCTTCCTGCCCGGTTGGTTTGACTACGCGATCGTAAATCCACAGCAATAGAGCGGTCAGGACGCCCACGCCGGAAATAACCCACCAGACGCGCTGAGGCTGGTTTGCGACTTCGCCGAATTGGTGCATGACGCGGCCGCCGAACCATCCTCCGATGAGCGACCCAATGCCGATGGGCAAAAACGCGAAACCCATGTAAGTGCCTTGCTGGCCGGGAGGCGCGAGGCGGGAGATGTATTCGTAGTAGCGCGGCGCTTGGATCATTTCGCCGAGCGCGAGAACGAAAATGGAGAGGACCGCGCCAAAGACGGTGGGCTGAAAAGCAAGAATCAGCCAGGAGAGAGAAGTGATGAGCGTGCCCAGAATGACGCACTGGAACGCGGGCATCTTGCGGATGAGGTAGTTTATGAGCACGGTGAAACAAATGACGGAGAGGCCGTCGGTGATGAGGATGAGTTCGACGTCGGCACCGGCGCTGATGTAGCCGTGAATGTAGCCGGGAAGTGTGATGTATTGCTGCCAGAAGACAATCCAGTAGCCGGTAAAGATCAGGAGAAAGAGCATGAATCTTGGATTGCCGAGAACGGTCAGGAAATTTTTCATCGTTTCGGAAATGCTGGGTGGCGGAGCGTCGCCGATGCGCTTCGGTTCGCGAAAGAAAATCAGAACCGCAAAAAACATCAGGAAAACGCTGAGAGCGGCAACGCGAAAAACATTTTCGACACCAAGATGGCGGTGGGCCCAGGAAGCGACGTACGGGCCGGAGGCGCCGCCAATGTTCACCATGGTGTAGTAGATGGAATAGCCGATGGAGCGGACGTTTTCCTTGGACGCGCGGGCGGTGGTTCCCACGACGCAGGGCTTCACCATCGAAATGCCGAGCGCGGGCAAAATCAGAATGAAGCCCACGAAAATCACGGGGGGAACAGCGGCTCTGACTGGAGCCAGCCACGGCGCACCGATGGAGCCGAGCAAAAAGTAGGAAGTGGCAAGAATCAAGTAGGCTAGCGAGAGAGCACGGCGAAAGCCGAGGCGGTCGGCGATCGCGCCACCGAAAATCGCGAGAAACCAAACCATGCCGCCAAAGATGCCGGCGAGCGTGCCGGTCTGCTCGGTCGGGAAATTCAGCTTTTCGTGGAGATAGTTGGCGAGGGAAGCGAACGCGCCGTAGTAGGAGAGGCGCTCGAAGATTTCCGTGATGTTGGCGACCCAGAAGGGACGCTCGAAGCCGGTGCGGATTTCGTCGAGACGCTGAGTAAAGCGCATGTCGCCTCCGGGGATGCGAGGCGGGATGATAGCAGAAAGGGGTACGCCTCCGACAAGGTCGGAGCGCGCGGGAATAGCAGCGCCACCCCCCGGTGTTTCTTGACAAAGAGTTCGGAATTGACTGAAAAGAAAAGGGTTGAGTTTTTTGATGGTGCAAAAGAGTGCGCAAGAAAATGAAAAGAAAGGGGATAGATCGAGGAATCGTTTGAACGTTGAAGGGGTGAACGTTTGGACGTTCGAGCGTTGAGAGCAGGCGCCCCGGGGGGTCGCGCTCAGATCTGGACATCGGCGCGGGGCAAGGATGACGGGTTGCGCTGTCCGCGCATGAGGCGGGCAATCTTTAGAGCGAGCTGCACAACCGAAATCGCGGCTGCGACCAACAAGCCGTAAAAGATGCCCTGGTTGACAAGTTCGGCGGCGCGGCTGTAGCCGGCCGAGTGGCTTGCGGCACTGTCCACAACAGTGACCCAACTGCCGGCCTTGAGAAGGAAGCACACAACCGCGAGTCCCGCCGCTTGCTGAAACAAGTACACCAGCGTGCGAAGGCGCGTCCAGCGCGGGCGAAAGAGATTGATGACGGCTTGCACGATTCCCAGCGACGTCAGAAACACGATCGGGCCATACACCTCCGTCCATACGGGCGCGAGCCCCAGGAAGTAGGCCGCCGGTCCAAAAATCAGGACGGGATGGCGCCGTACTTCCGAGAGCCAGACCAAGGCGACAGCGGAAGCGACGATAATGGAAACAGACTCAAAACGAGAGACTTGGCGGTCCGTTCGCTTGGCCAATTGATTATCTGAGGAGAATTCCAGGTCAAGATGAACGCCACCACTCATGCCCCGCACGTTCCAACTGTCAGGATATTTGTTTAAGTGGCGCTGAATCAGCGAAAAGATGAGCGTAACCGCGCTCAACTGGACGAGAAGCTGAAGAAGAACGCTAGAGAAGATGGCACTAAAAGTAATGCTCTGGCCGCTGACGACAAGCGTAAGGAAGATTGTACCGATGATGATGAACGTAAGCCCCAGATTGAAGGAAAGTACTTTTAGATAGAAAGGAAACAGCACAGGGCCGATTAGCTGGGGGCCGAAGGCTACGGAGCGGTGGTCCTGCCGAAAGCGGGCCGCCAAAAGCGCGGGGTTGCCGCGCCGCTTGAGAATAGCTTGCTGCTCGGCTTCGGTCAGCGGGCGGCGAAGCTCCGCTTCTTTATCTTCCATCTCCGAACGGATGTCTTCGGAAAGCTCGCGGATGATGTCTTCGCGCTGGGCCTCCGGCAGACCCTTGGAGACAGCGTTCAAATAGCGATCAAGCAGGTCCATGGTGTAGCCCCTTACACAATCCCGTCTAGGGAAGAGTTAATGCTTTGCCACTCTGCGAGCAGGCGCTTGAGAATCACCTTGCCTTCAGGGGAGAGGTGGTAAAACCGTTTGTTGCGCTTGTCTTCTTCGCGCCATTCGCTGAGGAGCAGCCCCTGGCTCTCCAGCCTGCGAAGAAGCGGGTACAAAGTGCCTTCATCGATGGCGACACCCAGGTCGCCAAGCGTTTTGCGGAGCGTGTAACCGTAGTGCTCTTTACGGAGGGCGGCGAGCACGGCGAGAATCAGTGAGCCGCGGCGCAGCTCCAGCCGCAGGTTTTCGAAGAGGTCGTGGTTGTCTGTACCGGGTGTCATATAGTGTACGACATACACTGTACGACACACAGTATAAATTGTCAAGTAGTTTTTTTGAGGATACATTCGGGCGGGACGGGGTTATGGCGAGCCCTCTTGCGCGAGACTGGCCACTACGAAAGCACCAACAAGGTAGAATGCGCGGCGGGATTTGGCGACGAGACTGGTGAAGGTATCAGGAGGGGCTTTGTGAAAAGGCTTGTTGTTGCAGCGATGACCCTTTGGAGTGGAGTGTGCGTGGGCGAATTGAGGGCACAAAAGCCGCCGCTGCTGCCGGAGAGAGATGTGGCGGCGCTGGCGAATGAGTTGAGTGGCGAGACGGCGAAGAGGAACTTGGAAGGGATTGCGACATTTCATCGGCAGCGCGGGTCGCGGGGATTTCATGAAGCGGCGGAGTTGGTGGCGGAGCGGCTGAGGGCTTATGGATTGATCGACGTGGCGATTCTGCAATTTCCGGCTGACGGGAAGATTTTTTATGGGACGCAGAGGTCGCGGCCCGCGTGGGATGCGGAAAAAGGAGAATTAGAGGAAGTAAAGGAGGGTAAGGAAGTAAAGGAAAAGATCGCAAGTTATGAAGCGATGCCGATTGTGCTGGCGGAGGATAGCGAGAGAGCGGATGTAATGGCGGATTTAGTGGATGTCGGGGAGGGGACGAAAGAGAGTGACTACACCGGGAAGGATGTGAAAGCGAAAATTGTGCTGGTGGGCGCGCAACCGGGGGCGGTGCAGGATTTGGCGGTGGAGAAATTTGGGGCGGTGGGAATTGTGAGTCATGCACAGAACCAGAAAACGGCGTGGTGGGGCGAGGATGAGAATTTGATTCGATGGGGACATTTGGAGACATTTTCGGCGAACAAGACGTTTGCGTTTATGGTGTCGTTAAAGATGGCGCGGGCGATGAAGGAGCGGCTGGCGCACGGAGAAAAGATTCGGCTGCATGCAGTGGTGAAGGCGGGGCTGCATGCGGGGAATTATGAAGTGGTGACGGCGACGATTCCGGGGGCGGATGCGAAGTTGAAGGAGGAAGAGATTGCGTTTTCGTGCCACCTGGATCATCAGCGGCCGGGGGCGAACGACAATGCGAGCGGATGCGTGACGATTCTGGAGGTGGCGCGGACGCTGCAAAAATTGATTGCGGAGGGAAAGCTGGCACGGCCAGCGCGGACGATTCGGTTTATTTTTCCGCCAGAGATTGAGGGGACGCTGGCCCTGCTGAATGGCAATGGGCGGTCTTCCATAACTACTGCTTCGTACTCTGACGACAGATTGACCCAGATGAAAGAACGTCTAATAGTTCTGCCGGGGTCGGTGCTGGCAGAGCGGATTAAAACCGTAATTCACATGGATATGGTGGGCGGGGGGCCGGAGACGAAGGCGGTGTTCCACGTGACACGCGGGCCGATGAGCTTGCCTAGTTTTGTGCATGACGTGGCGTGGGCGTTTGCGGAGTGGGTGAACGAGGAGTCATACAAGTTTGCGGCGACGGGGAAGGCGGAGTATCCGATGGTGGCGCCCGAGGGCGGGAAGGAGCCGCTGCGAGCGCAGTATTCGCCGTTCACGATGGGGAGCGATCACAATGTGTACCAGGATTCGTCGTTCGGGATACCGGCGATTTACCTGAATGACTGGCCGGACCGGTACATTCATACGAATTTTGACACGGCGGCGAATATCGATCCGACGAAGCTGAAGAGGGCGGCGTTTATTGGGGTGGCGAGCGGGTATTATTTGGCGAAGATGACCGATGCAGAGATGCCAAAAGACCGCTTGCCATACCTGATTTCAACAATGTCTGAGCATCGCCTTGCCTCATACGAGAGTCTGCTACACCGCTGCGTGTCCCTTAATGCGTATGACTGCGGCGAGATGACGAGGCCATTTGTGGACCTCGAAGTCGCCAAAGTTGACTCGATCGGGCGGTTTGCGACGGTGCCACCGAATTGGAGGCAAATGGAGTGGAATCATGCCCATGCGCTCGAAATGCAACTTCTCAGTGGGAGATCGTTAAGAACGGAATTACTCATGGGGGATTTCAGAAATATCTGGAAGCGCAAAGCGGAACCGCGGGGGCCGCTGGCGGTGTTTGGATATGACTATTTAGCTGATCATGCTAAGGCGGCGGGAGTGGCGACGCCGAAGTTGTTGAGTTATGAGGGATTGTGGGGCATGGGAGAAGAGTATGCGTATGAGGTTTTGAATTTTGCGGATGGGAAGCGGAATGCACAGGAGATTCGCGATGCGGTCTCGGCGGAGTATGGGCCGGTACCGCTGGAGATGGTGGTGGAGTATTTGAAGGCGCTGGAGAAGATTGGAGTGGTTGAACAGGTGAAATAAGGAGGCAAAAGTGCGCCTAATTCTGGTTTCTGCGATGCTCGGTATCTTATTTGTTTCTACGTCCGCCGGCACTGGCCAAAAGAGCGCAGTGGAGCAACCGGACATCAGCAGATCGGGCCGGGACTTCCTGGAAGTCTGTTCCAACGTAGACAGTGAAGGGAATAGAGACGCTGCCCGCATCCAACGCGATTCTACGTGCCTGGGCTGGGCGCAAGGGTTCACCGATGGTTTCCTGGTGTATGGGGAGCTGCTCAGCGTCCCGAGAAGGGACAGGATGGCCTGCGTGCCCCGCGGAGTGACGACGATCCAAATCGTTCGCGTGGTTAAGAAATACCTCGCTGAAAATCCTGGGAAAACACACCGCCCAACGCGTTACATAGCGTCAATCGCGCTGGCAGGCGTGTTTCCGTGTAAGGCAGGGAAGTAGAAGAAGGAAGAGCTAGACACCGCACACGCTAACCCCCGCGTATGGGTCACCCCGCGCGGTCGGGGCAAGCCCGCTCCTTCAATTGCGGCTGCGGATGATGCGGAGTTTTCCGCGATTTCGCGCTAGATGAACAGTTCGGCGCTGACGTGGAAAAAGCGGGCCAGCTTTTTGGCCTGGGTCTTGCTTATGGAACGCTTGCCATGGAATACCTCGGAAGTAATGCCTTTCGATCCGAAGATTTTCCAGAGATCTTTTTGAGTGAGGTTGCGAACCTCCATGAGATGGTGAAGAGTCTGCTGGGGACTGGACTTGGTGATGGGATAGCGGCGCTCCTCGAAAGCGTCAATCAAGACGGTCAGCAATTGGGCGAGTTCTTTTTCTTCAGGCGAGGGAGCCTCGATTTCATCGAGGCGAAGCAATTCACTGGTGAGGCGCTCGCATTCGTCATCCGTGCGGATAATATGGGGAAGCGTCCGCCGCAGCAGTTGCCCGTATGCTTTCTGGTCCAGCTCTGGGGTGATTGTGCTCATTGTTTCCACGTCCCTCGATCATATTCGGAGTGCGTCAGGAGATGCAAGACAAAGACGATTTGCGCCCTGTAATTCACGCGGGCAACCAAACGGTACTTGTTTCCAGCGATGTTGAAGACGGTCCTGCGGCCGACCAGATCGGCATTGTGGTAGACCTGCTTCAAATCGGCGGGCGTCTTCCAGTTCGCGCTGCGCACCACGGCGTACCAGGATTCGAGGCTTGGTTTTGCATCCGCGTGCTTTTGCCAGAACGCTTCCAAGGCGCCGCGCTTGATGATGCGCATGAGAGTGTAGGTTCTCACAAAGAGAACTAGAAGTCAAGAGACAAGAAGCGGCCAGAAGACGCAGCTATCGACGAGTTAGGACAGGGGGAGGGGGGAGCGCATAACAAGGCCGGACGCAGCGAGCCGAGCGCAGCCTCGGGTTATGAGAATGGATGCCCGGGCGATGGCGATGGGTTGCCGGAACGCTTCGCGGCGTGCCAAGGCGGACGCTCAAGAAAAGTCTCGCGCAGTGTGGATATGCTAGCATCGGGGTTTGTTCGTTAAGCGAGGGACGGAGTAGATGGCGGCGACGATGAAGGCATTGCGGAAGGTGCGGGCCGCAAGAGGCTTGCAGATGGATACGGTCGCGGTGCCTTTGATTGGGCCGACCGACGTGCTGGTGCGCGTGAAGACGGCTTCGATTTGCGGAACGGATTTGCACATTTATGGATGGGACCGCTGGTCGCAAGGACGCATCAAGCCGCCGGTGACACTGGGGCACGAATTCTGCGGCACGGTGGAGCGCGTGGGCGACGAAGTGCGCGCGGTTATGGCGGGGGATTTTGTAAGCGCGGAAATGCACGTCAACTGCGGGCATTGCCATCAGTGCCGGCTGGGGCAGGCGCACATCTGCCAGAACCTGCGGATCATTGGGATTGATCAGGACGGGGCGTTCGCGGAATTTGTGAAGATTCCGGCGTCGAATATCTGGAGGCTGGATGCGGCGATTCCGGAGCATTACGGAGCGATTCTCGATCCGCTGGGGAATGCCGTACACGCGGTGCTGGCCGGGCCCATTGCGGGGCAGACGGTTTTAGTGACGGGCTGCGGACCGATCGGGTTGATGGCTATCGCGGTGGCGAAAGCGTGCGGAAGCTCGGCGGTTTTTGCGACGGAGACGAACGAAAAGCGGCGCGCGATGGCGAAAAAGATGGGCGCGGACGTGGTGCTGAATCCCGCGAAAGAAGATGCCGTGGCTAGAATTCTCGCGGAGACGAACGGCACCGGAGTGGATGCCCTGCTGGAAATGTCCGGGAATCCGGCGGCGATTCAGCAAGGATTCAAGGCGCTGCGAGCGGGCGGGCGGGCCTCGCTGCTGGGAATCCCAACGGAAAGCGTGCCGCTGGATCTAGTGAACGACGTGATTTTCAAAGGCGCGACGGTGCAGGGTATTTATGGGCGGCGAATGTATGAAACCTGGGTGCAGATGACTTCGTTGTTGAAGGCCGGGCGGCTGAATCTGGAGCCACTGTTTGGAGAACGCGCTCCGCTGGACAAATTCGAGAATGCATTCACGTTGCTGCAAAGCGGACTGGCTGGTAAGATTTTGCTGTACCCGAATGGAATGCCGCGCTAGGCGAATCGCCTTTCGCGCTTTCGAATTGTTTTGCTGCCAACCGCCCGCTGACGCACAATAGTTATTCCCCCCGGCCGAGTCCAAGTCAGGAGTGCCATATGTCTGATACCGCAACGATTACATCGAGGCAGAATCCCTTGCAGTACGTCACCGATGAGCTGAAGGATTTGCGCGGGAAGGGGGTCGCGCCGAGGCTGCGGGTGCTGGAAGGGGAGCAGAAGCCCGTTTGTATTTTCGACGGGAAGGAAGTGATCAATCTCGCGTCGAATAATTACCTGGGCCTGACCACGCATAAAGCGCTGCGCAAGGCCGCGCTGGATGCGGTGAAGAGGTATGGCGTGGGCGCAGGGGCCGTTCGAACCATCGCCGGCACGATGAAAATTCACATGGAGCTGGAGGAGCAAATCGCGGCGTTCAAGAACACGGAAGCCTGCGTGGTGTTTCAGTCGGGATTTACGGCCAACGCGGGAACAGTTTCAGCGGTTCTTGGCAAAGATGACCTGATCGTTTCGGACGAGCTGAATCACGCGTCGATTATTGACGGCGCGCGGCTTTCGAAGGCGACGATCAAGGTTTTCAAACACAAGGACGTGCAGGACTGCGAGCGGATCCTACAGGAGAACGCGAATTTTCCGGGGAAGAAGCTGATCATAACGGATGGTGTGTTTTCGATGGACGGCGACATCGCGCCGTTGCCGCAGCTTTGCGAACTGGCGGAAAAATACAACTGCATCATGATGGTGGACGACGCGCATGCTTCCGGCGTTCTGGGCCGGGGCGGGCGAGGAACGGTGGACCATCACCAGTGCCACGGGCGCGTGCACATCCAGGTGGGAACGCTCAGCAAGGCGATTGGCGCGATGGGCGGGTACGTTTGCGGTTCGCGCGACCTGATCGATTTCTTGTATTTGCGGGCGCGGCCATTTCTTTTTTCGACTTCGCACCCACCGGCTACGGCGGCCGCGTGCCAGGCGGCGTTCGCGCTGCTCGATTCGCCGGAAGGCGAAAAGCTGGTGAAGAAACTGTGGGCCAACACGAAAATGTTCAAGCGCGAATTGAAGAAGCGCGGGTTTCAGTTCAAGGTGAGCGAGACGCCGATCATTCCGATTCACGTGGGGGATGCGGCCAAAGCGTTTGAATTCTCGAAGAAACTGTTTGAGGCGGGGGTGTATGCCCCGGCGGTGGGATACCCGACGGTTGCAGAAGGAAAAGCGCGGCTGCGCGCCATGGTGAGCGCGACGCACAAGCGCGATCAACTCTTGCGCGCGGCGGACATTTTGGCCGAAGTGGGGAAGCCGCTGGGCATTATTTCCTGAGAAGAGGTATGAGTTCTTAGTTGTGAGTCTTTCGTTCGACTCATTGGCCAGAAAAAAACCGTGTGGCTATGCGATGGTGGCGGAGCATTTTGGCTTTGCCGGTGGGGCCATCACGTACTGGAACTTGCCACCTGTACCTTGTAAATCCTGCTTAGTACCCCTCTTTTTTCCGGGGGCCAAATGCTCAACTGCCTTTGTAACTAACAGAAAACAAGCTCTTTACGCATAGGCCTCAGCCTTGCGACTATCAAACGGTTCCATGGATACCCATATGTGTGAAGCTACAAATCAAGCTGATCGCCAACGCTCGTTTAAGGAGGTCTAACGACCATGAATCGCGCAGGGATGGCAATTGTTGTGGGGGCATTTTTCTGCATGAGCGCTGCGGCGCAGGCGCAGACCGGGGCGCAGGCCGGAGCGCAGAGCAGCAGCCAGGCGTCGGTGCAAGCCGGCCAGACGCAGACGCAAGCATCGGGCAACGCCTCGGCATCCGCTGCGGCGTCAGCGCGGAACGGCCAGGCGAATGGTTCACTGGCGGCCGGCACGGCGTTCAATGCCGCGCTGAGTTCGCCAATCGACTCCAAGAAATGCAAGCCGGGTGATGCGGTAACCGCACACACCACGGAAGCCGTGAAGTCCGAAGGAAGGACCGTAATTCCGAAGGGTGCGAAGGTAGTCGGACACGTCACGCAAACTTCGGCGCGCGCCAAGGGCGAATCGGAATCGGCGCTGGGGATGGTGTTCGATAAAGCGATTCTTAAGGACGGTGAGGAGATTCCACTGAGTGTGGGGATCCAGGCGATTGCGGTGGCGCAAAGCGGCGCTTCAGCCGCTGGATCGGACATGGACGCGATGGGCGGCATGGGCGCTTCGCCGGCCGGATCAGGAATGGCCAGCGGACGCGGCGCGCTTGGCGGGGTGACGTCCGCTGCAGGCGGCGCGGTTGGCACGGTGACGAACACCGCGGCTAGCGCAGGTGGAGCAGCCGGAGGAGCGGTAAACTCCGCTGCAAACGCAGGCGGGAGCATCGCAGGCGCCTCGAAGGGAGCGGTCGGCGGCTTGAACGCCGCGGGTCAGCTCACTTCCAACAGCCAAGGCGTGTTTGGGCTGAACGGTCTGAACCTTAGCGCGGCTGGCTCGAATGCCACGCAGGGTTCGGTGATTACTTCAGCGGGAAAGAACGTGCATCTGGACAGCGGGACGCGGATGCTGCTGGTTTCGCAGGCGCAGGCCGGCGGACCAGGCGCAGCCAAACAGCCCTCGGCAAATAAGCCGGAGCCAAAGTCCGAACCGAACAAGCCAAACAGACAATAAGACCGGGGTCTTACGTTGAAAGGCCGCACGGGAATTCCTTCCTGTGCGGCCTTTGTTCATTTGCCCTAACTCATTGTTGCCACTAAAGAAAGCGAGAGGCCGCTCCCGCACTCCATAATCGGCGTTTGCTATACTCGCCCGCATGCCTGCTCCTCCGAAAAAACTGTTTCTCGTGGATGCCATGGCGCATGTCTACCGCGCTTTCTTTGCGCCCATGCCGCAGCGGCTCACCGGTCCCCGCGGAATTCCCACGAATGTTCCTTTTCTATTTGGAAACATCTTGAAGCGGCTGATCAAGGATTATCAGCCGGACTACATCGGAATTGTGTTTGATCCTCCCGGCGCGACTTTCCGCGACAAGCTGTTCGAAAAATACAAAGCGCAGCGGCAGCCCATGCCCGACGAAATGCGCGTGCAGCTACCTTTTGTTCGCCGGTTGTGCGAAGCGATGCGCCTGGCGATTCTGGAGCTTCCAGGATACGAGGCCGACGACGTAATTGGCGCGATAGCTGTGCAGGCGGCCAAACAAAATGTCGAAGTGTTGATCATTTCAAACGACAAAGACATGATGCAGCTCGTCAATGGCGGCGTGCGCATCTTGCGAACCGGTTCGGGCGGAGCGAAGTCGGACGTCATCGTGGACAAGGAGAAGGTAAAAGAGATTCTCGGGGTACCGCCGGAGAAGGTAATCGACGTAATGGCGTTGATGGGCGACACGGTGGACAACATTCCGGGCGCGAAAGATCCAAATGAACGGCTAGCCGAAGGGGAGCGACGGAAGCCTGGTATTGGGGAAGTTGGCGCTCGAGAGTTAATCCAGCAATTCGGGTCCGTTGAAGAGACATTGCGAAGAGCGCAAGAAGTCAAAAGAGCAAACTATCGCGAGGCCCTTCAAAAATACGGGAAGTTTGTGCTTTTGAGCAAAGAACTCGCCAAAATAAGCACAGATATCCCTTTTCAGATTAGTCTTCCTGCCCTTGCGCTCTGCGAGCCAGATGTCATTGCTCTTGCGGGACTCTATCGTGAACTGGGATTCAGCTCGCTATTGAAAGAGCTAGGCGCGGACGCGACGGCGCCTCCCGCGCCGGCAGATTCCGAACCGGCTGTGAAAGCGGATTACGCACAGTTTGCCAGCACCACCGAGTTCCGCGAGTATCTGGCCAAGCTCCCCGCTAAAGAACCGCTGGCGATTTGGCTGAATCTTGAAACAGGGGAACGCGAAACGGAAGGATTCGGAACGCGTATCGCATCCATCGAGGTTTCTTCCAAGGCTGGTGAAGGGCGCGCCGTTTGGATGGACGAGAAGGGCGAAGCGTTGAACGCGCTCGCGCCGCTGCTGGCCGATTCGAAGCGACAGAAGATCGTCCACGACCCAAAACTCTTTCAATTGCTAACCGGCCGGGCGGCAAGCATCCGGCACGCGACGCAGCTCTATTCTTATTTGCTACGGCCCACGACAGCGAATCACAATTTCGCGGACGTGGTGATGCGCCAATTCAACGCGATGATAGGCGGCGGGCCAGGCGAGCGGGCTGATTATTTGCAGCGGCTTGCGCCTGCTCTTGAGGCACAGGTACAGGAGCAAGACCTCGATTCTACCTACGAAAAAATAGACTTGCCGCTCGCTCCCGTGCTTGCCGAGATCGAGCGTACCGGCGTCCGTGTGGACCCCAAAGAACTTGAGAAGATGTCGCGGGCGATGGAAAAGGAAGTCCGCCGCCTGGAAAAAGAAATTTGGAAGCTGGCAGGCTCGGAATTCAACGTCAATTCGCCGACGCAGCTTGCTGAAATACTTTTTGACAAGCTGAACCTCCAACCCAACGCCCGTCGCGGAAAAGCAAAAGCGCGGTCCACCGCCGCCGACATCCTCGAAGAACTGTCTGCGCAGCATCCGCTTCCCGCGAAGATCATCGAGTACCGCGAAATTGCCAAGCTCAAATCGACCTACGTGGACGCGCTTCCGAAACTGATCCATCCGGAAACCCGGCGCTTGCACACCAGCTTTTCGCAGACGGGCACAGCCACGGGCAGGCTGAGCTCGAGCGATCCGAACTTGCAGAACATTCCGATCCGCACCGAGCTGGGGCGCGAGATTCGCGCCGCGTTCGTGGCTGAAAAAGGAAAGCTACTGCTGTCGGCGGATTACTCGCAGATTGAGTTGCGCATCATGGCGCACTTTTCGAAGGATCCCGTGCTCGTCGAGGCTTTCCGCAACGGTGAAGACATTCACGCGCGGACGGCTCAGGAAGTGTTCGGCGTTGGGCCGATGGCGCAGAATGCAGAGCACCGCCGCGCCGCCAAAGCCATCAACTTCGGCATCATTTACGGCCTCTCTCCGTTCGGGCTCGCGCAGCAACTGGGGATCGAGCAGAAAGAAGCGGCGAAATTCATCAACGCCTATTTCACGCGCTATCGTGGAGTGAAGGAGTATTTGGACAATATTATTACCGAGACGCGCAAGACCGGCGTAGCGAAGACTTTGTTTGGCAGAATCCGGCCGATACCGGAAATCAATTCACCCCAGATGCAGCTTCGCAATTTTGCCGAGCGCACGGCGCTCAATTCGCCGTTGCAGGGAACGGCCGCCGATTTGATCAAGCTGGCGATGATCAATATCGACAAGCGCCTGGCAAAAGAAAAGTTCGAAGCTAAGATGATCCTGCAAGTACACGACGAGCTGCTCTTCGAGGCTCCCACAAAGGAGCGTTCCAAGCTGGAAAAACTAGTCCGCGAAGAGATGGAAGGCGTCCACAAACTGGCGGTGCCCATCGTTGTGGAAATTGGCGCCGGGCCCAACTGGCGCGACCTAGATTGATTCTCGGCGAGGCGGCTTTCGGCGGGTTCGAGAAGGAAACTTCCTGGCATCCTTTGTAATGCTTGCGACCGTCAAACCTTTGAATTTAGAATTGGATTCCCCGCCCGGTCCAAATTGATCGCGCCAGCGTAAGAGGTCCGCCCTCCACACGAGGCTCCCTATGCACCGTACTCTCTCCCTGATCGCCAGCCTGGCCATCTTTCCATTTTTGAATTCTTGTGGCGGCTCGAGCAATGGAAGTAGTGGGACTCCTCCTCCTACGACCAGCAGCGTAACCGTCGCGCCTGCCACCGTTTCGTTGAACAAGGGCGGGATGCAGACGTTCACGGCCACGGTGAATGGGACAACGGATCAAAGCGTGTTTTGGGAGATTGTGGAGGCCACGCCCAAGAGCGGCGATGCGCCCCACGGATTTATCTCGTCGGGGGGAGTGTACCTTGCGCCGACTACGGTTCCGAGCCCGGCGAGTGTGACGATCAAAGCCGTATCGCTAGCGGACGCAGCGAAGTCCGGGACGGCAACCGTGACGATTCAGGCCGGGCCGGCCACCAGCGTGTCGATAACTGGGGGCTCAAACTCGGTTCCCACGTTCGGGTCGACGCAGTTTGTTGCTACGGTTACCGGCAATCTGAATATGGCGGTAACGTGGCAGGTGAATGGCGTAACCGGAGGAGGTCCGCAAACAGGAGTAATTTCGACAAGCGGACTGTTCAAAGCGCCGAATTCGGTTCCAGTACTGGCGAGCGGAAACAACAGCGGGCAAACGAGCCAGGTGGTGGTCACGGCAATTTCGCAAGCCGACATGACAGCGATGGATTCCGTGTTGGTGACGATTGTGCCGCCGCAACAAAATGCGCAAGGCGCAAGTTCGCCGCTAGGAGTCTCCGGCGGAAATGCGAAGGATTCCTCGATGGTGAGTGGTCAAACTTTGTGTTGTGGCGGCACGCTCGGGGCACTCGTATCTCGCGGGAGCAATCTGTACATCCTCAGCAATAACCACGCTATCGCGCGCAGTGACTCGGCTGCCGTGGGCGATCCAATTGTGCAGCCCGGGCTCATTGATAATAAATGTGCGACGCCCCCAACGGTTGCCACGCTCTCTCAATTCTTCAACATGGAGACCGGGCCGACGCCAAAAATCGACGCGGCGCTGGCGCTGATTAACACCGGCGCAGTGGATACGGCAGGCACGATCGTGCAATTGGGCGGCACCGCCAGCAACCCGCCGGCGAACGGACCGCCACATGCCGGTTCCGGCGTTGCACCGACGATCGGCAGAACCGTTGCGAAGAGCGGCAGGTCGACGGGATTGACATGTTCTTCGATTTTTTCAATACAAGCGAATATCAACGTGACGTACCAGAAGGGATGCGGGATGGGCAGCACTTTCAATGTTACCTTTGCCAACCAGGTCGACGTTACGAACAATGGTTTCAGCGCGGAGGGCGACTCCGGGTCTCTGATTGTCACGCAGGATACTGCGGATCCGGTGGCTTTGCTCTTTGCGGGTAGTGGATCCGATGCTGTCGGCAATCCAATCTCTGACGTTCTGAATGGCTTGGCGGATCCGGCGAATCCTCAGTCCAAGCCCGTAATTGTAGGGACAACCTCGCACGCCGTGGCGGCATGCAGCCTGCCGGGACCTCAGTCGGCGACTGCGGCTCGCGTGGCGCTCGAGAGAGCGGCTATTTCTGCAGAGGCGATACAGCGCGCTCTCGCCGTGCGGGATGCGCATACCGCAGAGTTGATGGCGCATCCTGAACTGCAGGCCGTCGGCCTGGGAACGAGTTACGACAATTCCAACGAACCTGCCATTTTGCTTTTTGTGACCAGGGGACAGCCGCGCAGCAATTTGCCTGCGCAGGTTGAGGGCATACGCACTCGCATCGTTGAAGGAGACCTCTTCTTGCATCGCGGCGCGGTTACCGCTGCTGAGAGTGCGACGCTCGAGGAGACTGCTGCACCGCCGCAGCTCGTCTATCTGATCTCCGATGCGGAAGTGGCGCGCGCGAAAATCGTGCACGCTGCACACGTGGATGAATGGATGAAGAGGGCCGGCGTGCAAGGAGTAGGCATCAGTTCCAGCGCCGACGCTCCGGGAGAAGCAGCGCTTGTCATTTTTCTCATCCGTGGAGTTCCGCACGACCCGATTCCGCCGGTGATTGATGGACTGCGCACGCGCGTCCGGGAATCGAGCCGCTTCCGCGCAGGATTTGGCGATGCGCCGGCGGAGCGCGGGTGCTCGATGCCCGCGACAAGAAAAACGCAGTCGCCTGTCCCGGACTCCCTGCCGAAACCCTAGTTCCGAGAGGGGTGCGGCGAATCGAATCGCCCTTTTTCCATTCTTCACTCTTTTCTTCCTCCGCGCGCGGGCGTAGAATCCGCTCACCATCAAGCCGAACTCACTCCTTCGGCCGGTCCATCCTGTCAGGAGGCAACTATGCGCGGGACACTCGTTGTTCTGAGTGCGTATCTGCTCGGGGGCTTCGCGCTTTCATACGCCAAGCCGGATTTCACCCAGGAAAAGCCGGGATCGGCAGAGCCGAAAATAACGCCTGAAGACGCCGCGAAAAAGAACCCAGTTCCGCCAAGCCCGGAGGGGTTGGCGGAGGTGCGTAAGCTTTACAGCTATAACTGCGCAATGTGCCATGGAAAAATAGGCGACGGCAAAGGGGACCTCGCCGCGGACATGAAACTCGAGCTCCGCGACTGGCGTGACGGGTCTTCCCTTGACAAACTGACCGACGGCGAACTCTTTTGGATCATCAGCAACGGCAAAGGAAAAATGCCGGGCGAAGGCGACCGAACAAAGGAAAGAGTACGCTGGAATTTCGTGAACCTGGTGCGCTCATTTGCCAGGAAAGATGCCGGGGACAAGCCGAAAACGGAGAGCCCTTAGATCTCAGTGGTCCTGGCTGTTCTGTGTGCCTTACACCGAAAGAAGCTTAAAACCGGCGCGTATGGAGTCCGGGGCACGCTGGACGCCGTGCCGTCTGTGCTATTCTCACTCCAAATTCATTCGGCAGGAGGCGTACTGAAATGGCGCATGCGCCGCAGTTCTTGAAACTGGTCAACGAAGCGAAAAAAAAGGTCAAGGAAACGAACGTCGCCGACGTGAAGCGCAGGGCTGACGCGGGCGAGAAGTTCATTCTCGTGGATGTTCGCGAGGACAACGAATGGGCGAAGGGGCATCTTCCCGGCGCGGTTCATCTGGGCAAAGGCATCATCGAGCGCGACATCGAGCAGCGCGTTCCGGACACGAACACAAAGCTTGTTCTCTATTGTGGCGGCGGATTTCGTTCCGCGCTGGTGGCGGACAATCTGCAGAAAATGGGCTACAACAACGTGGAATCGATGGACGGCGGCTGGAAGGGCTGGCTGGATGCAGGGTTGCCGATCGCCAAAGACTAGCGCCCTGCGCTCTTGGTCGGAGAGATTTGGCTGGGGCGGAAGGATTCGAACCTTCACCATCCTCATTAACAGTGAGGTGTCCTACCAGTTGGACCACGCCCCAGGCGTGCCACGGACCCCGGCCGGCGGGAGCGCGCGGAATAGAGTAGGCTCCGCCGCAAAAAGAACGCCGGAGGATACCCCTAAGATACCATGATCCTGCCCTTGGCCAATGCCCGTCAAAAATGCATTGAAGAAATGTTTCAACTTCTCCCTTCGCTCCAGCATCAGACTTCGTGACAGTGGGTAAGTGAGGATGGAGAGGGAAGTACGAGCGCATTGCGATCTGTTCGCTCTTAACTCGTTCGTCGTTCCCGTGGAAACAAGCGAGCCCTCGATCTTGTTCGAAGTTTTTGAACGTGTCAGAAAGTTTGCGGTGGGTGCGGAGGTTGCATTCCCGAAAGTTTTGTTGGACACTAACGCGTCAAGCACGACCCGGGTTTGCACTGTCCGGTTAACTCGTGGGACGCCCTGACCGCAGCTCCATTCCGGAGCGCTCCCCCGCATTGTGCTGAACAGACATGGCCCAGATTTTTCATCGCAGTACGAATTTCATCGCGCGATTCAGTGTCTTTTCGACCCTTTTTCTGGTCGGAATCGCGCTCGTGGCTGTGCTCGCGGTGGCGCGCTCGCCCTATATGACGCGTCAGAACATTACCCGTGAGCAGCCAGTGCAATTCAGCCACAAACATCACGTCGGCGACGACGGCATTGACTGCCGATACTGTCATACGGGAGTGGAAACTTCTGCAGTTGCCGGCATCCCGCCGACAAAAACCTGCATGAACTGCCATTCGGTGCTATTCAACAATGCGCCCTACCTCGAGCCGGTTCGCGAAAGCTATCGCAGCGACAAATCGATCCAATGGGTCAAAGTTCACCGTCTGGCCGATTTCGTCTACTTCAATCACAGTATTCATATCAACAAGGGCGTGGGCTGCTCGACTTGCCACGGGCAAATCAACCAGATGCCGCTGGTGTTCCAGGCCAACACGTTGCTGATGCAATGGTGCCTGGACTGTCATCGCAATCCCGAACAGGTTCTCCGCCCGAAAGACCAGGTTTTCAATATGGACTGGAAAGCGCCGGACAATCAGGCGGAAATCGGCGCTGAGCTGAGAAAATCGTACAACCTTCGGACCACGGCCGAGCTAACGAGCTGCTCGACCTGTCATCGCTAATGGACGGTATGCGCGAACACGAGCAACACGAACACGCCGGCAGCCAACGTGATCCTAACGATCCGGCCCGGGACGCGAAGTTGCACGAAGGCCCAATGGATTTAGCCGCGGTCCGCGCCAAGCTTCAATCGAAAACCGGTAAGCAGTACTGGCGCACGCTCGAGGAACTCGCAGGTGATCCGCAATTTGAAGAACTGCTGCATCGCGAATTCCCGCGCCAGGCGCCTTCGGAATGGGATGAAGGTGTCGACCGGCGCGATTTCCTGAAGTTGATGGCGGCGTCGCTGGCGTTTGCCGGCCTTTCCGGTTGCGGCCGCACTCCTGAACAATACATCGTGCCTTACGTCAAGCAGCCCGATGGCATGACCCTCGGCAAGCCGCAGTTTTATGCCACGGCGATGCCGTTTGGCGCGGACGCCATCGGCCTGCTGGTGGAAAGCCACGAAGGGCGTCCGACCAAGATCGAAGGCAACCCCGATCATCCTTCGAGCCTTGGCGCGACGAACGCGTTCGCGCAGGCTTCGGTCCTGAATCTTTACGATCCGGATCGCGCGCAGACGGTGACGAAATTTGGAGAAATCCAGACGTGGTCGTTGTTTGTAGAAAGCGCGCAGGCCATTACGGCGGCAATGAAAGGTTCAAACGGCGCGGGTTTCCGCATCCTGACCGGAATTATTACTTCACCGACGCTCGCCGCGCAGATTCAGTCGCTTCTGACGCTTTTTCCGAAAGCCAAGTGGCACCAATGGGAGCCCGCCGTCGGCGACGGCACGCGCGAAGGCGCGAAGCTTGCCTTTGGCAGTTACCTCAACACGGTTTATCACGTGGAGAAGGCTGACGTCATCCTTTCGCTTGATTCCGATTTCCTGGGCAGCGGCCCGGGGCACATTCGCTACGCACGAGAATTCTCGCGCCGCCGAAATCTGAGCGAGCCAAAGCCCAATCCACTGGCCGATCAAGTATTTCCGGAAACAAAAATGAATCGGCTCTATGTCGTTGAGCCGACTCCCAGCGTTACGGGTGCGACTGCTGATCACCGTTTGCCCTTGCGCGCTTCTGAAGTGGAACTGTTCGCGCGCGCGCTCGCAGCGAAGCTGGGGCTTGGCGGCTCCGCGGTGCCACCGCCCGGGGCCGAAAAATGGCTGGACTCCGTCGCAAGGGACCTCGCGAAAAACAAAGGTACTTCACTAGTAGTAGCGGGGGAGCAGCAGACTGCGGAAGTGCACGCGCTGGCGCATGCCATCAACGCGGCGCTCGGCAACGTGGGAACAACGCTCTACTACACCGAACCCGTGGAGGTGCGTCCCGTAAATCATCTCGAATCGCTGCGCGAATTGTGCAACGACATCTATGATGGGAAGGTTGAGACGCTGCTGATCCTCGGCGTCAATCCGGTCTACACGGCGCCGCACGATTTTGACTTCGCTTCCAAGATCAAATTCGACGAAAAGAAAAATCGCAAGCCGGTCAAGAACACCATCTACGTCGGCTCACACTTTGATGAAACTGCCGAACTGTGCGACTGGCACGTCGCCGAGTCGCACTACCTGGAAACCTGGGGCGATGCGCGTGCTTTCGACGGAACGATGAGCGTGATTCAACCGCTGATCGCGCCGCTGTACCACACGCACTCCGCGCGTGAAGTGCTGGCGGCATTCGGCGACAAGCCCGGACTCTCAGATTATGATGCACTGCGCGATCGGCTGAAGGCTGCGAATCCTTCCGCGGACTTCGAAAAGTTTTGGCGAAAAACATTGAACGACGGCCTCGTGGCGGGATCGGCGTTTGCGCCAGTCAGCGCCATTTCGAAGCTCGGCGGCATCGATCTGCCCGCCATCAAAACCACCTCCGCGGGAGACATCGAATTCCTCTTCCGTCCAGATCCGTGCGTTTACGACGGTCGCTTCGCCAACAATGGCTGGCTTCAGGAATTGCCCAAGCCGGTCACCAAGCTCACTTGGGACAACGCCGCGCTGGTTAGCCCCAAAACCGCGGAGAGGCTGCAATTGGCCCACAGTGTGGCGTGGCGTGGCGGCGAGCACGGCAAAGTTTATTCGAACGTCATCGACATCACTCTTTCGAACAGCAAGGTCACCGCTGCCGCGTGGAGGCTGCCGGGCCAGGCCGATGGCGTCGTGGTCCTCCCCTTGGGATACGGCCGCAAGAGAGCGGGCTACACGGGCACGAACAAGGGTTTCAACGCTTACGCCGTGCGTACTTCCGATGCGCTCTGGGCAACCTTCGCCCCCAGCAGCGCGATCAAGAAAACCGGCGAAGATTATCCGCTCGCTTGCACCCAGTACCATTTCAACATGGAAGGCCGGCAGATCCTGGCGACCGGCACGCTCGCGGAATATCACAAGAATCCGAATTTCGCCAACGAGCTGGCTCCGCTTCCACCCAAGGATTTGTCTCTTTACAAGGGCGAAGCGGAATTCCCCTACAATCGAGACAAGTGGGCGATGGCCATCGACTTGAACAAATGCAATGGCTGCAACGCTTGTGTGGTCGCCTGCCAGTCGGAAAACAACATTCCCGTGGTCGGCAAGGATCAGGTGATGCGCGGCCGCGAAATGCACTGGATCCGCATCGACCGCTACTACGAAAAGCTTAAGCCGACTGTCGGCGACGCGTCGGCGTACGACGACGCGCTCGATAATCCGCCGACCTTTTTCCAGCCGGTACCCTGCCAGCAGTGCGAGAACGCCCCTTGCGAGCAAGTCTGTCCCGTCGGCGCCACCGTGCACAGCGCCGAAGGCCTGAACGAGATGACTTACAACCGCTGCGTTGGCACTCGCTATTGCTCCAACAACTGCCCGTACAAAGTGCGCCGCTTCAACTTCCTGCGTTTCCAGGATTGGGAAACGCCGCAACTCAAGCTATTGCGCAATCCGGAAGTCACCGTGCGCAGCCGCGGCGTCATGGAAAAATGCACCTATTGCGTGCAGCGCATCAACAACGCACGCATTGAATCGGAAAAAGCCAACGCTCCAATCCACGACGGCGCGATCGTCACGGCATGCGAACAGGCCTGTCCGACCCAGGCCATCGTGTTCGGCAACGCCAATGACAAGAACAGCCGCGTTGCGAAATTAAGAGCGCAGCAGAGGAATTATTCGCTCCTCGGCGAACTCAATGCGCGGCCACGCACCACCTACCTCGCGGCAGTGCGCAATCCGAACTCAGAATTGGAGTCGGCATGAGCGTTGAGCAACCGCCATTCGACTCTCCTGAAATCCGTCGGCTGACCCCCGTCATCGGCCCCGGCCATACCTTCGGGTCCGTCACGGACAAGATCAGCTCGATCGTGCTGACCCGCCCGACTTCCCTCGGTTGGTACATTGGGTTTTTGATCGCCTTCAGCCTCACGGGCATGTTGACGGTCGCGATCGGCTGGCTGATCATCAAAGGCACGGGCATCTGGGGCATCAACATCCCCATCGGCTGGGGCTTTGCGATTGTCAATTTCGTTTGGTGGATCGGTATCGGCCACGCCGGCACGCTGATTTCCGCGATTCTTTTTCTGCTGAATCAAAAATGGCGCACTTCCATCAACCGCTTTGCGGAAGCTATGACCCTTTTCGCCGTAGCGTGCGCCGGCATTTTCCCGCTCATCCATACCGGCCGCCCGTGGATGGCGTTTTACATGATGCCGTACCCCAGCACCATGGGGCTCTGGCCACAGTTTCGTAGCCCGCTGATCTGGGACGTCTTTGCGGTTTCCACTTACGGCACGGTTTCGTTGATGTTCTGGTTCGTGGGTCTCATTCCAGACCTCGCGACGCTCCGCGATCGCGCCATCCAGAAGCCCATGAAGATCATTTATGGCATGCTGGCGATGGGCTGGCGCGGCTCCGCGCGTCACTGGCATCGCTATCAGTCGGCCTATTTGCTGCTGGCCGGCCTCGCCACGCCGCTGGTCCTTTCCGTTCACACTGTTGTGAGCTTTGACTTCGCCATCGCCATCGTTCCTGGCTGGCACACCACGATCTTTCCTCCGTATTTCGTAGCCGGCGCCATCTATTCCGGCTTCGCCATGGTTCTGACCATCGCGATTCCGCTTCGCAAAGTTTATGGCCTCGAAGACTTCATCACCATGCGCCACCTGGACAACATGGCCAAGGTCATGCTCGCCACTGGGCTCATTGTCGCTTACGGCTATTTTTTCGAGTTCTTTCTGTCGCTTTACAGCGGCAACAAATTCGACGTCTTCCTGGTCCAGCAGCGCCTCCACGGCCCGTACGCGCCGTTTTACTATGCGTTGATTCTTTGTAATATCCTGACCCCGCAACTGCTCTGGTCGTACAAGCTGCGCCACAACGTCGCGGTTCTGTTCGTCATGTCCATTGTCGTGAATGTTGGCATGTGGCTGGAGCGTTTCGTTATCGTGGTCATCAGCCTCACGCGCGACTTCGTGCCCTCCGCCTGGGGCCGCTATATCCCGACGGTCTGGGATTGGGCCACGTTTATCGGCACCATCGGGATGTTCGTCACACTCCTCTTCCTCTTCGTGCGCGTTCTCCCCGCGATTTCCATCGCGGAGATGCGCGAACTCGTGGCGGAGACGTCCGAGGAAAAGAAATGATGCAGCACCGTTCGCACATTTACGGTGTGATGGGCGAGTTCAGCGCGCCTGAAGAATTCCTCCACGCCGTGGAGAAAGTCCGCGAGGCGGGCTACCGCCGCTTCGATGCCTTTGCTCCCTTCCCTGTCGAAGGTCTCTCGGAGGCCCTTGGCCTGAAGCGCAACCTGGTGCCTGCGATTACGCTTCTCGGTGGTCTGGCGGGAGGCATCGGAGGATTTTACTTTCAATATTGGGCTTCGGCGATCACCTACCCGTTGAACATCGCCGGCCGTCCCCTCAATAGCTGGCCTGCTTTTATTCCCGTCACCTTTGAGCTGACCATTCTCGGGGCATCGCTCGCCGCGGTTTTCGGTATGCTCGCCCTGAACAAACTGCCCCAGCCGAATCATCCGGTTTTCAACGTGCACCGCTTCACGCATGCTTCCTCGGACCGTTTTTTTGTTTGTATCGAGGCCAGGGATCCGAAGTTTCATCTGGAGGAAGTCTCGCGCCTACTCCAGAACGTCCACGCGCACCATATCACCGAGGTGTCGGATGATTAACACCTCGCGCTGCCTCGCCGCTGCTTGCGCCGCCGCTTCCCTGATTTTCGGTGGCGGTTGCGAATACCTGCGGCAGGACATGGCCAACCAGCCGAAAAACCGGCCGCTTTCGCCTTCCGAATTCTTTGGCGATGGCCGTTCGGAGCGCCCCCTGGTGGAAAACGCTGTGGCACGCGGAGCGATTGCCGACGACGAACTCTTCGTGCCAAAGGACTCGAACAATTTCCCGCTGACCGTGGACCTCAAGCTTCTCGGGCGCGGGGAAGAACGCTACAACATTTTCTGCTCTCCCTGCCACGGTTTGCAGGGCGACGGCAATGGCATGGTGGCCATGCGCGGCATGAAGCGGCCGCCCAGCTATCACCAGGACCGGCTTCGTCAGGCGCCCAACGGCTATTTCTATGACAACATCACCAACGGTTTCGGCCAGATGCTGGGTTACTCGGCGCAGATTCCGCCCCGCGACCGCTGGGCCATTATTGCGTACATTCGCGCGCTGCAGCTCAGCCGTAACATGAAGGCCGCCGATCTCCCCGCGGAGCTCCGCGAGAAACTGAACCAAAGCGAAACTCCGGCAGCGAAACCGAGTGCCCCGAAGGATTCGACAGGAGGCAGCTTCTGATGGCCGCGCAGGAATATCAAGCGCCGGAGAGCATCAACGGCCTTCAACAATGGGCGCTGTCGATTGGTGGCGTGGCCTTGCTTGTTTCCATTTTAGGCGCCGTGCGCAGCCCGGGGGATTTCTACCAATCCTACTTGATGAGTTTTTTGTTCTTTCTTGGCTTGACCGTCGGCTCGCTTGGACTGGTTATGCTGCAGCATCTGACCAGTGGACATTGGGGCATCATCATCCGCCGCCCGCTCGAATCGGCCATGCGGACGCTGCCACTCATGGCCGCCGCTTTCCTGCCCATCGCGATTTTTGGCATGCACTATCTCTATTCGGGCCACGATCACGAGAAGGGCTGGCTCAATGCGCCGCCGACGGGCGAAAGCGCTCTTTCCCCGTTTCAGAAGAGCTACCTCACGCTGAATGGTTTTTACATTCGTGCGGTCATTTATTTTGCAGTCTGGCTGTTGCTGATGTTCATCTTCAACGTTTTGTCGAAGCAGCAGGACGCCAGACCCGAAGACCGCGCTTTGCGCCTTCGTTTCAAAATGCTGGCCGGCCCCGGCATCATTCTTTACGTTTTCATGATGAGCTTTGCGGCCATCGACTGGGTCATGTCGCTTTCGCCCCACTGGGCTTCCACCATCTATGGTTTCTTATTCGTGGCGGGACAGCTCATCTCCTCGATGTCCTTCATGATCGCCGTCGTCGTGCTTCTTGCGCGCACCGAACCTTTCGCCAGCGTGTTGCAGAAGCGCCATCTGCACGACCTGGGAAAATTGCTCCTCGCCTTCGTGATGCTCTGGGCGTATTTCGATTTCTCGCAGCTCCTGATCATCTGGTCGGGGAACCAGCCGGAGGAAATCAGCTTCTATCGCACGCGGCTCTATCGCGGCTGGGGCGTCGTCGCGGTCATCGTGCTGGTGTTCCACTTCTTTGTGCCTTTTTTCCTGCTCCTCTCGCAGGATGTGAAGCGCAACTCCAAGGTGCTTCCGAGGATCGCTGTCTGGCTCATCTTCATGCGCCTTGTGGATCTATTCTGGATGACGCGTCCGGAATTCACTTCTCGCGCTATGCCCACGTGGCTGGATATTGTTTTGCCCCTCGCCCTCGGTGGATTGTGGCTCGGCTTCTTTGCATTCAACTTGAAGCAGTGCCCGCTGCTACCGCTCGGAGACCCGGATCTTCCAGAGGCCATTAAGCACCATGAGCACTGAGTCTCACAACACGGGCCACGAGCCGCGCCACACGAACGTCTCGTTCGAGGAACGTGACATCCAGGCCGGCGTGATCTATAAATATCTTTTTGCCTTGGGCCTCGCTGTCGTTGCTTCCTTGTTTATTTGTGTTTTTATACTGCGCTTTACCACGGCTTTTACGGCTTCGACCGATTCGCCTCCGCCGCCATCACGCGAGACTCATCAAAGGGAATTGCCGCCGGAGCCGCGGCTTCAGGGCTTTGGTTTTCCTGGCCAGAAAGCCGATCCGCAAGCCGACTTGCGTAAGAAGATTCAAGAAGACAGCGAGGCCAATGAAAAGCTGGAGTGGATTGATCGATCCAGTGGCATCGTGCAAATTCCCGTTAAGGACGCCATGAAGATCGTCGCCGAAAAGGGTTTGTCCCCTGCCCCCGCAGCCTCGACGGAGAAAAGGAAATAGCGCGATGAAAATAGTCCACCACGTCGCCGGAATTGCCGCGCTCCTGCTGGTCGCCGGCACGACACTGCGCGCGCAGGCTGTTCCTGCCCGCACCGGCCCTACGTCTTCGGCCATGCCCGCGGTTTTGCAGAACGTCGGGTTCGAGCCGCCGCTCGATGGGCAAATGCCGCTGGACCTCCCTTTCCGCGACGAAACCGGCCGCAGCGTTCGACTTCGCAACTATTTCGGTCAACAGAAACCGGTCGTCCTGGCCTTCGTTTACTACGGATGTCCCATGCTCTGCGATCAGGTTGAGCAAGGCGTTGTCGGCGTGCTGCGCATGCTCAGCTTCAATCCCGGGCGCGATTACGAAGTTGTTTTTGTCAGCTTCGATCCCCGCGAAACTCCGGAGATGGCCGCCGAGAAGAAAAAGAAGGCGCTGGCTCATTTCCGCCGCCCGGAAACCGATTCCGGATGGCACTTCCTCACTGGCTCGAAGGAATCCGTCGAAGCGGCGACTAAAGCCGCGAATTTCCGTTTCTCCTTTGACGCGAAAAATAATCTGTTCGCCCATGCCAGCGGCGTTTTGCTTCTCACCCCGGACGGCCGCATCTCCCGTTACTTCTACGGCGTCGAATTTCCCGGCCGCGACATGCGCCTCGGACTCGTGGATGCCTCCGCGGGGAAAATCGGCACGCCCATCGACCATGTTTTGCTGTTTTGTTATCACTACGATCCCACCACCGCCAAATATAGCGCTTCGATTCTCAAGATTATTCGCCTGGGGGGCGTCTTGACGATTCTCTGCATGGTGGGAGGAATTTTGATTTCCCGCCGCCGCGAAACGCTGGCAGCGGCGCGGAATTTGCGCCGGCCGCCCGCCACCGGCCTGGAGCGAGGAGCTCACTAAGCCGTGCAGCAGCAATTGCCAATTTATCCGGAGCAAGCGTCCAACTTCGCGCCGCACGTGGACGCGCTGATGCTTTTCATCACCGGGATTTGCGTGTTCTTTGCGGCTGCCATTACCATTGCCATTGTCTTTTTCTTCTTCAAGTATCACCGCAAAGATTCGAACGCCGTCGGCATTGTCACCCACGAAGATTCGCGGCTCGAGGCGGTGTGGATGATCGTTCCCCTGATGCTGTCCCTGGCCATGTTTGGGTGGGGCGCGGTCGTCTATGTGGACTATCGCAACACGCCGCGCGATACGCTCGACGTTTACGTGATCGGCAAGCAGTGGATGTGGAAGGCGCAGCAGCCTAATGGATTGCTGGAAATCAATGAGTTGCACGTTCCCGTCGGCCGCAATGTCCGCCTCATCCTGGCCAGTGAAGACGTCATTCACGATTTCTTCGTTCCCGCATTCCGCGTCAAAATGGACGTCGTTCCCGGGCATTACAACACCATGTGGTTCCGCCCCACCAAGCCCGGCCGATATCACTTTTTCTGCTCGCAGTATTGCGGAACCAACCACGCCATCATGGGCGGCTGGGTTACCGTCATGGAGCCCTCCGACTACGCCGCATGGCTTTCCGGCTCCTCCGGGGGTAGCACCAATCCTGTCGTTGCGGGCGAAAAACTCTTTGCGGAAAAGGCTTGCATCACTTGTCATCTCCCTGATGGGACGGGACGTTCTCCCTCCCTCAACGGCGTGTATGGCGCGCAAGTTCTCCTTGCGGATGGCTCCACCGTCACCGCCGACGAGGCCTATATCCGCGAATCCATTCTTCAGCCAAACGCAAAAATTGTGGCCGGGTATCTGCCGTTGATGCCCACGTTCCAGGGACAGTTGACGGAGGAGCAGATTTTCGCTCTCACCGCCTACATCAAGTCGCTGCAGTCGCAGCCAATCCCAGCGAAGGGCGCCGGGATTGCGCCGCCTACGGGGAACAAATAAGTTATGAGCAACACGCCGCCAGCGCCAGACAA
>WNGO01000521.1_pt1 | contig 32550 bp, 42 predicted proteins | sample 5400511 | NCBI WGS metagenome assembly WNGO01 (sample SAMN13153380, study PRJNA577476) | soil metagenome | isolation source: 20 cm soil or saprolite under Garry oak tree replicate 2 | place: USA:California | collected 2016-06-15 | reverse complement strand
AGCCGAACGAGATCATATCCGCAAGACGCTCGAGTACACCAGGTGGGTCGTCGCCGGCCCTAAAGGTGCTGCAGCTCGTCTCGGAATGAAGCGATCTACCCTCTACTTCCGTATGCAAAAGCTTGGAATCTCACGTTCCGTATGCACAACGTGAGAAAACCCGCATAGACAGCGGGTTTTTCTTTGTTTTGAGACAGTTAGAGACAACAGTCGAAGACACAGTTGGGAGCACCAGAACGCCCGTAGGAGCCAAAAAACAGGCTTATTGCGACAGACTGCGACAGAATCACGGACTTGATATGTCGGGTAGTGGTGTCATTTGGAATAGGGGAGTTTGCATTTGCGGTGGTACCACTCGGTAAATCTATAGAGTATCAGCCACAGCCCGGCAAACCCAAAGCGACTGAAAGTGAGGTCTTAGGCAATGGAAATGAATATACCCGGGAAGTTCAGTTCCTTAGAAGCGGCCATACTAGGCTACCTATATGACCACCCCGAGGGAGCTATCGCAACAACGGGTCTGGCGGGCATCTTGAAATCCGAGGAAAGTGCTATTCAGTACGGAATCGAAAGCTTGATTGCCGCTCGGCTCGTGGCAGGGGATCGCTTTTCCAAATCAGGAAAAGTTCAATATGCCAAATTGCGTCTGACCACAAAGGGCCAGTCAGAGGCTATTAAGGAGAAGCGCAGAACCAAGAGCATTATCCTCAATGTCCTAACACTTGGTCCTGAGGCGTGACTCATTTTGAAGATTGCTTAATCCATTGAAGGCGACCTTCGGAGTCGCGCATGTTTACGAATCTGGTTCTTTTTTGTAAGTGCTCCCAATACAACGATGGCCTGAATGAAACGTTAAAAAATAACTCGCTAAGGTCCGAATATGAATCGGCGGTAATACCGCAGTCTTTCGTGCTAGATTCTCTTGATTCAAGGACTGGCACTGGTGCCTGACTACCGAAATCGCCGATTGTCACATTTTGGAAATTCATGTTGTTGATTGTGCAAGAGAAATGAACGTTGTAGATTGCCAGCAATCCGCTATTCGTTACCCGAAATTGGGTTGCAAACGGATCACGGACATTCAGCGATATATCCCGATCTACAAATACTTCTGGGCGAAATTGATATGCTGCGCCAACAATTGCTAGGATTGCGAGAAAACCTGTCCCGAGGAATTTCAGCAATCGGGAAGTTTTTGGCTGATTCTTTATCTGGCTCGGTCCTTCTTTATGTTGCTTACCTGGCAGGGATTTATTTTCTTTAGGCGTTGCGATTTTCCCTGCTTTACGCGCTGCGTGATTTAAGTCGCGTATTTGTCGGCTATTCATACCGCGTTATTGATGTTCTCTTATCGTAACATGGCACCGGCACGGCCGGATTCACTTTGCAAGTACCCCGGCGAATTCGGCTTCGATTTCTTCTCGGGACATTGGTCGTGTCGCAATTCCTTCATGCTTGATAAGTTCCCCCCGCACCTGCGCCGTAATCGGGCCGCCGATATTCCCTGGCCCAACATTCGATGTGTAATCCACTATTTGGCCATCGGGTAGTTTCTTGGTCCATTGATCAGGCTGTGGTTGCATGACCGCCTCCTGATTTACGCGCCTGGATTCAGTTTTTAGGAAACGCTCGCCCCACCTGTACCGGGGCGTGGGGGTAAAATGGGCATAAATTTTAGTGGCGGCAAGTCCCTTGCGTGTTACGAAGGGATGATGGCGAACTCGTCTAAGAAACGACGGAGTTCTCTCGGTACACTTGGGTAGCTCCACCCTTCATCCTGAAGCATAGAGACCGTATGCCCGTGTCTGCCTTTCACCCATTCGTAGAATTGATCGTGAGGCACCAGGAACCACTTCCGTCCAAGGTCGGTGCTCTTGGGGTCTGGAAAGAGCATCCACAGTGATTTTTTCCCGTATTTTTTCCAGTCCACCGCTGGGCGACCCTTCAATTGAACCGCCCGAAGTTCTCCGCTTGGAGTGCGCAGTATCAAATCTTCGCCATAGCAATCAGCTTCGGGACGATAGACCCGGTAGCCATTCCGGATTAAAAGTGCGGTAGCTTCCGCACGGTTGGCCGCCTCTAATTCGTTCGCGGTTGGCTCTCTGACTCTTGCCATAGCTTCTTGGACCATTCGTCGCCCACGATTGAGTTTTCTGCGTGTGGCGGAGTCTACCACGGTGGCGGCGCGGCCGGATTCAGGTTACGGCATCGCATAGCGAAACTTCGCCGCAACCTCGTTGTCTACGGTAGTTTCGATGCTGACAACCTTGTTCCGATCCAACTCCAGCCGCAGGTCGGCAGCACGTTCCGGAGAAAGGCCGCATGTCATAAAAACAATTTCGGCTGCGTCAAGGTCCTTCGCTGTAAATGGGGTTTCGTTCCCGCCGCCTTCGCTCGCAATAAAAATCACACGGACGCTGCCATTTGGATGCAGGTCCGCAAGTAGCCTACCGGGGATTTTCGTCATGTTACCTCGCGAGAATTTTACTGCGGCTCGCGTTTCTCAGAAGTGGAACGCAATTCTACCCAAGAAAACAAAGCCCACTAGGAAACAGGAAAAGGCAAACCAGGAAGGCACCAGAATGCATAGCAACTCGCCATCGGTCAGTGGCCCTTGTGGAATATCCGTATTGATTTGCCTACCAGCGGCCCTTTCTTCTTTCATGTATCTCGATAGTGCCAATTCGTAGCCGCGCAACAGCGCCATAATCGCGGTGAGTGAGAAGCACACACAGGAAATGAGGCATACAACAGCTACCCTCGCCGAAAATGCCGCGATACCGTTCGTAGTTCGCGCTGACCCAACCGCAGAAGATGCCAGCAGCGCCACTGCGATGCCTGAAGCGGTAATCGTCGTCTTCACACCGTCCACGTACATATTTCGGTTATCGATGTTCATCCATCTCATGTTTAAGTCTGGATTCCGCGCCTTGTCCCAGAACTGCCACACGAACCACCCTGTTACTACCGGCAAAGCAAAAACAAAAATATAGAAAAGGCAAGTCCACGTGGGGGTTCCATCCATAGGGCGGATTTTACCACGGGTCCGTCTAGTCTTTGTCCAAACATTAAAAACAGTGCCAGCTAACACTCACAACAATACCCGCCAGCGTGCCCTGGTGCTGCCAGGGCGAGACTCCCGCAGAGCCCGCCGAATCTCCGGAGCCTGCTCCCGAAGCGGCCGGGGCGGGTCTGTAGGATGGGCCGCGGACTGTCGCTGGAGCCGGGGAAGCGGCCGGAAGGTTGAGAACGGCAAGAAGGTCAACTACGACTAGTCCTGGCGGGGCTAGCAGCCACCTGAAGCGTCTTCTCGGTCGTATTGGGGTGGAAACACCCTGCCCGGTCTGGTGCTTCCCTAGCGACGATTTAGGTTCCCAGGATCGTAAAAAAGAGCCGAAAAATGGATTCTAGAATTATGTTTACTATCAGCGATTTATTTATTTTCGCGGTTAAGTCCTGCATATCGTGTTACTTCCTGACCTATGTAAAACAATACAAACCTGGCACTAAATATGAAAATATGTACTGTGCAGATAACACGGTAGTTATGACGGCATTTTAAATTAAAACCGTGCCTGAGTAAGTACATCTTGGGGGGATGTATTCTCCAGGTAATATCGGCACCAAGGCAAAATATTCGCTAGCACTCAGCGTATCCCCGCCTACTCCCGCCGCAAGTAATCCCAAAAATAGAAGTAAAACGAATCGGCAGTTTTGATTTTTGCCAGTCGTAACAAGTTTCTTGCCCACTTTAAAACGGCGGGCCGCTTACCAGCGGATGGAATCGTATGAAAAACATCAACACCGTACTAGAAGTATGCCCGAAAGATTTGTTACAAGAAGTTCCCAGCCCAGTCTCTTCATTTGATACACCTACCTCTGCACCTGCCCGCCAGCAAGGAACCCTTGTCAATCTATTATATTCCCAATACGCATCTGCGTCCCCTGACTCTCCTGAGAAGGAGAGAGCCGAGTCAGAACTATTTTCCGAGATAACTAATTATTGCCAACTCCTCATTTGGAAAAAATTTTCTGACTTGCGGAAGAATGGTAGTGATGATGATTGCGTCCAAATCTCCGTTTTGAAAATCCTCGAAAAGATACCGTCATTCTCTGCGTCTGCTGACATGTCTTCGTATAAGCCGAAAGAGCATCTGTCAGACTGTGAACAAGCACTCGCCAGAGAGAAATTCTCTCAGGGACGGGATTTCGCTGGGTGGGTTAGGACACTCTGCATTAACACCGTTAAGGATTTTCTCCGCAGCAAGAAGGCTCGCAGAGAGCAGTCTTTTCCTGACGGCAAAGCGATAAGTCATGCGGGGCAGTTTCGTCATGGCAACGACGAGAATCGTGATGAGCAAGATTCAACGGATGAGGGTTCGTGCGTTATCGAGCGACGGGAAATCCTCAGTAAGCCTGAGATGCACGCCGCTCAGACTGCCCTGAACATGGAGCACGATTTAGCCAGTGTTATAGCCCGTTTAAGCCCGCTGGACAGGCTTATTGTTAGCCTATTACGTGACGGCTACTCCTCGGGCAGCAAAGAAATGCAAGAACAAACGGGCTTATCAAAAAAGCAGGTATATAACCGTTGGGCTCGGCTGAAGCCAGTTCTCAAAGATGAATTAACGGGGCTTCCAGTTTGCGTTCACACTTGTATGCCTAGTGCAATACCAACGAACGATTTGAATCCTCTTCGCCAGTACGTCAGCGATGGTTCAGGTAGTTATCAGGAATTACCCGAGTGCCGATGTAAGAAGATAATTACGAAACGGGAGTCCCGAGAATCAATCGAACGTGGTGAAGCGCAGGAAGTCTACAAAATCATCAACGACAAGCCAGTCATCAATGTTGAACGAATTTGGTGCCGACGACTAGTCCGAATCCAGCGAGTTACAGCAGGCTTACAGTCCGCTCAGATTGAACGTGCTGTTGCTGGTAATCAACAAGACATTTCTGACAGGGAAATAGGACATCAGATGGACTTGGAATTCCGAGCGAGACTTATCATAACAGACGCAGAGAAGATTCGGCGAGGCATATCCGACTGTTACGAGAAGGACGAGTCCCGAGGGAGAGCAATCTTTACGAGTTTCCAAGAGCGTCGGAGTAAAGGCGGCTACGAGTACTCGGAAGATTCGAAGCAGTTGGCGGGCATTCTGAAAAGGGCTCGGCAGACGGAGTGGACACCTCCCGATGCCGGACTGTTGCCGATCCCGGCCGGACCTCACTTCGTAGTGAGGACCTCGGACTGTTCACCAGGACTTCTGGCGAGTAATCACCCGAACCCTGAGCGTTATAGCAGTAGAGAAGGAAACTTCTCTCGGTGCCTGGTAACACCGCCTACGATTCCAATCCACAGTCTTTTGGAGCGTCCCTCCAGACTGTGGGTTTTTCTTTAACTTGGTAGGCGTGGAAGGAAATTGAAAGTAGGACGGCACCTTGCAGGACATCGCAGGGGCTGAAATCGAATGAAGGAAAAGACATGAGCAAAAAGAACGAAATAGCTATTCCAGAGCAGAAGGGCAAAGCTCAAAGGATACGTTCCGATGCCCCTGCAAACGTTAATTTTTTACACTCGGCAATAGTGGCTATCAAAGACTTGCAGCCGCACCCGCTCCATAAAGAAATTTACAGGGAATTTGATAGTTCAGGGATAGCTATCCTTAATAAAGAATTGGTGGACGACATAGCGAAGAACGGGCTCCTCCAACCAATTCTTATCACGTCTAATAGAATCATTTTAGCGGGACACAGCAGGGTTGCCGCCTGCAAATGGCTCGGCGAAAAAGAAGTATCTTGCGATGTCCTTGAGGTTTCGGGGCTAGTAGCTGAACAGATAGTTATTGGGAGCAACTGGCAACGTGAGAAGACGTTGGAACAGAAGGGGCGAGAGTTTAAGGAGTTGAAGCGTATTGAAACGTCGTTGGCTAAACAGCGAATGTCCGAGGGCGGCAAGAAAGGTAAGGCGAATTCGCCTAACCTAGCCACGCTCAAAATAAACAAACACCTTGTTAACGCTCAAGTGGGCGACTGGGTAAACTACAACACGTCTTCTGGCACTCGTGGGGCACAAATTGTTGCTCTGGACGACAAAGAAGTAACAATAAAAACTGGCACAACAGATAAGAGTATCCATAAATTTCCACTAAGCGTTGATTGCAATACAATCAGACAGAACATCACGAAACACGAACGTGAAAATGCTTCTGAGAACTCTGGGCAGGCTCGGGATTTGGCGGCAGCGAAGGTAGGACTGAGACCACGGACAGCGGAGAAACTCGCAGAAGTTATCCAAGCCGCCGACGCTGGTGATACTGACGCTCGTTCTGGGCTCGATAAGATTAACGAGACGGGGCGTGGTGTCGAGCCCGCCTATAATAACCTACCGAAGCCAACAAACTGCGATGTCCCCGCCTGCCCTGAGACTTTCCTATCCAGAAAGTCGATGTATAAGCATAGGGAAATTGCACACCCCGTAGAGATGGCGGCACGCTACCCGAATTCGGGACTTCGCAAGCCAGTAGAGCCCGAGCCCCAAAACAGCTATGAAGAAATCGCTAAACGATTGCAGGAATCAGGGATATTTTTCGAAGTAGCTTATTCCAAGGGCTACAAAAAGCCCTATCACGGATTTATTTTCAAGACACGATTTATTTGCGAAGAAGAAGCCGAGGCTTTCGTCAGACTCATGAAGTGTCTGCCACAAAATGCTTTGGACGAATTCTCAAAAATATCTGTTTCACTCGCCAAGGCTTTAGAAACAACTGAAGAGATGGAGGAATTAAATGTCTGTTGAGTCACAAATAGTTGAAATTCTGAATCAGTTGGGCTGCGCCGTCAGCAATTTTTCTTTAATTGCTGGAATTTGTAGCGTAGCCCGCACCAATTCGGCCTTGAATAGTGCGCGGCCCTTCGATCTAGAAGATGCGAAAGCGCACTTGTCGGTAGCTCGCCGGATGCTCGAATTGTCCAAGCTGTGCAAGCCCGTCCCCGTGGACTGGACGAACGTATCGGCCGTCCGGGAGGTATTGGCGGGGCTTGCCTCTGGAATTTTGCAGATCGCTATAATTCACCAAGAAGCAGCGCCCGCGCCGGTCACTGAGGGTTTTAACGTGTTTCTTGAACGTGGGTATTTCAAATCCCGGCAACGAACGATTTTAGATCGCTACGAAATCATGAGCACGAATTATCCAGCTTTAGCGCCTGTTATGCCGGAGAGCGTCGCTTTGCAGGTCATTTCTAAATTAGACGAATTGGGCCTGAGAGGGCGAGCTATCCGATGCAAGCAGATCAACGAAGATAATTTTTGCCAGGATTTTGAAGCGGTCTGGCGTATTCGATAACTTCGAGCAAGTTTGGGGCGAACCCAAAGGAGAAACAGATGGAATTAGCCAATGAAGTGCAAGAACTACGGAAAGAATTGGATGATCTAAGAAAGCAGTTAATTCTTTGCTTCCGTGAGCAAGGCGTGAACTTCGAGAAGAAATTGCAGCCTAGCCGCCGAACGCAAGCGGAAGTCGTAGCAACCGGGCAGAAGGAGCAAAAATGCTAACGAAACCAGGGACTATCACTGTGCCGCCGGACGGTCCGATAGAATTTCGCGGCTTTGAATTCTCCGAATTGTGCCATACGGACAATGTCGAGATAGCGGCTTTCGAGTATCTCGAAAAGCGGGTCCAGATGGCGTTTGCGAAACTCCGTTTGTCGATCTTGGAGAAACGCAACGTCAACTAAACAGTTTATTACAATCAATAGCGGTGGCAGGAAACTACTCTAACTAGTCAAGCGGTCAATGCCGACGAAAAGGAGAATTTAAAAGAAGGCGAAAAGCCTAGGCGGTCATATGAAGTTGCACGAATTGCAAGGATTGGCGTATGAAAAAGTATACGAGGCGGAAGTCGGGAATTTCAAGAACGCTCGACGGGGCGTCAATGGAAATGACGTGACGGCGGCTCTTATTCTGAAAGATGCCGGTCGAATGGACTTGCTGGAGAAGTTGCACCAGAGAGAAATTCACGTCGTCGGGGAAGTTGACGAGGACTCGACTTTTGCAGATTTGGTTTTTGAGTAGAACGGAAGCCAGCAACGCGGCTTAGAAAGGCGGTGCGATTAGATGATTTGTCGGCACGTTTGACAACACTGATGCAATCAAAGGTAAGGGTAATCAAATGATAGGTTATATTCTCTCGTACAATAAAGTAAGTCATGTCGGAACCATAATATCTGGGACAAAACGCTACTGGTACCACAGGGATCGCATTGTCGAAGGCCCGGTGGACCCGGAATTAAATTCCCCGGTGATCTTTGAAGTAAGTACGAAACCCCAAATTCCTGGAAAACTCCCAGTCGCTAAAAACATCGTAATCAAAGATTGCGAGGCTGGTGCAAATTCTCTGGCGGATGCTGGTACGGGTTCGGCTGGACAGAAAGACGCCCCGGAGGTCAAGTAATTTATGAACTCCGTACAGCAAGCAGCACATAATCAGGCGCTTAAACTCTTTAAAGATGGGATGAACCTCACTGATGTCAAATATAAGGTTTGGTTCGATAATATGCTTCATTTGAATACCGAGCCCGCAGCGAAGATCGTTGACGGCGCTTATCAGGTTTACAAAGAACAACAGGAAAGAACGACAACTGTTGTCGATATTTCTGCGCCGGTTCAACCGAGTAATAATCTCCAAGAAATTCCCCAACAACTTAAAGACTTGCCGAATTGGGTCCAATGGAGGATCGAAGAAAAGAATGGTAGGTCAACAAAAGTGCCTTACATCAGCGGCACGTTGACCCATGCGAGCAGCACTGACTCCAAAACGTGGTCTACTTTTGAGACAGCCGTAACAAACCAAACATTAAGCAGCAGTCAAGGAATAGGCTTCGTTATTCACGGGTTGGCCGTGGGCGGAAAGTTGCCGCAAGGTGACCGCGTGTTCAATCTCAATCCAGCAGTCGGGTATGGCGACAAAGTCAAAATAGAGGTGTTCAATAACTCTCGATACTTCTGTATGACGGGAGACGCCGTGTATGACGGTCAGATTGGCATCGAGTCCAGGGACCTGGAGCCAGTCTATCGAATGTTGCACGCCATCCGGGCAAAACACCCGGTAGAGTCGAAGCCAACCATAACCACTTCGACGGCACCCAGTAAATCTGTCCAAATCGAGAAGACAGGCACCGTAATCAATACGAAGTTAAATCTCTTAATGACGGGTACCATCAAGTCCGAACGTCCATTCATTATTGAAGACGGCCTTGGCAACTCGTTGGAATATCCCAGCCAATCAGAAGCAGACTTATCACTCTGTACAGAATTAGCCATCAAATACAAAGACGACAAACAAAAGATTCTGTCTGAATTTAGTAAGTCGTGTCTAGCTGCCAGGGATAAATGGTCTCGGGCGGATTATTCAAATAATACCGTAGATAAAGCAATTCTGACTATCGTGAAAAATCAGGTCGTCGTTCAGCAGACACAAGAAATAAATGACGACGTTCTTGATAAGGAATTTCCAGCCTATGACGGCAAGGACGTAGGACCAATCCCGATGCTCATCGAGAATTTCCTGCCAAAGGGCGCGAATTTCTTCGGCTCGTTATCGGGTGTCGGTAAGACTTGGCTCGGTCTATCTGTCACAAAGGCTCTGACAACTGGGAGTCCGCTGTTCGGGGTATTTCCAGTCAAGGAACCTGTAGCTGTCCTGTACTTAATCCCAGAAGCCTCAGACGCGACATTTAAGAACAGAATGAAGCTTATGAATATCGTCCGCGATAAAACGTTATTTCGGTATCGGACGATTTCGCAAGGAGTTACTTTATCATTGAAAGACCCTTTGACAGTCAGAATGATTCAAAAACTCCGTCAGAATGGGAGCCGTCAAGTATTGGTTATTGCTGATACCGCGATTAGGTTCTTGCAGGCTGAGGACGAAAACTCATCAACCCAGAATAGTCTAGTGGCCGATAGCGATTATTTACGGTCAAAGGACATCGGGGCTGATCTATTATTCATGCACCATAGTCCTAAAGAGTCTAAGAAGGCGACTGAATTAACCCTTGAAAACGTCCTCCGGGGCACGGGCGATTTCGGCGCTATGGCCGACGTGGTTTACGGGATACGTCGAGACGAGAATCTTTACGCTTATGGCGAGGGTCCGGAAGAACTGGACGTTGTATGTGTCAAGCCTAGAGACTTATTAAACCCCCCACTACCGTTTAGGGTGGTTTTAAAGCGCAAACCGATGGATGGCGGTCGCCCGACATCTGTAATCAACGAAACTCAGGATGTCTTATATGTCGGTCCTGAAGCTGTAAAGTCTAAGGTAGGCAACCTACTCGACTTTACGTTGGGTTCAGACCCGTACATTTCATTCAACAAGCTCACCGCGGCATTGAAAATGCGACGGGAGTTAGTGAAGGACCTCGCGAAGACCCGGGGTTGGCGTCAGGTGCCAGAGCAGGTGTTTCGTCCTGACGGCACGCCTGACAAGGGCGCTAACGGTCAGGATAAGAAGCGGTTCAAGTGGACGCAGGTGCTGACAGGCGGCCGGATCGCAACTGAAGCCGAGACCGCCGAGTCAAGTTAGTTTGAATCCCCCAAAACGTCAGAAAAGAGAGCTAAATTGGCGTTCGCTTTTCTTTCTCTTTAGGGTGGTTCCCAAAGTGGTTCCCGAGCGATTTGGGCACTTTCAGAAAATGACCTGTTTTCCGAGGGTGGTTCCCAACCTGAAAAATGGAGACCACTTTCGGGAACCACCCATCGCCTTATTAACTGCTTATTCTTCAAACGGTTAGCGCAGGTGGTTCCCAAATTGAATTACGGAGACTGGTTTGGGAACCAGTTCCTATGGTTCAGTTTCGCAGGTGGTTCCCATTTTCTCTCCTAAGGAGAAATGGGAACACTGCAACCCAGCCCGTGTTTTAGAGAGATTTTCTTATCATTTTTCGCACCGTGGTTTAGTCCTAGAACCTGATGTGATCCGGCAAGTCACAGTCAAATTAGCCGAAAAGCAGTAAAAGACGTAAATGTTCTCATAACTCACACAAAAGATAACAGTTGGTCAAAAACGAGCGCCCAACTGGTACATTTTTTGAACCACACAAATTCAGAAAGTTGCTTTCAAGCCGCTGAAAAATCTACGTTTCGACCGCATTGTTAGCACAAACACAGTTAAATCAACAAGTTAGCATTAAGCAGGCGTCCAGCACACGTCTGCAAGTACTAGAACTACCCCAGAACCTCGCAAATCGACAGGAAAAGGGCATAGCGACCCCATTAAAACGGTATACCGAAAGCATAGGAGACGGAATGGTAAAAAGCAATAAAGACCTAAATCAATTACTAACCGCGGAAGAACTAGCGGCCAGAGCCGCCGTAAACGAGCGCAAGAGGGCGCAACGCGGCCGGGAGAGGTCAGCCAAGGAGCTTCACGCCGCCAGCCTCGACCGAGAGCCTATGTGGGCCACCAACAGGCTAAAACTTCAGCCCGAGCAAATTGCCGATTTGGAGCGCCGTCAGTCTGCCTTTATAGAGATAGCTTGGGCGGTTCGAGACGTAACCGAGAACCTGAAGCCGGGCGTCTTGATTGGTCCACCAAACGGCGTTTGCTACCCGGATGCTGTTTTCCAGTCCGTACAGGAACACCTAGACAAAACAAACCCTATTAACCCGAGGGTGCGCCGAATAGTCTGGCATCCTAACCAGACTGAGTTTGCCAGCTTGCACGAACCCGATAATAAACAGGTGTTGGACGGCTTTGCCAGCGCCGATCCGGAGTGGTTCAGTTACGGGGTATACACCAGGTTCCAGGACGGCGTCGCGGAAGAATTCGTCAAGGTTTGCGCCGACTACATTCGCCAAAATCCGAATCATCCCGACATTGATCCCGACATAGCGGCAACCATACTGGCGGAGCGCGCCAAGAGTGAGCCCAGGAAGACCGGCACAATAATCACGGACACAGAAAAACAAGCCAACATCCGGCAAGCAGGCGAAATCGGCTGGGTCGAGAATCAAAAAAATAAACAGTATTTAAAAAGTTTGAGGGATTTGTCAAAGATTCCATTTAAATATTAGGAGGCGGCATGGAAGAGCAATGTCGTATTTGTGAAAAATTTTTTACCGTAGAAGATATAAAAAATGGAACCCCTGTCCCGACGTTCAGGAATCAGCACTACAGGCTTATTCTGATTGACGAAATCGTGCATCAATTTCGCTCTATCCCAAAAAAGAAAATGAAATTTATAGGAGAAGCAATATGAAATACGCATTTAAGTCAGACGTAGAGAATTTGCGGCAGGCGAGAGCCGACGCTAAGCAACTGGAAATATTTCATCAGTGGTCCCAAGCTCATCCAGAGTTTGCGTATGAGGCGGCCCACAAATTATTGCAAGATTACTATCACGGCGATGAGTGGACACTCGCTGACCTGCAAGAGAGTGCGGAGCGGCTTGTTGCTAAAGGCGTGATTACTCCGATGTCGCCCCCGACGCACGAAGATATTTTGCAGGCCGAGCAGGAAGAGCGTCTAACATTGACGAATTTCATTATAGCGAATCGGCAGATGCAACCCGAGACCGCGAAGTCAGAGCGAGCCCGGTTTATGAATTCGAGCCAGACCAATATAGAAACTCTCAGACAGGTCAAAGCCAATATTGAGCAAAAACGTCAGTTGTCGGCGCTGCCTAAAGAACAATTGCAAGAAATCGCTCGCGGTCCTCAAGGACAGCAATATAAACCAGTCCCAGCATGTTACCGCACGAAGGTGATGCTTCTGGATTTGGCTTCTCACAATATCCAGGAATTCAAACAGTTGATTCAACGGTGCGGCAAGGCACAGATCGACGCAATCTTGGCGCAGCGAGACGAGGAATAATCATGGACAAGCTATCCTTTGAAAATCTATTCCCTGGTTGCGGTCCTTCCGGTCTGATTGCGCCCTCAACCGCAAACGGAGACGGCATTACGCAGAGCAGTTCAAGAGAGTCTGAGACTATCCTTCCGACAGACCCTTTCACCGACGCAGTCCGTGACGCCGTGTGCTATCTCAAGCAAGGCATGGAAGACTCCGAACTGTCTTACATGAGTTTGAGTTTCATCCTGTGCGTCCGTAATCAGATAACCAAAACGCAGGCAGGCGAAGCGATAATCCAGGCTCGAAAGCAGATAGCCGCGATAGCAGCGGAAGAGAGCGAGGTTGAAGGAAAAGTTCTGTCGTAATTGCCACGGATTCTCAAACGGAGTTTTTTGCTGCGAGGAATGTAAAGATGAATATCAGAAAGCAAAACTCGAAAGCCCTGAAGCCCGCCACACAATCCTGATTCAATTGCTGGATAAAGAAAGAGTTTCCCCATCAGACCCACTCAGAAGCCTGGAATTCTACCGGGCTATTCTTGAATCTGGATGCACATTCTGCCATCTGGACATCCTGACTGGCACCGTAGGGATAAGTTTAGATCGCATCGCAGGCGGTATGCACGTTGCAGCAAACATTTGTGGATGCTGCAAGACTTGTAATCGTTTGAAGTCGGATGGCACAGGCCCAGGCAAGCACGACGGTTTCAGTTTCGAAGAAATGAGCGAATTTATAGGACCGGCCGTGGCAGCCGTGCGCCGTAGTCGAAGTCAGAAATAACTAATCGAGCCGCTCTCTAGGCGGCTTTTCTTTTTACAGGAGAATTATGAAGAGCAGGAGAAATAAACAGAATCCAAGGCGACAGCCGACGGCTGGAGAGCTAGAGAAAGAAATCATTGCCGGAGTGGATGCGGGATTTGTAAAGATTAAAGGAGAGCCGCCGATAACGGCGAAAGATTTCTTAGACTCTTTATCTTCGGAAGAACGGAGCTTGGTACTATCCTCTATGTGTGAGAGAAACGGTCTTCGGGTTTAAACAGATCAGACTTGATTCTTTCTGCTAAGGAGAGGATGTAATCCTGTCGAGGCTTTTCTTGCAGTTCGAGTCCTAAAATGCGCTGTGCCTCGGTCCACATATCTTCGTCCTTGATTGTTTGGTCGGGGAATTCAGCACAAAGCAGGGCATACGCTTTGTTGAAATTTTCACGGTCTTCTGAATCACCGCTTTCTATATCCGGACGATTCGTGAGCACACGTACCGCAACTCCTCCCGCAGCATGTGCTTTGGCTATTTGAAATGCCCAGTGTCCAACGGTTATGGTCGATAGATAAGCGTCGTCTCGATTTGGACACCGCACGGATGCGCCGTATCTATCGAAGTCATCTTTTGCTGAGTTGTAGATTATTTTCGGCCCGGTAAACTCCGGGTCTCGCATACCCGCTTTCGTCATATAGAAGAGATGGGCTGCCTCATGGATACAGATTGCCCTCAGTTCGTCCGGGTCGGATAGTTTAGCCTCCACGTCCGCAAGGCAAGGTAGAAATTGTGGGTGAGTTTGTTTGCCGAGCGCTAGCACCTGCGAGATGTCAATCTTGATTGATTTTGAATTAGCAATCATTGGGTACATTTCCAAACTCTACACTGACGCAAACACAGACGCTATAGCTTCATCGGCTAATTTACCGTCGTTTTCCTGGACATAAGTGTACGCGGCGGAGGGGTCACTGTGGCAGAGGAATCCAGAGACCGCTCCGATGCGTTGTGTACGCTCGTATACGCGCATAGCGGCAGAATGGCGCACGGTGTGGCAGTGGACCATCCCTTCATGTAGACCCGCCATTACAGCAAACTTCTTAATGAGCGTGTGCAAGTAGTGGCGAGTCAATCCGCCGAATAACATCCCTGTACCACGTTGCCGCGCAAGCGCAACTAGTTCCCGCATATCGAGCGCGGGGTTCGGCGAGACTAGGACATTAAACATCCGAGTCTTGCCACGCTTTGCTTGCAGGATTCGAATTTTGTGTCCGCCGGTCTCCGGGTTCGGTATAACGTCAATCCCTTTGAGCGCGAGGGCTTGCGATACGCGGGTGCCTGTCGCGTACATCACGAGCAAGGCAAGATGCGCTTCACGGTTGCCGTACTCGTAACTCGTTTTGAGTAGAGCGTTTATCTCTGGCTTTTGTAGGTATTCCAATGTATCACCTCATGATGCAAAGGTATCACGTACTCTAAAACCTGTCAAGAGAAATTGTAACGAAATTAGAAAAAGGTACAATATGATGCAACAATGACACTTAGCAGTGCATAGGTAGTACGTAAATGAATCGGACGTCCTAGTACGTTTGAGGCGAGTTTGGCAATCGGATTGTTTAGGCGTGTTTAGGCTTGACGGCGCATCACTTCAAGGATACGGTGTCATTCATGAAGAAACCAAAGAACAAACGGCATAATGAGGAGTCTGGTCTCGCTCAAAAGAGCGTATGGCTTAACGATGCGGATGTTGAGACTCTTCGCAAGATAGGCGAGCGACCCGACGTTGACCGGGAATGGTCCTGGTTAGCTCGTAAGGCAATTCGGGAGTTTATTGAACGTGACCAGAACACGGCGGGAAAGAAATCTAGCTAGGGAACACTCTTAGTGCGCTCCGTCCTACCGTCCGCAAAGCGAACGGCAGACCGCAGAGCACTAGACCGTTTCCGTTTCAGGCTTAGCAGACGTACCCCGGACGAAATCAGCGGCTTTCTGTGCGGCAGACGCGGCAGAGACTAGAAGCTTGCTGTCTCCCTTGAGACGGTTAATCCAGCACTGCAAGTACGACGCGGAATTCTCAATCGTTGCAGGGGCAATCCCGGTAACGCCACACAACATGGCCGCACCCATTTCCGCGATTAGCTCCTCTTTCGAGTAAGACTCGGAACCGAACGTATTCAATTGCTCTATCCCTTCACGACCAACGCGAGAGCCGTGCCCGGTTGAGTGTGTCAATTCATGGAACAATGTGCTGTAGAACTCTTCGGCGCTACCGAAGAGAGACTTCGAAGGCATCCCTACCGTGTCGTTTGATGGCCGATACCACGCGCGATCTGATTGCTGCATTGCTGGGGCATGGGGCATCCCGGAAACGATTGCTTCGCAAGCTTCGATGTTCGGAACACGCGGAGTAGCGTTCCCTAGTCCAAGCTTGTCTGCGATACCTTCGGTTTGTTCGACATTGAAGACGGAATAGTATCGAAGCAATATCGGTTTAGACTTGCGCTCTACACCTTCCGAATTGCGAATGATCTTCTCTTCGCCGATGTTCCAGAACGTGACAAGGGATGACTTTTCTCCCTTCTTGACGTGTCCGCCTAGCTTGTTGGCTTGATTGAACGTCAACCAGTAGCGCGAACCATAGCCTTGCGACGCTAGAAGAAAGGGATTGATTCCGCGATACTCTTTGCCAGAGACCAGATTGGCCGGGGGTTCGCAACGCCAAGGTTTTCGCCAAGGTGCTACGCCAGATTCCAGTTGCTTGATGATTTGATCGGTCACGACCTGATAGACGTTTGTCATTTTATTTTCTCCCGTGAATTAGCGTGAATTAAATTGATAGCAGTTCCACTTCAAGACGCATCAAGCAATCGCGGACATTATTTCGGGTTTCTTTGGCAAGGCGAGCTAGATCGGGACAGTTTCCGTTTCCGCCTTCTGCGTGCCAGACCTTATCCAGAAATTCGGCAATCTCGCTAGACATGCCATACGAGGAAAATTCGATTTGCATACAACGGGATAGAAAACGGGGCTCTAGTCCGTCAGTCGAATTGCAGGTAAAAATAAATATTGTGTTTGGTGGACGCGCTGAAACGTCAAGCTTCGACAAGAAGAGCAATTGCGCCTTGTCGCTCATTTTATCGGCTTCATCCACGATTACGGTATGGAATCCGCCGGGCATCATAGGGACATACCAGCAACGGCGGATTGCATCCTCTACTTCGGACACGGTGCAATGTTGCGAAGGGATATGGATGACTTCTGCTCGCAATTGCTTCGCAAGGGCTAAGGCCATAGTTGTCTTGCCCGTGCCAGAGTTACCGCAGAATAGGAATGAATTCGGGTAAGGGTTCGCGGCAAACTTCGCCAGAATTTTCTTAGGCCGTTCTAAGCCTACAAAGTCGGCGATTGCTTGCGGCTGAAACTTCGAAGTGAGTGCTTGCGGGTAAGATAATTCAGTTTGGTTCGTCTGGTCGTGATAGTTTTGGTCTAGCATTTCGCGCCACCTCTATGGCGTGTCTTGTTAGGGGCCTATCTCGTCTCGTAAACGAGGTAGGCTCCGCTTTCTTATCTCTCTTTCAATTCCTCCGCGTGCCGTTGCAAATATTCCTTGATTGCCTTGCGGACTAAATAGGACGCTTTCAATCCTTCTTTAGTCGCTAGACGTTGAAGTTTCTTTAGGTCTGTCGCGTCAAGGTAGATGCTAGTTGCTTTCAACATATATAGAACATACTAGAATGTACCAGAACGTGTCAAGCGAATAATGGATTACATCAAAAATAAATTGAGACTATCCTGCAACAACGCGGCATCGGAGGGTAACCCTCCTGCAAGAAAACAACATTGCCGAATTGCGCCGCGTGGAATCGACCTTTTGAAAATCGCGGTAAATTCGCCTGCTAATGTGCTGCTAATCTCCCCCGAAGATTTACTTTTCTCAGACCCGAACCCGATTTCAAAAGCATGCTACCCCGGCTAAGCCATACGTGACCCCGCCCCATACGTCGGTCTGCGGTGGAGCCACTTACATGCTATTTAAACGGTATATTTCTATATAGGTAAACACCCCTGCCGCACCCTCCACCCCGGCACCCCACCCGCGGCACTCACCCGTGTACCCCGCCCATCCGCCACCGGCCGGGAGCACTCCGCCCAGGCTGCCACCCAGGTAAGGGTGGGCAAGTTTGCCTGAGCTTGCCGAAACACCCAGCAGATTTCCGGGAGTAAACACCTAAATCCGATTCGTTTTAGTAATAGAAGCAGTATTCCACCTCCAACCCGACGCCCAATTTGTATATTATGGGCAGTATTAGACTTGCACGCACTGGTTGCTTCCAAGCGCCATATGTAGAGGGGATACTGTCCCTTCCGCTGCTCTAACAGCCGTTTTCAAACCCTATCCTTATAGTGCCCTGACTTCGGTTAGGGCACTTTCATTTTCATCGGCTGGCGTTTCATGTAACACCCCGGACTCCAACCTAGACTCCGACGAAGGACTTATGTCAAGAATGAGAGAACCGAAAGAACGAATACGCCGCCGTGTTCGGAAGTGCAGGAAGAAACGACAGGAAGAAATTACCCGGCAGAGTGGATTCATCTTCGAGTTGACCCGGTACTTCCGAGCAAACAATCTTACTCAAGAGTGGGCGTTGTTGGAAGATTTCTACAAGTTCGCGGAAGTCTACAGTCTGAAAATTTCCTATCTGGATTTTATCGCGGCCATCCAGGGAAGCAAAAAACTACACGTCAAACCGGTAAGAAGCATCGAAACGGCGAAGCTGTACGATGAAAGATACGGCAGGTCAGTATGGTTAGTCCGGCCGTTAAGAATTCCCAAAACGAGAAAACGCAGCAAGGTTCGTCAAGAGGTTCTATCTATATGAATTCCGATCAAATCAACAACGCTTTGATGTCTCTCGCAACAATCCCTGCCGTCAGCAAACTAGATTATCTCCCGGCAAGCCAAGCGGACGCTCACGCTGCGATTCAAAATATCCTCGGCGGGATGTGCTACCTAGCCGCGCTGACCGAAATACTGGAGCAGGCGACGTTCGCCAACGCGGAAGCGAAAGAGCAGGCGGAGCGACTGACCGCCAGGATTGTTGAACTGAATGAGCAATCATTGTCCATACTGACTGCGATTTCTTCCGTGAATTAATAGTTAAATTTATGCCGAGAGAACCGAGAAAACCAAAAAACATCCAGCCAGTCGAAGACGATCCGACTTATGGTCTGGGCGGCGATTGGCGCGCCATTGATGCGCCCGTTATAAATCCAAACGCACCGCCGATCCCTTATAACAGCCGCTCGAATTACTTTTCAGGGAGTATCCCGAGTTCACTCCAGCATGACTCAAACTTCGTGGATGTGCTGCGTGGTCCGAACCACATCCCTACATTGCCACTGACCCCAATCGGGCCGAGCGGGAAACCAACGACGAATACCGGCGTGCAATCTACAGCGACACCAATTGTCCAGACCGTGTCGGTGCAAGTCACGGGATCAGCAATAAATCAAGTTCTGCCCGGAACAGTCCAAGGCAGCGGGGCAGGCACGACGTTCTCGGTAGCAACATTAAATAATATCAACGACGGCTCGTCGCGATTCGCCCAGACAGCCAGCGGTACAAGTTTTCGACCGTTGTCGAATCCTTTGACCTCGACAGACGCCGGTGCGAGCGCAACAATCAACATCGCTGGCTTCACGATGCGTATCAGCAATAAACCTGACGTAGCAGTTTCCAGCGGAAGCATTCTTCTGCTCTCTTACTCAACTCTTTATTATATTTATTATGATGACGCCTCTTTAGCCGGTGGTGCTGTGACTTTCAACGCGACAACGACGAAGGAAACGGCGATCAACGGCTCAGGAAGATTTTTCATAGGATCAATACGAACTCCCGTAGCTACAGCACCCGCCACCGCGGGGAATGGCGACGGCGGATCGGGTGCCCAGAACGGTCAAACTTACCTTTTTTTATACGGCTCAGCCGTTGCGTCGGCGCTGGTTAACACTACAGCTAATAACATATCAAATTCTATCGACGGGGATTTAACTACCTTTGGGTCTTTGATAACAGTTGCAGGGGGTAACGCCAGCGGACAAATTCTTTTGAGTGCCGCGTCGCCAACTTCAGCTACTTGGACTAGCCTGACCCTGAACATCCTAAGCGCCGTGCCCCAGAACGTCGCGGCACCCCCAGCGTCGGTAAAAATTGAATATTCGCTCGACGGCGGCGCTAATTTTATTAATCTGTATACCGCTTTCGGAACCACACGCGCTAAAACTACCGACTCAATCTCGCTGCCAGTAACACAAAATCTCGCCCTCGTTCTTGTAAAAGGATCAATTCTGACTGGCGGGGTCAGCCTTACCGCCGAATTGGACATCTATGAAGCTTGGGCGGTCGGCGTAATTTAACAAATAGAGGAATATCATGATTACAAAAAGCATTCAAACGGAGCACGGAAACGTCCAATCAACGGTGAAAGTCCTTCACAGCGATAGCGGACACGTCATTCTGCACGTCTGTTCGACTCTGCAAAACTCAAGGCATGAGACTCGGACAACCGTCGGTGCCGAGGACGGCTGCGATATGGTCGGCAGCATGACCGAACAGGAATTGCGCGATTCTTTACAGACACACATTGACGAAAAACGGCAGGAAGCAGCGAAGATATTGGCTGGTCGCATCAAGGTTTCCAAGATCACCGCTCTTTTGACGTAACGCAACATACTAATAGGATAAAGGAAAACAAAAATGCCAGTACAGACACACGAAGAAGCAGTACTTAAAATGCATCAGGCAGCCCAGCAGTTTCAGGACGAGTTGATGAAGTTGCACCCTCGGATTGGTGAACTCCAGAGTTGGGACGCTATCTTGCAAGCGATTATAAAATCCTACACCGACTTGCAGATACCTCTGACTTCCCTGACAACCGCTAAATCATTCTGGGCCGCCTACCACTCTTGCGTACAAGATAAGACTATTCGTGTCCCGGCGGCAGAGCCGGTAATCACGCAAGAAACGATAGACCGAATCCGTGAAAAGTACCCCGTGATTATCAAAACTGATCGCCAGATTTCACAGCGCGAGAAATCGGCGTTGGCAGGCATTTCATCGCAGAGCGGCAGGCAAACCCACGCCGACAAGATTGCGGAAGATAAAAAGCGGTCGGAAAGTTACGCGGGCGAACGTACGATGAGAAATACCAAGGCTCTCAAATCAGAATTTCAACGTGCTTTGAATGACGCCGGAATGCTGACTGGCAGGACTCATGCGGAATCAGCGAATTTACGCCGGGAAGCTACTCAGAAAGTTTTGCAAGACCCCCGCTTCGCATCCATTAGATAACCGGTAAGTTTTGAGAATCAGCAAAGTTGGAACATTCAGTTAATTTTTTAAGAGGATTTTTTATGGCACAGAAAACGCAGGCTATCGTGGGCACATTCGACAACCCGAATCCATGGCCAATTTTAGAAGTGATAAATCCCGGAGACGGATCACGTTATCGACTATGCGATACGAATATTTCTTGGTTCCAGGGTGCGGGAAATCCCCCAGTCGCGCCAGCCACAATTCAGTACCAATTGCCAAATAATTTTTATTGGGACACCCTGACGGGAAATATCTGGCAGTTGCAGGGCACCGTCTGGACGCAGATCGCGGCCGGTACGGGTGGCGGGGGTCCTATCCCCGCGAATTTTGTTTTCAGTGGCCCAGCGACAGGCCTGGCTTCCAACCCAACATTCCGTGCTTTGGTAGCCGCGGATGTTCCAAACCTTGATGCTGCGAAAATCACGACCGGGCAACTGGCTCTCGCCCGTGGTGGAACTGCGGCCGATCTGTCAGCGACAGGCGGAGCATCTCAAGTTTTGAAGCAGACCGCTCCAGGCGCTGCTGTTACGGTGGCTCAACTGGCCGCGTCCGATTTGTCCAATGGAACCACGGGCTCAGGTGCAGTCGCACTCGCCACCGGCCCGACTTTCGCGGGAATCACCGGGACGGGAACAATCGGGACCCTCGGCTTGGGCTCAACAGCCTTGGGCGCAAACAATGCCTGGACAGGGAATGAAACGCACGCGGGACTAGAAACATTCGCAAATATCAATGGAATTCGCGTGGTGGACGGACTGGTCTACACGACTATTCAAGCCGCTATCAACGCGACAGGTTCGACAGGCTGCGTGATTATTCCTCCGGGTTATGCCGGGACCGACGCCTACACAAACTCGACGGGTTGCTCGATTGATGATCGTCGTGTAGTAAATGGTCTTTTTGAAAATCGAATAGGTTCAGTCATCGCTCCGTCTTTTCCTGTAACGGATTATCCCGGCGGCCATGATTTAGTTTTGCGAACAAGAGGTTCGGCAGACTCCTATCGAGAGCATCTCGTCACCCGTGCAACTACAGCCGCAACTCTGAGCGTCGGGGCAAATTTGAATGTGCTAGTCTCTGCGGTTACGGTAGGCAATCTCACCCGTGGGAATATTCAAACAGGTGATACAAGTCTTTTCGGTAATCCGGCAGTTCTTGGGTTATCTGTCGGTAGGGACACCGCTACCGCTGAAGTGGTTCCTGCCGGTTCTTGGTCAGTAGTGGACGCAACTCATCTTAATCTTACTTGCGCTAATAGCCATTCTGGAACGACGGATATAGATTTGGGAGCGAGTGATTTTATTCTTTCTGTTGGGACTCTGATTGTAAATTCCGCCGTTGTGAAAGCGACTCAAACGTCTACTTTCAATCCGCCTCTGGTCATACAGGATAGCAATGGTAATACGATTGGAAAATGGCCTACCAGCCGAGGAGACATCTGGCCTTACAGCGCGTGGCAATTCTCCGCACCTATAACCGGCGGTTTCAGTGGTGGTGTAGATTTATACATTCGTGCCTTGACTGCGGCCGCCAAGCTGAGTTATTTCGACTTCGCTGGGACTCAAGAGCTTCTGCAAATCACGAACGATAACATCTGGCACATAACTCACCCGAACAGTGCTCGTCCAAACATCCAGATAAACCATAACTCAGCATCCGGGACAGGTGCGCAAACATTCTGGCAATACAATGGCGCAACGTCGCTATTGATTAGCGCCCAATCCGATACACCGCATATCTACGGTGGAGGAACGTCATCGGGTATCAGCATCTACGGCTCAAGCGGGGGGACTGGAACGAGCGGTTTGATTCGTTTCCGTAACAACACGCCCGACGAAACACAAAATGCCAGCATTGACACCGCGAACGGAAATATCGTCACGGCGGGAAAGATCACCAGTTACAACGGCGTTACTACAGTTTCTAACGGCGTTGCCAGCGTGGTAGGAACATCCGACGTAGCTGCTAGAGCGACAGCCATTACACCCACTACGCTGTTCACACCGGCAACGACAGGCTTTTACGACATCGACATCACGATGAAAATCACGACGGCAGGAACCAGCCCCGTGGCGGGTCCTGTCACGATTACATATACGGATGGCGACGGATCGGTAGCCCAGTCGCAAGTAGTAGGGTTTTTCAATACCTCGGGAGCCGTAGTCACAACGACGGTAAACAACTCCACCACGACAGGAACAATCAGCGGACACTTGCGGATTTATGCCTTGACTGGCGTGGCGGTCCAATTCGCTATAGCAGTTAGTGGAACTTTTGGCGCTGGTCTTTACACGGCGCATCTCAGAGCGACCGCTCTTTAAGAATTGAATATAACAGGAGACTGAAATGCTAATCGAGAAAATCCTAATTGAATACGCGAAGCCCCACCTAGCCTTAGTACATGCCCAGGAGCAGGTCGCTCAATTGCAGACGCAGATGCAAGCTATGCAATCCGGTCAAGCCGCTCCGACCACGCCGGTGCAGCAGTAGAGCAGTTAGTTTTTAAGAGAGAAACCAAGGACTTATATGCAAAATGAAATGCCTATCGAACTTCAAGATAATAATGCTGGTGCGCCCTCGCTGAATCCCGTCCAGCCGATGCCTAACGCTGGCGGACCGATGCCTGCGCCAGATCAATCGGGTGTTACGCCTGGACCGGAAGGCGTGCAAAATCTTCCCGCAGCGATGCCACCGCCAGATGTCCAGAAGCCTTTCGTTGACCGTCTGCACGCCAACGTCGAGGCTGTCAGCAAACTTACGCCTCCGGAAGCCGCGAGCGCGCCGGGAAGTTGGGCGCGTAGTTTGATCGGTGGTCTACTGAAAAGTCTTCCGACCGCCGTGCGAGGTATCGAGACGAGTCTTGGAGATGCCGCCGTCGCTTCAGAAGGCGCACGCGAGGGCGAGGGAAATTTATCAGCGGTTGGAAGAATTGCTAACGCAACGAGGGCTCGCCAGCAACAAGAGCAGAAATTCCAGACAGAAAATGACCGAGAGCGTGCCCTGACCGCGAAGACTAATGTCGATACACATTATCAGGAAATGTTGCTGCATTCCCTGCAAGGCAAAATATCTGACCAAGCCAATACGGAATCTCTCGCTAACGGTTTATCCGCCGTCAATATGGCGACATCCGGTCCGGCAGCGTACGGACTACCAGCAGCGCGGACTATAGCGGCTGATATTTCCGAGAAAGAACTCCAGCAAGCAATCGCTAACCAAACTTTCGATCCGACTAGCATGACATTTTGGCACACCAAGACCGTCGATAGCTATGACCCAGCGACAGGCAAACCACGTTTGGATGCCGACGGAAATCCCGTGCATGAAAAGCGATATACAATTATTACAAATCCGCAAGAAATCGTCCTAGACAAAAACCACGCGGACTTTTTGAACACCAACCTCGGGACAAATTACCAGGAAGGACAACGCTTCCCCGGTGCGCTCGGGCTGGCGCAGTTCCAACAAGCTTCGAATGCGCATGCGATGCGGGCGAAGATTGATTCTGACAGGAAGGACGCGGAATTAGCCGACCTGACCCGAGACCAAAAATTAGCGTCGCTTCAGGCCGAGAAGAACCTGGGTCCAGACTTCTTTCATGTCCTGTCGCAATCAGGCAGTCTTGACAACCTGATGAAGTTCGTGACAGGTGAGCATAAAGACGAGACGGGCGGGATTGATCCACGTAGTGCCGAATTTGCCAGCAATCATCCCGGAGCCGGTCAGGACCTCGTTAATCTTTATGGAGGACTTAAGAGTTATCAAGAGCAGAGAGATAAGGAAAATAAAGAAGCGAAGGACGCCCGAAACGCCAGAGACCCGCTGGCAAAACTAGAAACTGATCCGGCAGAGATGACCGGCGATAAATCGGTCGCTGCGAAAGCACTTTTGCAGAACATGCTGACGAATCCTGAAACACCAGTTCAAGACATCCCGCGTGTCCAGCGTTTAATACGGCAGGCGGACGTAGCTGAGAGTAATTATCAACATTTCAAACAGACTGAAGAAGAGACGAAGGAAAAAATCGCTGACGGCTCGCCCGATGACGCGGCAGAACTGCTTGTGTCAGGCTCGGTTTCTCCTCAGCAGCTTATCAGTAGTCGCAAACCCGCCTTTGCTACGAAAGCTTTCACTAAGGCGCAAGTACTCCAGCCCGGCTGGAGTGCGGCAAAAGCAGACGCCGACTTCTCGTATGCGAGAAATCCCGGCACGATGAACAGCCTGAATATGATTAGCTCGATGACAAATCCAGGCGGCTCGATTGACATCCTAAAGGGAACCATAGATAAGTTCCCCAAAGTGCCCGTCCAGATCGCTAACCAGGTGTTTAATCCCACCGCGACGCAATTCGGCAGTCAGGACGTGACAGATTTTCACGTTGCGATGCTCGGACTTGCGGATGAATTTTCAAAAATTATGGGCGCTCAAATCGGCAGTGATACTAGCCGTCAACAGGCTCTCGACATCCTGAAAGACTCCTACAGTAAAAGCCAGTTAAACAGTGGCGTTGATATCCTGAAAAGATTGGTTCAGGCTCGCGGAAAAACTATGGTCGGAAACAACCCGACGCTTAAATTGATGTACCCGAATATCGCGGGATTTGAACTAATTACGCCGCAATCGACAGGTACACCAACCGCGCCAAACGGAGCAACCGCCGCGCCGAAAACATCCGTTCCGGCCGTCCCAACAGGCGCTATCGGCCAGGGCAAGGGTAGCGACGGAAAAATGTATTACGTGGATATAAACCACAAGCCGCTAGCAATCGTGCCCGGACAATAAGGATTATATGCCAGACCAGAATCCCACCAGCAACATCACAGGCATTACTATCGACCCGAATTCCGTCCAGCCGCTACAATCTGCACCACCGGAAGATTTATCACACGTTAGCATTGACCCGTCGTCAGTAACGGCTCTCCCTCAAGCTGCGCCGCCAGCGGCAACGCAGGAACCACCGACACCGGCGTTTAGCTTGTCAAAGATGCTAGGACAGCAGACGGCGATTGGTTCGCAGCCTACCGAATCTGAGCAGCAGGAAATGTCCGGCGTTAGTGATTTCCTGCATGGTAATTTCAGGCAAGGTGTCGGCAAGATTATGCACGCAGAGACACCGCACGTCATACCTGGCAGTCCGATTGAAAAACTAATCCAGAAATTCAAACCTGACTTCCACGGCGACGCTACGCCGGAATACCAGCAAGCGAATGAACCAGCGATTAACAAGCCGCTCGTTAATACGTCGCAGTTTATTGATAAGAAGCAACACCCCGTCCAGAAGGCGATTGCGGAAATCTCCGAGTCGATGCTTAGTCCTGGCGCTATTGCTACGATAGTCGGTTCCGGCGGCTTCGGTCTAGTTGAGAACCCCGCGGCGCTATCGATGATGAATCGTTTCATCTCGGCGGGATTTGCAGCGCCATCGATTGTTAGCCTTTATCAGCACTCAAAAAGCTTCGCCGATTCGTACAATAAACGCGATTGGACGGAAGCTGCGTATCAAGCAACGCATGCGCTAGCCAGTGGAGTGATGTCCGCATTGACTACGACGGGCGCTGCGGGCGGGACAGACGCCGTTGCTGCGAAGACAACCGAGTTAGCTGGTAAAGCCGCTGAGATACCTGGGAAAGTCGTATCCGCGGGCAAAGCTGTGCTAACACCGGTTGACACGCTGGCCGATTATATTTCGAAAGGAAATCAAGAATTCAACGTCCCGCTGTCGAGAGGGCAGGCGGGAGGAAAGTTAGCCGGTGCGGTAGAGTCAGGTTTGAAAAAGATTCCACTTGTCAACAGACCGTTCCAGAGACTCAACGAAGTCCAAGCGACCGCTTTGAATACTGCCGCCGACAATATCGTTAATCGAGAACTCGCACCGGGAACGGAGTCGTTGTCTCCGTCAGAACGAGGGCAGAATATTCAAGACTCTTTGGAAGATGCGAAGAAAGTAGCCGGAAAGGGATACGAAAATGCCCTGCAAGAATTAGCAAAAACGGATATGGCGAGCGTTCCATTGGATATGTCTGGGCTTAGAGAAATTGCAAAAAAATCAATCGCTGATTTACAGCCAGTCGAAGGATTTGAAGCCTTGTCCGGGCAGGGTAGAAACAGAGCGATTCAAATTCTGTCCTCGATAGCTAACGCTGACCCGGCAGAACCTTTGACCGTCGGCGAAGCGATAAAACTACGGACGCAACTGGGCGAGGAAGTCAATACGGGGGAAATGCGGCCTCATAAAGCAGTGTTGGGGAAAATGCGGCAAGCTATAAGCGATGAGATTTTCGATACGAGTATCTCTACCATCGGAAATTTGTCAGATATAGATGCACAGCTTGACAAAACCGACACGCAGTACGCAGCGCTTGACAATTTTAAAGCGGCGAGTGATCGGTACCGTGACGTTTCCAGCGCGTTGAAAAACGGCGTGATTAAGCGGGCGCTTCGGGTGGACCCCCAGTCTGTCGGCACTCTTTTACTGGATAAAATGTCCCCGGAAGTATCCGATCATCTGCATACGCTGTCTTCGGGAAACCTGAAGCTAGTCGGAGACGGGATGCTGCAAGCGATGTTTGACAAGGTAAAGGATAAGAACGGCGACGTTCTAGCAGGAGAAGATTTAGCAAAAATTTGGAACGGTCTGGACGACGACGCTAAATCTGTCATCTTTGGAGACAACGAACAGAGAATAGACAGGTTCGTGGAATTGGCGAAGAAGATTGATTTGCAGAAACCTAAGAGCGGGTGGTCCGCGAGTAAAATAACAGGTGCTGGCGTTGTCGGGGCGGCGGCTGTCGAAACCGGTGTTGCATTGGCTGCGCACGGTATCCCGGTTGTTACAGGACCGGCAGTTGCTGGCGCTTTTACCGGGTATGAATTGAGTAAAATTCTGACAGGCCGGGGCGGACAGTCCTTTCTAGAGGCCATGAAAGACAGGGCGAACGCCACGACGCCGGAAGAAATTCAGGCAGCTACGGAAAGACTCCAAAATATGCAAAAGACTGTAAGACCAAAAGTTAAAGACCAAAAGTGATGCGCCACCAATTCAGCAAAAACGAGTCCTCGGCAGGCGGCAAGATATCGGGAACAAGAACTGCCGAACTGAAGCAAGGCATTCACGGAATCTCTCCGGAGCAACGCCTGGAAAATTCAATCCGAGGCGGACGAACGCAGGGTCCGATTCAAGGACAGTTGAACGTCCTGTCGGGACAGATCGAGAGGATGCAAGAGTTGCCGCAAACGAAAATTGGGCGGTCTCTTGCAGGGAAACGGACTGGACGTGCGCTAGGACTGAAGTACGGCCCTCTCGCCGACATGAACGCCATCAAAACGCCCGAGTCTCTTTCTCAGGGCCAGAAAAATGGCGGTCCAAAATCGAGACATGTCCGATGGCACATCAACAGAGGAATAAGGAATTTCAAATGTAGTTACTGCCTGGCCGAGATAGAGAAAGAAGAAGGTTGGGGCATTGTCGTGCAGGAACCAGGATTTTAAAATTTAATTGTGCTCACGACCGTGGGCAACGGAGAAAACATGGATTCAAAAGAGGCAGCAAAGAAAAAAGTCAATACAGCCGCTAGCGGCCCGCAGAAGTTGGGCTTTCACAGTGGCCGGAAGCACCCGCAACCCGAGAAGGTTGTCGATGCGAAGCACGACGGGGGCTCGTCACAACGGAAGGCGCTCAAGCAGAGAGAATATAGAGAAGCCGGGAATTGCAACGAGTAACAATATTGTCCCGCTGATTCTCCTAAGACGGCAGGGCATGCCAGGAGCCGACTCCACTCTGGACACAGACCGTCGGCTCCCCGCAAAAAATCAGAAGCAACACCCGCCACGGCGGGAATTTTAGTATTTCACAGAGGTTAAGAAATCATGAGCAACGAATCAGCAGTTGAGAACTTGGAAGGAAGGGTCAACGCTCAAGGACTGCGCATTGCGGACCTTGAGACGTTCACAGAAAAAACGCACGACCGCGTAAACGATATTGAGGCCCTCCGGGATGCCGTCAGCAAATTACAGTTAGAATTCATGGAAGAGCGAAATCGTGTGAACGCCGAGTTCGTTAAATTGGAAATCCAGTTTAGGGAAGCAGTGGTGGACGCCATAGGTAAAATCACCGCACAGTTGATTGCGAATTCACTTCGAGATGATGTAGTCGAGACAATCAAGAAAGAAATCACGACTGCCGCAACTGTACTTGCGAGCACCGTTATCGCAACTCGCCCTGCAACACGGGATGAACTGCGCGGCAAAAAACAATAATTTATCCGGGACACCGACTACCAACAATATTGGAGGCAAATCTGCCGTGCTAGGAATAATCCATAAGGATGTTATCGTCACGATCCCGGATGAAAACCGCGTATCGTATCTCGCCAGCGACGATGTAGCCGATGGCGACTTTGTGACTTTTTCCCTGGATGCGTCCGGCTGTGCTATCGACGTCGAGAAAGCGGAGTTTTATCGGGTCGGTATCGTTTAACTGGGCTCATAGTTCCGAATCGTCCCGCTAATCCCATGAGCGGGATTAGCTAGATAGACTGAATGAAATTCCATTGGATGTTAAGAAAGCGGCGATCTCCTCAACATGAACTCCCCATCCGACATGCATAAATTGATGTTCTACGGTCTTTTTCTTTCCGTCGCTAACTTCCGGGGCAAAACCTAAAGAAAGCGATTGTGTGCAGCTTTGTAAGGCCCAAATATGGCCTTGTATATCAAAAATAGGGCCGCCGCTCTGCCCTCTAAGCCCCGCTGTCGATGTTTCCAACAATCGTGATGTATGACTTTTGTCTGGACTTATCATGTTTACGTTCCGAGTGAAAATTCCATCATTTGGAAAACGCGGGATCGGAAGTACACCAGGGGATAAGGTGAAATTTCCATTGTCAAAAGTGGCTTTTATCTCATAGAAGGGATAGCCCAAACGACATAACGAGGTACCAACTAGCATTGGCTCTTTCGGATTCTTGAATATCGGATAAGATTCAACCCACTTGGAATCAAAAGGTTCTAACTTTCCGGCTGCAAGGTCGCAATAGGTATTGATTTTAAACTCTTGAATGTTACATGTGGGCCAGCCCCACATAAATGCTTCGTGTGTGGCCCACAAGGGGTTTGGCTTCAGATTACGAAGTTGGTTTTCCCTCAATTTTCGGCGCAAGGTTGGATCATTCAATATTTTTGTTCGTGCCGTTTGATATTCGTCTAATTCCTTCTGATGCTGATGAAATATGACTATTTGTTGAGCGATGTGCGCGGCGGTCAGAATCCAACCATCTTGATTCAGGACGATAAAGGTTCCGCAACCTGATTGTATAGAACCATTAAATAGCCTGCTGCTACTTATCACCGGCATTGTGTATTTTTCAACACTTTGTAATGCTTTTGAAAACATGATGTGCTATCCTGTCCTTTCCAACACATGAAGCGGGGCGATTTATTGAAGTATACAATATGATTGATCACAAAAGAGGAAATATGATAATTCAAACTGGTAATACTACTCAACTTGTCAAAGAGGGGAACTTTAAGTCAACGGTATCGTCCACATTTGATTATGTTCAGGGGACTTCGAATTCTCCATACATTATCGCAACCTCAATGGTACCCGGATTCGGCGGACCCACTGAATCCTCTCCCAAGGTCGGTACTGCGCGACGCGAGTCCCAACGGTAAACGAAGCTACCGTCTTGAAATACAAACGAAAGCCTAATAAGAAACCTTGTCAGGGTCCGTAATATAATATCCATTTTCGTCCGTTTTGCATTCGGCGAAGAATTGTCGAGCCTCTTCATCGGATAGAAAACCGGGCAGGGCCTTGCGCGGCTTACGGGGTTTACGTAATCCAGCGCCGTCCCGGACGACTTCATGCGTCCCGAGATATCTTTCTACATCGGACGGACGGAATGCAATCATCCGGCCGTGTTTTCGAACGAACGTCAGAGCGATATGATTGTGACGAATCAGGCGGTAGAGTGTCTTGACGTGCATTCCGAGATTATCGGCTACTTGCTGCGCTGTCATCAATTTTTCCATTAGTCACCGAATCCCTTGAAAGCAACTTTAGAGCCTGTCACTGCCTTGCCTCTGTCCACACCGAGATAGCGCATCGTTGTTGTGATGGCATTGTCGCCTGTGTGACCGAGTAGCATAGAAACAGTCTGGATGTCCGTTGCGGATAGCATGTATGTCCCGTATGTCTTGCGGAAGCGATGCAGCCCGATCTTCCCGTTGATTTTGTGACCTTTCTTTTCTGCTCGTTTTGCGACAGCCTGAATGATTTTTACCAGGTGCGTGTTGACCATCCCACCGCCATTTGGGAAGATGAGCGTAGTATTTGCTCCGGCTTTCTTGGCTCGTTTCTCCCGCGCTTTCAATCTAGCGATAAGTAAAGGAATCTCAACCTTACGGGATTTTCCGTTCTTTGTCCGGAAGCCTTTCGGTAACCAATTTGAAACTGGTTTGGGTCCGGTGACAGTGTTCGGAATCAAAACATCTTTTGGTCCTTCTTGCCGTATTTTTCCTGTCCAGTCGATATCTGACCATTCCGCGGTGGCAATCTCCCCTTCTCGAAAACCCGTCTTCAACGCAAAGTGTATTAAATCTGCCTCGTCTTCGTTTGCAACATCCAACATTGCTTTGATATCGTCTCGCTTGTAAGTTCTAACCCCATGGACTTTTTCTTCATTTGTGATGTCTTTTCCTTTCGGGACATCTTTGCGGTCTAGCAGACCAGGATCATCGGGGCCAGCTTTCGAGTCTTTTGACATCTTGATACCGTTCGCTCGCAAGAAGACATTTAGATACCGGAAGCGATTCGCTAGAGTGTTTTCGAAGTGTCCGCCTGTCCGACGCACGATATTTTTATGAAGCCAGTTTTCATGCTTCAAAAGAACGTCGGCTGTAATCTCATCCATGAACGTAACACTCGAATGGTCTCGGAGAGATTCCGCGGCATTGCGATACACCGTCATTGTTGCGGAAGCCATCTTTCCCTTTTCAACATCGCTAGTCATTTTAGCAATAAAACTAGCGACGGCGTCCGCTATCGAGACCCTGTGCATGGATTCGGCTGTTGCGGCTGTCTCTATTGGAAGCAGTCCGTTGCGTGATCTGGCAAACGCCATTTCTTTATTCTGGTAAGCAACGAACGCTTGCTCAATATTCGGTCCGACGGGCTGAACAACCCGCTTGCCGTTTTCAGAATACCGAAGATAGTAGCCCATTGTATTTTCCACGATGACGGGCTGCTTCCTCTTGATTTCAACTGGGACGAACGGATATTTATCGTCCGGCGTCTTCACTCTGGCGAGTAGAACAACCTTGGCTCTCATGCAACCACCGTATCAGCTTGCCGAATGATTGTCAACAACATTGCGACAGACGGCTAAAATGTGTCTAAAAGCCAACAAATAAGCAGGAATGCTTAGACTCTCACGTTCGAACCACGATCTCGTTCCCGAGTTGTTTAGTAGCAATGATGCGGGGATCGATACTCCAATCGATTGACACAGTCCATGCATTAGCCATCGGACGCACCACCGATCACATCTCCAGTCGACCTGAATCCG
>WNGO01000584.1_pt1 | contig 32598 bp, 32 predicted proteins | sample 5400511 | NCBI WGS metagenome assembly WNGO01 (sample SAMN13153380, study PRJNA577476) | soil metagenome | isolation source: 20 cm soil or saprolite under Garry oak tree replicate 2 | place: USA:California | collected 2016-06-15 | reverse complement strand
CCGAGTGCCCTGTGGGCAGCCGATGTCATGAGCGGCTACCAGGCTGTGATCGGCGTTCTCGCCGCACTGCACGCTCGTGCGACAAGCGGCCACGGCCAGTACGTGGAGGTCGACATGCTGTCGGCGGTATTGGACGCGCAACTGCAGGAACTCGTGACCTACCTCAACTCCGGGCGGCAGCCCACGCGGATGAAGGAAGCGAGCGCGCACGCGTTGATTCCGGCGCCCTATGGGGTCTACGAGACCAGCGATGGCTGGCTCACCATGGCCATGTGCCACCTGCCCGACCTGGGCGAAGCCCTGGACGATGACTGGCTGCGAAGCCTTGCCCGCTATAACGATGGCGCCCTTCATCGTGACGAGATCTACGCTCGCATTCGGCCACGCTTTGTGGAGCGCACCACCGCCGAGTGGCTGGAGATCCTGGACCGTTGCGGCGTCTGGGCCGGCCCCGTCTACGACTATCCCCAGCTGGAAAAAGATCCGCACGTGGTCGCCACCGGAACGTTCACCCAGCAGCCGCAGGGCGATGGCGTGACAATCCGAACCCTGCGTCCTCCGCTGGTCATGTCGGCGACGCCGCTCGCGATCCGCCGCGGCGCGCCTCCACTCGGCGCCCACACCGCCGAGGTCCTTAAAGAGAAGCTTGGCTACGATGTCAGCCGGGTCGCCCAATTGCTCGCCAGCGGTGCAGTAGGCGCTGCCCGATCCTCGGGCTCGCCTGAGGAGGTGGTATGACGGCCAACGACGGACAGGTCAGGCTAGAACGGAACGGCGATGTCGGCGTCGTGACGATCGATCGGCCGGCCAAACTCAACGCGATGACGGTGGCCATGGACCGCGAAATGAACGCGATCACCTATGAGGTCAACAACGATGAGGCGATCCACGCCGTGCTGCTCACCGGTGCCGGTGAGCGCGCCTTCTGCGCCGGCAGCGACATTACCGATCTAGACGGCTACGGCACCAACTGGCAATACCGCAACCGCTTCGATGCCGGGACCGACTACGCGCACGCCGTCTGGCGCATGCGCAAGCCGGTGGTCGTTTCCATCAACGGTTATGCCATCGGCGGAGGTCTGGAGATGGCGTGCGCGTCCGATATCCGCCTGGCGACCCCGGAGTCGAGCTTCGGAGCCGGCGAGATCCGCTGGGGTTGGCACGGCGGGTCCGGCCAGACGCAATTCCTCACCCGCGCGATCGGCCCAGGCCACGCGCTGCGCCTGCTGTTGACGGGCGACCGGGTCGACGGCAACGAGGCGTACCGGATCGGCCTCGTGCAGGAGCTCCTGCCCAGGAACCAACTGATGAAGCGGGCCCTCGAGCTCACGCGGACCATCGCCTCGCGGCCCCCGATCGCGGTCCAGTCCGCCAAGAACCTGGTCCGGGTGGCGCAGAGCGCCTCGATCGAGGTCGGTCTTGCCTACGAGAACGACATGTTCTCCTACCTGATGAAGACGGACGACGCCGCCGAGGGCCGGCGCGCGTTCGTGGAGAAGCGCGAGCCAGAGTTCAAAGGGGAGTAGCGATCGAGGTCGCGCCTGGCGTTCATCGCGTCGACACGCCGCTCGGCACCCGCGTGCTCAGCCTCTACCTCTTCGTCGGCCGGGAGCGGTCGCTGCTGCTCGACGTCGGTGTGGACGAGACGGCCCGGAAGGGGCTCATGCCCTATCTCGCCGGCATCGGTCTCGAGCCGCCATCCATCCGTTGGGCGGTGGTGTCCCACGCCGATGTCGATCACTTCGGCGGAATGGCCTCGCTGCGCGAGCTCAGCCCCGATGTCGTCTGCCTTGCCCACCGCCTCGATGCCCCCTTGATTACCGACTACGCGGCCTACGAGGCGCGACGGGCCCGGGGATTCCGTGAGCCATGGGGCCTCGACGAGTCGCCCGAGGTCCTCGCCTGGACGCGGTCGGTCACGCGCGAGGGTCCCCTCAACATGACGGTGACCGGTGGCGAAACGGTGGACCTGGGCGGTGGATGGGAGGTGGAGATCGTGCACGTCCCCGGACACACCCATGGGCACCTCGCGGTGCATGACCCGCGGAGCCGGACGCTGGCGGTGGCAGACGCCGTGCTTGGGGACATGGTGCCGCACGCCGACGGCCGACCGGCTTTCCCCCCGACCTATCGCTACGTCGACAGCTACCTGGCGACCATCAGCCGCTGCGACGCGCTGCGGCCCGAGCTGCTGCTCACGGCCCATTACCCGACCATGCGCCGCGATGCCGCGGCCGAGTTCCTGGCGCGCAGCCGCGGGTTCGTCGAGAAAGTGGAGGCTGTGGTAGTGGAGGAGCTCGATGCGGCGGGTGCCCCCGGGCTTCGGCTTCAGGAGCTCCTGGCTCGAGCCAACCCCAGGCTGGGCTCGTGGCCGTCCGAAGGAACCGAGGGTGCGCTGGCCTTTCCGGTCGTCGGCCACCTCGAACGCCTGATCTCACTCGGTCGCATCGATGCCTGGCAGGCGGCGGATGGCTATCGTGTTCGGAGCAACCGGTGATGCTGGCGCGGACGTTGCGAACCGTCGCCGACCAGTTGCTGACGCTTGGGTACCGGACCTGGAGCTTCGGGGACTCGGTGGCGTTCGAAGGCATGGTGGCCGCTTCCGCGGTGCTCGAGGATGACCGCTGGCTTCAGTTCGCGCGCGGCTTTACCCGCGCCTGGGCGACGCGGTCGCAACCCTATGTTCGGCTGGACTGCACCGCACCGGGTCTGGCCATGGTGCAGATCTGCCGGGCGACGCAAGACCCGCTCGTGCGAGAGGGCGCGCTAGGCCTCGCGCACTACCTTACGACCCGACCGCGGATCGAGGACGTCTTCGCCACCTGGGAGCACTCACCCCTGCAGCAGCCGTACGGGCCAGAGCACCTCGACGCCGAAGAGCAGGCGTTGCTCGCGGACCCGCCGGCGGGCGTCTTCATCGACTGCCTCCATTTCGACCCGCCGTTCCTGGTCGCCCTCGGCGTCCTGAGCGGCGAGCATGCCCTGGTGGAGGAGGGCGCTCGCCAGGCCGTGGGCTACGTCCGCCTGCTGCAGACGGAAAGCGGTCTCTTCGATCACTTCGTGCTCGACGGATCACCGCGCACCTACGGTCCGGGGTGGGGAAGAGGACAGGGCTGGGCGCTGCTGGGCCTGCTCGATGTGCTCGACGAGCTCCCCCGCGAGCATCCCTGCCGGCAGGAGTTGGCCGGCGCGGCCGCGCGGTTGATCGCCACGATGATCCGCTTTCAGCGCGACGACGGCCACTGGTATGCGGTCGTCGACGATCCTGCCTCGGGCGATGAAACCTCGACGGCGGCGTTCATGGCTGCCGGCATGCTGCGGGCGGCGGGCATCGCCATCAGCGGCGATGAGGCGCGCGCGGCGGCGCATCGGGCGCTCGAAGCCGCCCTCAAGTCGACCGGCGAGGATGGAATCCTCAGCGGCGTCTCCGCCGCGGTCAACGCGAGTACCAATCCGTCGCACTATGCGCACGTGCCTCGGGGGTTTGTCGTTCCCTGGGGCCAGGGTCCGCTCGCGCTCGCGCTGGCCGAGCGATGTCGTGAGGAGGGCTCGGGGGGTCGATGAACCGTTTCACGGGACGGGTGGTGTTGGTCACCGGGGCAGCCTGGGGTATCGGGGCCGCGAGCGCCCGCCGGTTTGCGCAGGAGGGTGCCGCGGTGATTCTCGCCGATATCGATGAGCCGGCAGCCGCGCGGGTCGCGGCCGAGCTCCGCGAAAACGGCCGGGACGCGCTCGCCATGCGCTGTGACGTGTCCAGCGCCGCGGACTGGTCGAGACTCGCGGCGTTGGTGCGGGAGCGACATCGGCGCCTCGACGTTCTCCACAACAACGCCTTCGCGCTCGAGCTTGCCCCGGCCCACCTGCTCGACGAAGGCTCGTGGGAAAGGCAGTTGGCCGTATGCCTTTCGAGCGTCTACCTGTCGGTCCACACTTTTCTCGCCGACCTGCGAGCCGTTCGCGGCAACATCATCAACACCTCGTCGGTGCAAGCGCGCCTGGGATTTCGGTCGCACCCGGCCTACGCCGCGGCCAAGGGCGGCATCATTGCGCTCACGGGGCAGCTCGCGGTTGAGTACGGCCCGGAGGTGCGGGTCAACGCCGTGCTGCCCGGGCCCATCCAGACGCGAGTGTGGGATGGAGCGAGTCCGTCCGACCTGGAGCGCGCCGCGGCATCCACGGCCGCGGGGCGGCTTGGCCGGCCGGAGGAAGTCGCAGCCGCGGTCGCCTTCCTGGCGTCGGATGACGCGTCCTACGTCACCGGGACCACGCTCCTCGTCGACGGCGGCTACACCATCAAGAAGGACTGAGAGATGGGATTACACCGGGAGGTGGTCGAGGGCCTTGGCCGCCGAATCGGGCGGGGAGACCTGCGCCCCGGCGATGTCGTGGACATCAACGAGCTTCAAGGCCGATACGGTGCCAGCCGCACCGCCGTCCGCGAGGCGATCAAGGTCCTGTCCGCGAAGGGGCTCCTGGCCGCCCGTGCGCACTTTGGCACCTACGTACGGCCCCGAGCGGAGTGGAATGTTCTCGATAGCGACGTCCTTCACTGGCAGGATGGCTCGGCATCCAACCTTCGGCTGCTCCGCAATCTGGATGAGGTGCGTCGAATCGTCGAACCGCAGGGGGCGCGACTCGCCGCCAGGAGGCGGGTTCGGGCCGAGCTTCGGACGATGAAGCTGGCGTTACAGGACCTCGAGCGTGCCGACCAACCGGCCGAGCTGGCCGCGGCGGACCTCCGCTTCCATCGCGCGGTCCTCGCGGCGTCGCACAACGACCTGCTGGAACAGCTTGGAGCCGTGCTGCAGCCCGCGCTGCTGCTGCGCGATCTGGTGGCGTTCCGGTCGGACCATGGCGATCCCGATTCGATTGCGCAACACGGCGCGGTCCTGGCTGCGGTCGAGGCGCAAGACCCGGAAGCGGCGGAACAGCGCATGCATGATCTGCTTCGCAAGGCGGCCAGGGACGCCGAGCGCGCCGCCCGACGTGTGCGTCGGTGACGCCAAAAGAAACGACCTTCCTGGGAGAGCCGGCGATCGCTCTACACAGCGAGGACCTCGAGGTCGTCGTGCTACCTCGTCGCGGCGCGAAGATCGCCAGCCTGCGGGAGCGCCCCGGCGGGCGCGAGTGGCTGGAACAGCCGGCCGGCCAGCTGGGCCGTCCACCCGACTATGGAAGCGCCTTCACGGACGCCGGCTTGTTCGGATGGGACGAGATGCTTCCCACCATCACTGCCACTTCGTACCCGGACGGCGAACACGAGGGTGCGCCGCTGCCCGACCACGGCGAGGTCTGGACATTGCCGTGGGAGACGAGCGTGGCCGGTGAGGCCCTCGTATGCTCGACGGCCGGTCGCGTGCTTCCCTATCAGGTGAGGCGGACGATGCGCGCGGTGGGCGCAGGCCTCCAGCTGGAGTACGAGCTGTCCGCCAGCGGCAGCGCGCCGCTCTGGCTGCTATGGGCTGCGCATCCGCAGTTCGCGGTCGGTGGACGCGGTACGCGGATCGTCCTACCGGCGGAGGTGCGGCAGCTGCTCGACGTCTGGCCTCGCACCGAGCCGCGGCACGTGCAGTGGCCCGGCCCCGATGTCGAGTCGACGAATGGCCTGTCCAGCGGCGCCGGTCGCAAGCTCTACGTACTGCCGGACGCGAGGATCCGGAGCGCCGGGCTGGTCGATGAGGACGGCACCTGGCTCCGACTCGACTGGGATCCAGACCTGGTCCCATACTTCGGCCTCTGGCTGGACAACGGAGCCTATGCGCGCCATCCGGTCATCGCCCTGGAGCCTGCCACGGGCTACTACGACGATCTCGCGCTAGCCGTAAAGAATCAGCGCGTGCCACAGATCCATCCAGGAAGGCCGCTGCGCTGGTCTCTCTTCGTGAGCCTCGGCCGGGGCGAGCCATGACCGCCGAGCCCAGGATTCGGGGCGTCTGCCCGGTGCTCGCCGTGCCCTTCACGGCGCACGGCGACATCGACCTCGCCGGTTTCGGGGCAATGACACGGCACGTGTTGGGAACAGGAGTCACGGCGCTGATGCTCTTCGGGTTTGCCAGCGAGTTCTACAAACTGAGAGACGACGAGCGGGCACAGCTGCGCCGGACATTTCTGCGAGAAACGAGCGGGCACACTGAGGTCGCGGCGATCGTCTCGATCACGGACCATGCGACCGAGGTCGCGGTCACGAACGCGATCGAGGCCGTGGGGGATGGTGCGAACGCGCTCAACATCCTCCCGCCGCACCTTCTCGGCCCCTCACGCCGTGCCATTCTCGACCATCTCGCGGCCATCCTGGAGGCGGTCGATGTGCCCGTCATCGTCCAGGTCGCGCCAGGCCTCACGGGGACCAGCCTCGACGCCCAATCGCTCCGCGGCCTGGCGGCCGCCCATCCAAACCTTCGCATGGTGAAGGTCGAGACGACGCCGCCGGGCCGGCTGATCGCCGAACTCGCCGCTGGGGATCCGCCGCTTCCGGCGCTCGTCGGTTACGCGGGTGTCCAGCTGCCGGACGCTCTGCGCCGCGGGGTCCTGGGTGTGCAGCCGGGCTGCTCGTTCACCGAGGTTTACGTTGACGTCTGGCGCGCCTGGGAGCTCGGCGAGCACGACAAGGCCCTCGCCCTCCACCGACGGATGCTTCCATACATCGCGTACTGGATGCAGAATGTGGAGCTGATCATCCAGGCAGAAAAGACGATCCTCGCCCGGCGCGGGATCATTTCCAATGAGCGATGCCGGGCGCCGGGCTGGACCCTGGACCGCGAGGAGCGCGCCATGATCGACCATTTCCTGGAGGACTTTGCCGACAGCCTTACCTGACCAGCCTGATCGCCGCCCCCTGATCCCGCAGGAGATCACGGCGACGCGCGTCATCGGGATTGGCCGGCGCATCGAGCCCAGCTCGATCATGCCGGTAGTCGAGGCGCTGGTCGCGGGTGGGGTGCGCGCTTTCGAAGTCACCCTGGACAGTCTCGATGCGATGGCCGCGATCCGCACGCTCGCGACCCAGTATTCCGATGGATCGCTGCTCGTCGGAGCGGGTACCGTGCTCGACGTGGCGAGCGCGACGGCGGCCGTCGAGGCGGGCGCCAGTTTCCTGGTCTCGCCGCACACGGATCGCGAGCTGATTCGATGGGCGGTGGCGCAGCGTATCCCCATCTTCCCCGGCGCCTTTACGCCGTCCGAGATCCTGGCGGCGTGGCGCGCCGGCGCCTCTGCGGTGAAGCTATTCCCCGCCTCGACCGTCGGGCCTTCGTACCTGCGGGAGCTGCGCGGGCCGCTCGCGGAAATTCCACTGATCCCGACCGGCGGCGTGACCGGGGAGAACGCCGCGGCCTTCATCGCCGCGGGCGCACTGGGCGTCGGCGTCGGCGGCTGGCTATTCGCTAGTGGTTCACCAGACCTCATCCGGCAGCGCGCCGCGCAACTGATCAGCGCGGTCCAGTCGGCCACGCATTGAGCCAGGCCTCCAGTTGCGTCTCGGTGGGATAGCCGGAGACATCGTCGGCGACCGTCACGGCGGCGGCGCCGACCAGGTTTCCGTGGCGCAGCGCCTGCTCGACGGGCGCGCCCCGCAAATACGCCGATACGAACCCGGCGGCGAAGCCGTCGCCCGCGCCAACCTCGTCGACGACCACCGGCGGGACAAAGCCCGAGTGCTCGATGCGTTTCCCCTCCGCGAGCGCCACGGCACCGCGCGGACCGCGTTTGGCCACCACCACCCGAGGTCCCTGCTCAGCGATCATGGTCAAGGCCTCCTCGAGCACGCCCCGGCCAGAGAGGGCGAGCAATTCTTCCTCGGTGCCCAGCACGATGTCGGCGTCTGATAGCAGCGGAATCAACGCCGTTCGCGCGCGATCGATGTTCCACAGTTGGAGGCGCAGGTTCAGGTCCAGAGAGATGCTGACGTTGTGCTGGTTCGCGAGAGCAACGGCGCGAACGACGGTGGCAGCACAGGACGGGCTGAGCGCGCAGGTGACCCCATTGAGGTGGAGCAGCGCTGCGGTTTCGAACAGCGCTGGCTCGAGCCAATCCGGGTTGAAGTGACTGGCCGCCGAGCCGCTGCGGTAGTAGAGCACACGCGTGTGTCCATCCTCGCGGAATTTGACGAGGACACCGGTCGGATGATCCGGATCACGGCGTACAAAAGACACGTCCACGCCTTCGCTGCCGATCATTTCCACGACGAGCTCGCCGAGCTGATCCTGGGAAACCGCGCTCAGCCAGATGGCCGGCCAGCCGAGCCGGGTCATCGCAATGGCGAAGTTGGAGTCGGCACCGGCGACGCTGACGCTGAGCCGGCGCGAGGTGCGAAGCGGCGCGGGATCGACTGGATGCAGGAGAACCATCGTCTCGCCCAGGGTGAGGACGTGACCGCTTGGACGGCTCACGGCCGGGATCGTACCGGCTCCGCTGCTGTGCGTCTATAGTCGCAGGGGGTGAACGTGAGCGAGGTCCGCGCCTGGCACGACCAGGTCGTCATCCCCACGTACCCGGAGCAGCCGCCGGAGCGGAGCCCGATGTTCCTGGAAAAGCGCGTGTACCAGGGCAGCAGTGGTCGCGTGTATCCGAATCCCGTCACCGATCGCGTGTCCGACGAAAAAGTCGATCGGAGCTGGCAGGCCGTCCATCTCGAGAACGGCTACGTCCGTTTGATGATCCTGCCAGAGATTGGAGGTCGGATTCACATCGGGCAGGACGTCACCAACGGTTACCACTTCTTTTACCGGCAGCGCGTCATCAAGCCCGCCCTGGTGGGCCTGCTCGGGCCCTGGATCTCGGGTGGCGTCGAGTTCAACACGCCGCAGCATCACCGCCCCTCGACCTTCATGCCGGTCGACTGGACGATCGAGCGCGATGGCGATGGCAGCCAGACGGTCTGGCTCTCGGAGCACGAGCCGATGGGCCGGATGAAGGTCATGGTCGGCATCCGCCTGCGCCCGGGCCGTTCCTATGTCGAGGCCGAGGCTCGCGTGTACAACCGGACACCCCTGACGCAGACATTCTTGTGGTGGGCGAACGTCGGCGTCCGCGTCCATGACCGCTACGAGGTGTTCTTTCCGCCGGATGTCTGGTACGTCGCCGATCACGCGAAGCGCGCGATCTCGACGTTCCCAATGGCCCGCGGCCCCTACTACGGCGTCGACTATGGGGCAAATGCGGAAGGTGGAACCGACCTTCGCTGGTACCGCAACATCCCGGTGCCGACGTCGTACATGGCGATGGGCTCACGCCACGACTTCCTCGGTGGTTACGACCATGCGGCCCGCGCCGGAATGGTACACGTTGCCGACCACCGAGTGGCGCCCGGCAAAAAGCTCTGGACCTGGGGGAACCACGAGTTCGGCTACGCCTGGGATCGCAATCTCACAGATGAAGACGGCCCATACGTGGAGTTGATGGCGGGCGGCTACAGCGACAACCAGCCCGACTTCTCCTTCCTGCACCCCTACGAGACGAAGTCATTCCGCCAGTACTGGTACCCGATCCAGGAGATCGGCCCGGCAACCCACGCCAACCTCGACGCCGCCGCCAGCCTGCGACTCGAGGGGGGCGCAGCGCGCCTCGGTGTCGCCGTGACAAGCGACATTGCCGATGCATCGGTGCTGTTGGTGCAGAACGGTCAACCGCTGCTCGAGCAGCGCGTGCACCTGGCGCCCGACAAGCCGTTCCTCACGAACGTGACCGTAACTCCGGGTACGGCCGCCACGGACCTTCGGCTCATCGTCCGAGCCGGCGGCGGTCACGAAGTGCTCTCGTACCAGCCCGAGGCGGCCGTCGAGGACGAGCCACCTGCGCCAGCCTCTGAGCCGCGACCGCCCGCCGAGATCGCATCGAACGACGAGCTGTACCTTACCGGCCTTCACCTCGAGCAGTACCGTCACCCCACACGCTCGCCCGAGCCATACTGGCGCGAGGCGATCCGGCGCGACGCTGCCGACTCCAGAAGCAATACGGCACTCGGTTCGTGGCACTTGCGACGCGGCGAATTCGCACTCGCCGAACGGCACCTCCGGACCGCCATTGACCGGCTCACGCGCCGCAACCCAAACCCCTACGAGGGAGAATCGCTCTACCTGTTGGGGATCACGCTCCGCTTTCTCGGCCGGGACGATGAAGCGTACGACGCCTTTTACAAGTCAAGCTGGAACGACGCCTGGGCAAGCGCCGCGTACCACGCGCTCGCCGAGATCGACGCCGCTACTGGCCACTTCGATCGCGCCCTCGTCCACCTGGACCGGTCCCTGTCACGCAATGCCGACGACCTCAAGGCGCGTGACCTGCATGCGGCGATGCAGCGACACACCGGGCGGTCGCAGGAGGCGCTTCACGAAGCGGAGGCCACGCTCGAGCGTGATCCCCTCGACCTGTGGGCCGCACTCGAGCGCCGATGGACCGCGCAGCAATTGCAGCAGCAGACCGACGCGACCCAGTTCGGTGACTTTCAGGCGCACCTGGACGTAGCCCTCGACCTGGCGTGGGCAGGACGTTGGAGCGACGCGATCGTCACGGCGGAGTCAGGCCTGGCGGCCAATTCCACGGAGGCGCTGATCCCGATTGGCCACTACCACCTGGGCTGGCTCCACGAAGGAGCCGGGAACGCACCGGAGGCGGCACGCCACCGGGCGATCGCTGCTTCGGTTGCGCCTGGGCCGGCCTTCTTCGGCCGGCTCGAGGAAGTTGCGATCCTGCAAAGCGCCATCGCCGCGAACCCGGGCGATGCCCGCGCGGCGTATCACCTCGGCAATTGGCTCTACGACCGGCGGCGCTACGACGAGGCAATCGCGGCCTGGGAACGTTCCGCCGCGCTCGATCCGACGTTCCCGGTGACATGGCGAAACCTCGGCATCGCCTACTTCAACATCCGCCATAGCCGCGAGGACGCCGAATCCGCTTACCGCAAGGCGCTCGACGGCGATCCAGGCGACGCCCGAATCCGTTTCGAGGCCGACCAGCTCGCGAAGCGCTCGGGTCGTCCGGCGGCGCAGCGCCTGGCCGACCTGGAAGCGCACCGCGACCTCGTCGACCGCCGCGATGACCTCGGGACCGAACTGGTCACCCTGTACAACGATGTCGGCCGGTACGAGGCGGCGCTGGCGTACCTCGAGTCGCGCCGCTTTCATCCCTGGGAGGGTGGCGAAGGGCTGGTCTCGGGTGAGTACGTGCGCGCGCATCTCCGGCTCGGGCAGGCCGCGCTCGCTGACAAGCGGCCCGAGGAGGCGCGCCGCCACCTGGAGGCCGCGATGCACTATCCCGAAAACCTGGGGGAAGGCCGGCACCTGCTGGCCCCCGAACACGATCTCCATTACCACCTGGCGCTCGCCTGCGAGGCGCTGGGTGATAGCGATCGAGCCCGGCGGGAGCTAACCCTGGCTGCGGACCCGCGTCCGTCGCAGCAGCCACCAATGGTCCCGGTCCCCTTGTTCTCCGAGGCGAGCTACTGGCGCGCCCTCGCATTGCGGCGGCAGGGTGACACAGCCGCGGCCAAACAACTCCTCGAAGACCTGCGGGCGGCCGCGCAGCGGCAGGCGGCGACCGAGGTCCGCATCGACTTCTTCGCCACCTCCCTCCCGGCCTTCCTCCTCTTCGAGGACGATCTCGCGCGCCGAAACCGCGCGCAGAGCCGCTACCTCGAAGGCCTTGCGCACCTCGGCCTCGGGTCAGTGGACCTGGCGCGCGCCGCCTTCGACGAGGTGGTCGGCCTCGACCCCAATCACGGCGGCGCCCGCTGGGCACAGTCGCAGGCGACGGGCGGCAAGGAAGCCGAATCCTTGACAAGGCGCCCGACAGATCATTAACGTCCGTAGATGTCGGCTCATCGTTCGTCATGAGGGGGTAGGGAGGACCTCATTCGCGTTCGCCTTGCCCGCGTGGCATCCGGTCTGCTGACTTCGGCGTTCAGCCTCAGCCTCGCCCTGGCGATCACCGTCGGCACGAGCAGCGTGCCGGCCAATGCCCTGGACAACGGGCTGGCGCGCACCCCGTACCAGGGCTGGAACACGTTCTATGGCCTGGGCGACGGTTTCGATCAGGCCACCATTGCGTCGGTGGCGGACGCCATCGTGAGCCGGGGGCTCAGGGCCGCCGGTTATCGATATGTCTGGATCGACGGCGGATGGTGGAGCGGTACGCGGGACGCCACCGGCAACATCACGGTCGACGCCGCCAGATGGCCGGGGGGCATGAAGGCCGTCGCCGACTATATCCACGCCAAGGGCCTGCTCGCGGGGATCTATACCGATGCGGGCAGTGACGGCTGCGGCGGGGCTGGGCAAGGAAGCTACGGGCACTACCAGCAGGATGCCAACCAGTTCGCCGCCTGGGGTTACGACGCGCTCAAGGTCGACTTCTGCGGCGGAACGAAGATGCAGCTCGACCCGGCGACCGCCTACGGCCAGTTCCGTGACGCGCTGCTGGCGAACACCAGCAACCGACCCATTCTTTTCAATATCTGCAATCCGTTCACGCCGGGCGCCAGCCCGTGGACCCCGAACTACCCGGGCTTTGCCCAGTCGGTCTACAACTCCTACAGCTTCGGTCCGAGCACCGGCAACTCGTGGCGAACGGACACCGATGTCGGCTTCGTCCGCAACATCCAGTTCCGCGACGTCCTGCGCAACCTGGACCACAACGCCAGCCACCCAGAAGCGGCCGGCCCGGGACATTGGAACGATCCTGACTACCTGGGGCCGGAGCTCGGCATGACGACTGGCGAGGCTCAGGCCCAGTTCACGATGTGGTCCGTCTCCGCGGCTCCGCTGATCATCGGGAGCGATGTGCGGGCGCTCTCGCAGGATGCGATCAACATGCTGACCAATCCCGACGTGCTCGCCATCGACCAGGACGTGAACGGGCGGCAGGGCACGCCGATCGCGACCCAGGGAAACGGGCAAGTGTGGGTCAAGCCCCTAGCGAATGGCGACCGAGCCGTTGCCCTACTAAATCGAGGGGCGACGCCGCTGACGATCAGCACCGACGCCCAGGCCGTGGGCATGGCACAGGCTTCACGGTATACCCTGCACGACCTCTGGAACCACAGCACCACCGAGACGGCCGGCAAGATTGTCATCAACGTCGGCCCACACGAGGCCGTCCTCTACCGGGTTTCTCCGGGCGCCACTTCGACCACACCGCCAGCGGTCTTCGTCTCGGCGCCCTCCGCACCGGCGCCTTACGCCGGCTCCGACCTGCGGCTGGCGATTCCCGGGCAGGCCGTGCCCGTCACCGTGAGCGTCGAAAACAACGGGCGCACTCCGGTGCTCGACGTCCGGCTCACCCTCGCAGCTCCCGCAAATTGGCAGGTGCGAGAGCAGAGCCAGAGTGGTGGGACTGGAAGTCAGGCGATCCTGGTCAGCGGACAGCAACTCACGACTACCTGGTCGGTGACGCCGCCGGCCGGCACCCTGCCCGGCACCGATCAGTTGAGCGCAACGGTCAGCTATCGATGGGGAGGGGAGAACAACGCGGGCACGAGCACGCAGTCCATGCTGATGGTGCCGACCGCACCGCCCGCAAACCAGAGTTATCTGAGCGATCACACCTGGCTCGACGCCAGCAGCGGCTACCTGGCGCCGCGCCTGGACGGTGATTGTTGTGGGGGCCCGATCAGGTTGATGGGGACCACCTATCCGAAGGGCATCGGGGTTGCGTCGCCTTCGCAGATTGAGTTTTACCTCGGGGCCAATTGCACCCATCTATCGGCCGTCGTCGGCATTGACGATTCCGCCAGGTGGACCACCGCCGGAGCGACGGCGACCTTCTCGGTTTTCACGGACGGCCGCGACGTCTTCGAGAGTGGTCTCGTGACGCAGAACATCACAAAGGCCGTCGAAGTCGATTTGACGGGAGCAAGCGTGCTCACACTGGCGGTCGGTGACGCCGGCGACGGTGGCTACAACGATCGCACCGACTGGGCCAATCTGCGGGCGACCTGCAATGCGCCGGTCGCGACGGTGCCGTCGGGAGCGTGGCCGCATTTCGTGTCGCACTCCGACACGACGGCGACGGCAAGCAGCGCCAACAACGGCTACCCGGCGAGTAACGCGGTCGATGGCAGGCTAACTACCATCTGGCACTCGGAGTTCAGCCCAGTGCACACGCCACTGCCGATCTCGCTGACCATCGACACCGGCGCACCCAGGACGTTGACCGGCCTGACGTATCAGGGCCGTCTCGACGGTGACATGACGGGCACCATCACGGGTTATACCGTCGAGGTCAGCACCGATGGGATTGCTTACACGCTGGTCGCGACGGGCCAATGGGCTCGCGATAGCTCCATCAAGTCCGCCGGCTTCGGTGCCATCACGGCACGATATTTGCGATTGACCGCGACCAGCGCCGTCAATGGGTACGCCTCAGCTGCCGAGGTCGCCGTTTCCGATATTCCGGCGGCCTGAGCCCGATAAAACCATCGCTACAAGGGGGGCTGGATCGGCGGTTGATCCCAGCGTCCGTTGATAAGGTCGATACCAAACACGACGGCCGCGACGACGATCAGCATGAGCGCTGCAACGAGTAGGCTTTTTGCGTCGAGGGACAGCCTGAGCGTCTTCATCTGGGGCCTGGAACCTTTCTTAGGCAATCTCAGTTATCGGGATAGGAGATGTTCAAGGGTACTGGTCGGCGACTAGCTACTTGGCTAGTGATGGGCTCGATGCTAATCGTACTTGCCATGCTGGCTCTGGGGCGGCTTCTCGGCGCACCTAACGGCGGCTTATCTGAGTCAGACGGTCGCGGCGAATAGGTGGGTGTGGGCTGTTTCCATTACTGGCACCTTCCCGCCTGCCTCGTGCGGCCCGAAGCCAATTCAACCCGGCCGGAAGGCGTCATGCCCCTCGCCACAACACTCGGAATTGGTGCTCATTGATTATTTCAAGGGCGACTTCATTTCCGCGTCAGTGCCATCGCCGATTCCGTGAGTGCGACATATCGAATCTGATGGCTCAGATGGGTGGCTTGAGGGATTTGAACCCTCGACCCTCAGATCCACAATCTGATGCTCTAACCAGCTGAGCTAAAGCCACCGCGGTGCACGTGATTATAAGAGGTTAGGCGCATGCGCCCGTTCAAATTCGACGCAGGATGCGTTATATGCTGTAGGCGACTTGAAGACGTCTGATGACGCCCTCATCCGCCGCGCCCAGGCCCTCGACGCGGGGGCGCTGGCCGAGCTCTACGACCGGCACTTCGATGGAATCTACCGCTATCTGTTCACACGAGTACGCCACCACGCCGACGCCGAAGACCTCACGGAGCAGGTGTTTCTGAAGATGGTCGACTCCATTCATCGCTATCGCCCGCGGGGTGTCGCGTTTTCCTCGTGGCTCTACCGGATCGCCCATAACCTGCTGGTCGACCGCTACCGCCGCGCCGGGCGCGAGCCGATGGAGCTGACCGACCAGGTTCGCGACGTCCGGGCACACGCCGATCCGGCCGCGCTCGCCCAGCACTCGGAGGATCGCCGGCAGCTGCTTGCAGCGGTGCACCGGCTGACCCCGGAACAGCAGCAAGTGATCACCTTGCGTTTCATCGACAACCTGGGCGTCGACGAGATCGCGCGCTTGATGCGCCGGCGGGTAGGGGCTATTCACTCGATGCAGCATCGAGCCCTGGCCAGCCTCTACCGTTTCCTGCTCGAGCCCGACCAGGTCGAGGCGCGTCGTGCGTGATCTGACGCGGCCGTTGCAGGAGTGCCTCGCGGCCATGGACGACAAACACAACCTCCAGGACGTGCTGCGCCGCTATCCGGCCGATCGCGATGAGTTGATCGGCCTCCTCCGACTGTCGGTCGATCTTGGCTCGCTGGAGGCTCCAGCTGCCGATCCGGCTTTCCGGCTGCGGGCGCGAAACCGCATGCTCGCTGCGGTGGCCCATCGCCGGCACGCACGGCGCTGGAACCCGCTGGCGGCGTTCCCCCGACCGGTGGTGCGACTGGCGTACGCGGGCGCACTGGCCGCCGCGCTGCTCGTTGGTGGCCTGACAGCCGCGTCGGCCTCGGACAACAGCCTTCCCGGCGACCCACTCTACGTGGTCAAGCTGGGCGTCGAACGCGCGCGGCTGGCTACGACCTTTGACTCGGCGGCCCACGCTCGCCTCGAGCTGCAATTTGCCGACGTTCGGCTTGCTGAGGCGCAACGCCTCTTCGCCGCGGGCCGCGTCCAGGATGGCGTCCGTGGGATGGCCCAGTACGACACCGCGGTGACGCAGTTCAATCGATCGATCGCCGGGAGTGCATTGGACACTCGCGCCGTTGATGACCTGAGCCGCGTCCTCGACGAGCGCGCCGCGCGGGCCGACGCCAGTCTCAGGGAGTTGGCAGGATCGCTGGCGGCAAGTGGCGATCCTGAAGCCGCAGCGGCGGTCACCCGCACCCAGTCACACGTTGAGCAGGCCTGGAGCGGGAGCAAGCGCGACCTGCAGTCGCGCGGGTCAGCCAGCCAGCAGGGTGGCCATCAAACGCGGCCCGCCTCCGGAGAGCCCTAGGCGCTTTAGCGGCGCGGCTTCGTTTTTCGTGCCGCCTCTCGCGAAACCTTCGCTCTAGCATTGGCGTGCTCGAGTTCTTTCTCGGCCTGCCTCGCCCGTTCTCCAGCGCGCTTTGCATCGGCTGCGATCCGGTCGGCTTCTTCCCGCAGCCGGCGTGCCGTCTGGCCGGCCTGTTGCGCCGCCTCTTCGTCGGCCTTGGCGGTGCGCAGCACGTGTTCCATCTCGATCCGCCGCTCTGTCTCCGCGGCTTCGCGCTCCGCGGTGCGCGCCGCCCGCGCTTGATTCGCCTTAACGCGGGGCTCCGAGGGGCTGCCGGTTGCGGCCGAACCCAGCGCGAAGGCAGCGGTCAGCATGTCCTCGCCGGCACGTGGCTCGCTGATGAGCGCGCCTCGTTGCAGCCGATCCCACGTCTCTCCACCGGAGACCGCGGCCAGCCGCAGCATCTCCTGCACTCGTCGGAGTGTCGCCTCGTCCGCCGCGTGCTCGCCCGCGCGAAGCACACTCCCGGCCTCTCGCACCGCCGCCTCGAGCTCGCTCTGCAGCGCCTCGGAGGCTGCTCGCAACTCGGGCGCCGCATTCTTTCGCCCGCTGACGGCGCCCGACTGCGCCTGCACGACGCCCGCTCCCGCGCGCCGCAGCCGCTCGAGCACGGGCTTGCTTTGCCGTGCGAACTGATTTACCGCCCATACCGCGACGGGTGGCTTTTTCAACTTAGCGACCTCAGCCGCCAGGTCCCGCTCGCCGGCCGCCTTGAGCTCTTTTGCCTTCGCATTGCGCGCGTTGGTGAATTCGTTGAGCGATCCCGCCAGCAGCTGGGCAACCACGTCATCCAGGTTCATCTGCGCTCGATCGTACGCTCGCGGGCCGTCGGCTAACTCGGCTTGCCCCGGCGCGCGGCGAAGAATTCCCGGAGCAGGCGAGCTGACGGTTCTGCCAGCACGCCAGAGTTGATGTCCACCCGGTGGTTGTTGGCGGGATGACGCAATACGTCGTACACGGAGTCGACCGCGCCCTTCTTTGGATCGGGGGCGCCGTAGACGAGGCGGCTGATGCGCGCCAGGATCATCGCGCCGGCGCACATCGGGCACGGCTCCAGGGTGACGTAGAGCGTGACGCCTTCCAGCCGCCAGGACTCCGTCAGCCGAGCCGCTTCGTTGAGGACCAGCATCTCGGCGTGCGCCGTCGCGTTGGGGGTTGTTTCGATAAGGTTGTGGGCTTCGGCGAGGACGGAGCCGTTGCGGATCAGGACGGCGCCGACGGGGACTTCCCCGATGGCGGCCGCGTGGCGGGCCTGCGCCAGCGCGCGCTCCATGTAATGGACGTCGTCGTGCTGACCGGCCGCTAGACTCAAATCGATGGCGTCAGGAAGTCTAAACGAGGATCCCGGGCTGTTTGGTCCGCACTCGATTCTCTGGCGGGTCAATCGCGAGTCGGCGGTCACGCTCGCCGGCACCTGCGCGATCCTGATGCAGTTCGCCCATCCGAAGGTTGCCGCGGGCGTGCGCGACCACAGCCGCTACCAGGTCGACGCGGCCGGACGGCTTCGGCGCACGCTGGACCTGACCCTGGCCATCGTTTTCGGCCCGCGCCCGGCGGCGATGGAGGCGGTTCGTGCCATCAACGCCAGGCATCGCAGTGTCCGAGGCCCGGGCTATTCCGCGACGGATCCGGAACTGCTGCTCTGGGTGCATGCGACCTTGGTCTACTCGGCAATCCGCGGCTACCGCGCCCTGGTGGGGCGGCTCACCGACGCCGAGGCGGACCAGTACTACCAGGACACGAAAGAGATCGGCGTCCTGCTCGGCATTCCACGAGCGTTGTATCCCGAGCGCGTGGAAGCCGTCGAAGCATATCTGCAAGGAATGATCGACTCGCACGAAGTGATGGTGGGAGAGGACGCCAGCCGGATGGCCGACCTCGTATTGCGTCCATCGTTTCGCGGTGTCCCGCGGCTGGCATTTGCGCCGCTCAGCGTGATCACTGCAGGGCTCCTCCCGCCAGCATTACGCGAGGGTTACGGGCTCAAGTGGGGGAAAGCACAGCGCGCGGCTTTTGCTGCCTGCCGCGCGAGTCTTTCGCGTCTGGTCAGGATCGCGCCCGAGCCGGTACGCTGGCTACCTCCCGCGCGTGATGCGTATCGCCGAATCGGCATGGTGGCTTGACGCCCCCACCCTGACCCTCCCCCGGAAGGGGGAGGGACTTCTTTGCCTGGCGGAGGGGGCGAGATTCGAACTCGCGGTGGCGTTGCCGCCACACGGCTTTTCGAGAGCCGCACCTTAAACCGCTCGGACACCCCTCCGGGCGGTCATTGTAAATTACGCGGTTACCGTCTTCTGGCGGGCGCGATGCCGGGCCACCTTCGCCCGGTTACCGCAGCTGCGCATGCTGCACCACTTGCGCTTCCCGGTTCGCGAGGTGTCCTTGAAGACCCAGTGGCATTGCGGGTTTTCGCAGATCCGCAGCCTTGCGGTCTCGCCCTGGATCAGCTCTCGGGCGATCGACTCGGCGAGACGGGCGATCGCGCCGTCGACGGGATCTCCCTGGTGACGGTGGTCGAGCGACACGCCGTCGGTTGCCGGGACCAGCTCGTAGATGTAGTGGGTGCGTAGCGCCCGGTTGATCTCGGCCAGGTCGCTCGCATCCGGAGCGCGCCGGGTTGCGGCCGCCTCCAGTACGCCCCGCATCGCCTGGCGGGCGCGGCGCAACCGGCTCAGCATCTCGAGGCCGCTGGCCGGTGACGCGTCGTACTGGGCCAGCAGGTGAACCCGCGACTCGCGATGCATCAGGTCGTGCTCGACCAGCCACTCGAGCGCGGCGGTAGGGGAGTCCAGATGGTCATGGCTGACCGGCCAGAGATCCAGCGTATTGATGAAATCCAGGCCGGTCTGGAGCCGCGCCAGGTGACCAACCACCATGGGCATAAGAGGCGCCGAATTCGTTACCGACTCGTTCACCTGTAACCCCCTTATACCACTTGACGGGTTAAATCTAACACGGTACAATTCCCCTGTAACTAGTATGAAGGTGAAAGACGGTTACAGCGAGGTGACGAGCATGAACGACTACTACTCTTTGTATACGTGGGCCATGGACAAGCAGGCGCACCTGGAGCGGGAAGCCGCCCAGCGCCGGCTGGTTCGGCACTCGCGCTCCGTGACGCACGACAACGCGCGTCCGCGCTGGCCGTTTGCCCGCCGACGGGACGACGAGCGCAAGGCCGCCTGAGCACCCCCGCCCAGGTCGCCCGTGGCAGCCAAACCCAAACTCAGTCGGGCTGACGTGGCGCAGACGCTGCGTCAGCAAGCCGGAGCGCGGGCGGCCAGACCGGCCGCCCGCATCTGGCTGGCCCTGGGCACGGTCTACATCCTCTGGGGCTCCACCTACCTTGGCATCAAATATGCCATCGAGACGATTCCGCCCCTGATGATGGGCTCGCTGCGCTTCATCGCGGCCGGCGGCGTGCTCTATCTGCTCGCCATCCGCACCGGCGATCGGCGTCGGGATCCGATCGGCGCTCGCCAGTGGATGGCCGCGCTCCTGATCGGCGGCGCGCTGCTGGTCGGCGGCAACGGCGGCGTCATCCTCGCGGAGCAGTACGCTCCGACCGGGGTCGTCGCGCTGCTGGTGGCGACAGCCCCGCTCTGGATGGCGATCATCGATCGCGTTGTCTTCGGACGCCGCCTGCCGCCGCTCGTCATCGTGGGATTGCTGATTGGATTCGGCGGGGTGGCGTTCCTCATCGGGTCACCGGGCTCCGGTCACATCAACCTCTTCGGCGCCGCCCTCGCGCTGGCCGCCCCGCTGTGCTGGGCGAGCGGCTCGGTCTTCACTCGCCACGTCAAGTTGCCCGTCCGCCCATTGGTGGCGGCCGCCATGGAAATGCTCTGGGCGGGCCTGCTCTTCGGCATCGCCAGCATCCTGACGGGTGAACTCGGCCGGGTGCACTGGCAGCACGTGTCGACCACCTCGCTCGTCGCACTGCTTTACCTGATCGTCTTTGGCAGCCTGGTCGGGTTCAGCGCCTACGTCTGGCTGCTCCGCTCCGCGCCGTTGTCGCTGGTGTCGACCTACGCCTACGTGAACCCGGTCGTCGCCGTCGTCCTGGGCGCCATCTTCGTCGGTGAGGCGATCAACGCGCGCCTGGTGATCGCGGGAGGCATCATCATTTTCGCCGTCGCCCTGATCGTGGTCGCGCGCAACCGCGCCGCGTCGCAGGCGCGAGTGGTCGTCTCCGCCTAAGCCTGCGCCGAGTCTCCGCCTAAGCCTGCGCCGGCTCCACCAGCTGCACGCGCTCGCTCGTGAAGGCGCGGTGCATGCGGGCTACGCTGGCCAGCGTGTCGATCTCGCGGACCGTCTTGTCCGTCCGGATCTGCTTGATCCGCGGAAAGCGCAGCGCGTAACCCGAGTTGTGCCGGCCCGATTCCGTGATCGCGTCGAAGGCGACTTCGAGCACGACCTCGGGCTGGACCGAGCGGAAGCGTCCATAGTCCCGCAGCGTGATCGACTTGAAATAGTCGGTCATCTTCGCGATCTCGGCGTCCGTCAGGCCCGAGTAGGCCTTGCCGATATTGACCAACCGGTCGCCGCCTTCGTCGTAGACCGCGAAGGTGTAGTCGGACAGGACGTTCTTGCGCTTACCGTGTCCGACCTCGACGCCGGTGACGACCACGTCGAGCGTGGCCAGTGCCTTCTTCAGCTTGAGCCAGCCGAGCCCGCGCCGGCCGGGCGTGTAGCGGCTCTCCGGATCCTTCACCATCAGGCCCTCGTTGTTGCGTTGCCGAGCTCCGTCAAAGATCCGGTCCAGCTCGACAGCGTCGAGCGCGCGAATCAGGTAGGCGAGCATGAAGGGGGAGGGAAGGTCGAGCCCCTCGAGCAGCCGTCGGCGCTCACGTAGTGGCTCGGTCAGCAGGTTGCGGCCGTCGAGGTAGAGCACATCGAAGGCGACGAAGATGACCGGGACCTCGGCAAGCAACTGTGCGCTGACGACCTTGCGACCAAGCCGGTGCTGGAGTTCGAAGAAGGGGAGTACGACACCATCCTTATAGGCGAGCAGCTCACCGTCCAGCAGGACGTCATGCGGCACCGCTCCGCCAGCGGCGACCACCTCGGGAAAGGCGGCGGTCACCTCGTTGAGATCGCGTGAATAGAGGACGACCCGGTCACCCTCTTTGTGCAGCTGGCCACGGATCCCGTCGTATTTGTCCTCCACCCAGGCCTCGCCGCCAACCCGCCGCATGATGGCCGCCGCGTCCTCTTCCGGCGAGGCCAGCATGAACTGCAGCGGGTGCATCAGGCGCAGCTGGGCCGAGCGTAGCGCGCCACGCCGGGCCAGAACAGCGACCTCGCCGAGGTCGCCGGTGAGCATCGAAGCCCACGACACGTCGGCTAAGGGTGCGCCAAACGCCTTCGCGATTCCTTCCTCGACGAGGCCAGCTCGAAGCCCGATACGGAGGTCGCCAGTGAGAATTTTGCCGATGTACTTCGCCTCGCGCGGCGTGAGCCGGTCGAGCAGCTCACGCAAGGTCTCGGTCTTCTTCTTGGCGGTGCGCTGTTCGTAGATGCGCACGAAGGTCCGGTGCACCTCAGGCAGCGAGGTCGGCTGGGGATGAGTGTGGCCCTGGAGGACTTCTTCGATGACGTCACCCACGTCGCTGTGGCGCATGTACGACTCACCCAGCGCCTCCTCATCCACCTGGGCGAGCTCGCAGACCGCGTTGCGGATGACGGCGTACCCCAGGTTCAGTTTCCGCTGATCGCGGTCGGCGAATGGCCGGGCGGCGAAGAAGACGGCCGCCAGCGGCAGGGTTTCCTCGTCGAGGCCGGCGAAGTACTCACCAAGCAACCGCGTCTTCTCCAGCTTGCTGCTGGTCGCGCGAATCGCTTCGCCCGTCCGGGCCGAAGGTCAGCGTGATGTTCTGACCGCCGGTCTGGGTCTCGACATACTTGATCGGGTAACCGTCTTTCTCGCGGATGTAGGCATCGAAGGCGTTGCCGTCCTTGTCCTTCGCCGTCGCGTGCCAGGCCTTGCCCTGCGGGAGGTTCTCCTCGCCCACGTATTTCTGCTCACTCGCTCCGACGAAGGCGCTGGGATCGATGCCGGAGGTGCTCTTGGTCGCCACCCACTTGGGGGATGAGGGGGTCAGACCGTAGTTCGTGCCGTCGAGCGAGATTTCCTGGATGACCACTTCCTGCCCGCCGACATTCGTCGTGAACTTGAAGCGGCCTGCCAGCTTGGGTTTGTAGGCCAGGGCGCCGTCCCCGACCAGCTCGACGGTGGTCCCGCTGTCCGTGATCTTGCCGCTGACGGTGAAATGCGCGTCCTTGAGATCGGATTGCTGCGGCTTGGCCAGGACGTCTTGTGCGGTGGGGGCCGCGGGTGTCGGCACGCCACATCCCGCCGCGAGCGCGGCGACCCCGAAGACAAGGAGCGCACGGCGCAGTGGCAGCTTAACCCTTCACCACCTGAGAGGCGGGCGGTGCCGTGATCGATTCGCCCGTGTTGTACTTGTCAAAGCTCAGGTTCAGCGCATTGCCCTGCTGGGTGATCTCGTATTTGACCGGGTAGCCGTCGCTTTCGCGAATCCACCCGTCAAACTGGTTGCCGTCCTTGTCCTTGGCCTTCGCATGCCAGGACTTCCCGGTCGGCAGATTTTCCTCTCCGACATAGGCGAAATCCGAGGCGCCGGTAAAGCTGTCACGGCCCAGGCCGGAGGTGGTCGTCTTTGCGGTCCACTTGCCGTTCCCGGGCACGACGAAGGTGTAGTCGACTCCGTTGACGGAAATGTCCTGGTAGCTGACCTTTTGCCCGGCCACCGTGGTCTCGAATTTGAACCGTCCGGCGCCAGCGTTCTTGTAGACGACTGCCCCATCGCCGTGGACGTCCACGGAGACGCCGCCTGGCGTCGAGCTGACGAACTTGCCGGACACGAGGAAATGCGCGTCGTTGAGGTTGGTGTGAAGCGGCTTGGACAGAATGTCCTTGGCGCTCGGTGGCCCGAGAGGCGCACCGGGTCCACCGCAGGCGCCGAGCAGGCCAACGGCCGCCGTGGCCAGGGCGATTCGAATCAGTTTCGCGACCACTATTGCTGAAGGTCCGACGCCGGTGGGGCGCTGACCGTCTGCCCCGTATTGAAGCGATCGAACGTCGCCGTGAAGGTGGATCCCTGCATCGTGCTCGCGTACTTTAGCGGATAGCCGTCCGATTCCCGTACCCAGGCCTCGAACGGGTTGCCACTATCGTCCTTGGCTTTCACGTGCCACGCCTTTCCCTGGGGGAGCGTCGCCTCGCCTAGGTAGACGGCCTCAGTCCCTTTGAAGGAGCTTGGGTTCGACGAGTTCGTGCTCGCCTTGACCGTCCAGCGCGGGTTGTCGGGCGAGAGATCGTATTCCTTTCCCCCGATGATGATCTCCTCGAACTTGAGGGGTTGGCCGGCGATGGTCGTCTGCATCGTGAAGCGGGACGCCTGCTGGGGCTTGACGATGACGATCCCGTCACCGGTGGCATCGAACGTCACGCTGCCGCTGACGACGTGGGCCACGAGGGTGAAGTGACCATCCTTGACGTTGGCGGTATCGGGTTTGGCTAGGATCTCCTGCGCCGTCGGCGGCTTGGCGGGCCCGCCGGCGCTATTGCTGCAACCGGCGACAACAAGCATCGAGATGGGAAGTACCAGCCAGGGATGCGCTTTCACGGCGCTTATCCTAGCGTCCGCGTGGCGATCTTTAGGCGATGTCGGTGTCCTCGACGGCGACGCTGCCCGCGGGAAGGCGCGGCGGAGCAATGATCTCCTGGATGATGAAGACAATATCGATCAGCTCGGCCGTCCGCGTCCCGGGCTGGAGCCGCTCGATCAGCCGGGGGCGCACTCGAGCCAACCCCTCAAGCTGCTCCCGCAACCGTGCCAGGGCTCTTTCATAGCCGTCGGGTACGGTGCCGACGCCGTCGAGGTTCAATTCCTCCAATTGCTGCAGGAGATCATCCGTCAGCCGCCGCGGCTCGGCGAGGCGGGCCCGCCGGCGCAGCTGGTCGCGACGATCCGCCTCCCGGATTTCCCGGTTTGTCGATCCTAGTGGTCCGATCATTCGCGCCTCCCCTCGGAAAGGTGTTCGCGAAGTTCTTGTACCACCAGCGGCGTCATCACTGTCAATTGCTGAACTCCGATCGCAATTGATCGAGCAACAATCAGCCCCACGCGGCCGCTCAGCCCGGTGGCGCCGAGCGGCCGAAGCTCCTTGGCTGAGGCCCGGGTTACGGCTGCTTGAGGATGCGAGCCTTCTCCTCCTGGAACTCGGCTTCCGAGAGCACGCCGGACTGCCTCAACTCGCCGATGCGTCGGAGTTGCTCGTAGCGGTCGCCGCCGGGCGAGGGCGGGTTGACGACCGACGGCTTTGGTGTGGCTCGCTGCGCGACCCCGACCATGGCCGCAATGTCCGCCTTCACCAAGGGGCCATTGATGTGGGCCGGAAACGACGCCTGCCCCTGGTCGGCCGTTTCGATGATGATGGTCGAAAAGCCGATCGCGTGCTTGCGCAGCATGACGCTTCGCACGTCGGTCAGGGGGATGATCGCGGCCCTCCCGCCGGGGTCGCTCGGGCAGATCAGTCGTTGGGTGGTGAGGATGAGGGGCTTAACTGAGGTACCCCAATCCTTCGCGGTGCGGACGACGAACTCGTCCTCACCGAGACGAGCGCCGTCCGGCAGCGGCAGGTCGTCGATCGCGATCGGCAATGGAAAATTCCCCCGCAGGTGGGCAAACTCGGAGCGGCGGCGGGCTTCCCGATCCGACGTGACGGTCATCCCTAGGTCACCTTCTCCATCTGTCGAGCGCCAAGCGCTGCGGCGGCCACCGCGTCGAGATCGCTGTCGATCGACGCTTCGACTGCCGCGATCACAGCGCCTTCGACGAAGGGCGCGTTGCTGAGCAGCACGCGACCGCCACTGTTGGAGAGCTGCTCCATGGCAACCTGAGTGCTCAGCACGGCGCTGCCCAGGTCGACCAAAATCAGCACTCCCTCCGGCCCCCGAACGCCTTCGATCGCGCTCAGGATCGCGGTGGCATCGGTTCCAAGCCGTCCGTCTGCCGTGCCGCCGGCGACGGCGATCTTCACCTTGCCCTGGGTCATCTGGGCGGCAAGCTCGCGGACCCCTTCCGCCAGCTGGCGGCTGTGCGAGACGAGCACCATGCTAACTGTGCCCATAAGCCCACGCCAGGATCTCGAGCGGGTGGGCGGAGCTCGCGCCGGCGCCGTGCTCGACCTGCATGCGACAGGTCTCGCAGTCGGCGAGCACGTAGTCACTGCCGGCGGCCTTGACCGCTTCGAAGAGGCGGCTGCCGATCTTCATGGAAAGGTCGTACTTCTCGACCTTGACGCCGAACGTCCCGGAGATGCCACAGCATCCCTCGTCGACTTCTTCGAGATGGACGCCGGGAATCAGCCGTAGCAATCGCATCGCGGGATAGCCGATCCCATGGGATTTCAGGTGGCAGGGCGCGTGATAGAGCAGGCGCATCGGAACGGTCTGAAAGTCCGTGTCCAGCTCGCCGGCCTCATGGAGCATCCAGAGGTACTCCATGATGTCGTAGGTTTTCGCCCCCAGGCGCTCCGATCCGGGGATGTCGAGCAGGTGGCCGTAATCGTGCTTCAGCATCAGCCCGCAGGAGGTCGAGCTGGCCACGATGTCCATCTCCTCGGCGACCGGGGTCAGGTGCCGGACATTCTGCTGGCCGTAACGGCGGGCCAGGTCCATGTTGGAGTTGACCACCGCGGGGATGCCGCAGCACTGCTGATGGGGGAGGACGACCTCGATCCCATTGCGCTCGAGAATGGCGACCGCCCGCTCGCCCAGCCGCCGGTCGTTGTAATTGACCCAGCAGCCGTAGAAGTACGCCACCTTGCGTCGTGCCCCCACCCTGACCCTCCCCCGCGAGCGGGGGAGGGAATTTCCATGCGAGTGGCGCTTGAACCAGCGTTCGAAGGTGAGCCATTGATACTTCGGCAGCGGCCGCCGCCGGTGGATCCCCACGAAGCGCTCCATCAGCACGCGGAAGAGCGGGTTGCGATTGCCGAAGTTGGCGAGCGGGGCGGTCATGCTGCCCAGCTTCCCCAGCAGTCTCGTCCGCCCGAGCACCCAGTCCCGAAGGCTGCGGCCTTTTTCGCGGGCGCCCTGGTTCTGGGCGCGCCGAATGTATTCCTGGATGCTGACCTGGGAGGGGCAGGTGACCTCGCAGAGCTTGCAGCCGGAGCAGAGGTCGAGGCCCGGGGTGACGGCCGCCTCCTGCGGCGAGCGAAACCGTTCCATGTCCGGGCCGAGCGCCTTGGGGCCTCGAAAGATATCGGTCGACCGAGCAACCGGACAGACGGTGTTGCAGGCGGTGCACTTGGTGCAGGCCTCGACGGAGGCGTCTTCTTCGACCGTGTCCGTCGTCGGCTCGAACTCTTCGGTGATCATGCGGCCAGCGCCTCCCGCGCCGCGCGGTATCCGGTGGCAATCGCCATCCCGCCCCGCGACTTGGTCCCCGATGGATCGTATCCCGCCATGGCCCCTCCAGCGCAAAACACGTTCTGTGCGAGCGGCTTGCCGTTTTCGTCGGCCGGCTGAAGCCGATCGGTGAGTGCATAGCCGACCTGTTCGAACGGTTGGGTGGAAAACAGTGAGTCCGCGGTGCGATCCGTCGGGACCTTGTTCCACGCGATCGCTTGGTGGAAGAAGGGATCGCGCACAGTGTGCACGCCGGCGCGGAACGCGCCATCGACCCAGTCCTCAAGGGCCACCACGTAGGCGGCGGCTTCGACAGGAAGCTCGTGGCCCGCCGCCTTGAGGAGGATGCTGCGGCAGCGTCCGTCTGTGATCTCCGCAGCGTGCGCCGGCGCCGCCCAGATGATCTCGATGCCGGCCTCCTGCAAGTGCTTGCGAAGCCGGTCGAAGAGCCGGAGCGCGATGACGGACGGTGGCACCGTTGGAATCTCGAAGATCGGGTGGCCGACCGCCCGCTGAAACGCCGCGAAGGTCTCGTTGGGGAGGGTCAGCCCCAGCACGCCGGGCACACCGACGCGGACGCCGTCGCCGCTCACGCGCTCGCGCAGCTGGGCGGCAATCGCGTCCCGGAAGGTGGCGCCTTCGAAGCTGCGGGCGAGATCAACCGAGGTGAACAAGCGGTCGGGGCCGTACCCCGGCGCGGTGACGCGAACCGCCGACACATCAGCGGCGGCCCACTGGCGTTTGAGGTTGGATGCGGCGAGCTCGGGTGCGAAGTCCTGATACCCCGTGAATCCGCAGAAGACGATCGGCTCCGGGCGGCTCAGGTCTCCGGCGGTCATGCTGGCGGGAGCGAGGCAGCACGGCTTGGGCGTGCCGGTGGCGGTCGGCAGCAGGAAGTTGCGGTTGAGCGCGCCTTCCCAGACAAGGCCGGCCGCCTTGAACCAGTCGAGCATGAGCCGCGTACTGGCCTGGACGGCGTCAATGCCGGCTCGCGCATAGGGGTGGGTCGGGTCGCGGGCGATCAGCCACGCCACCGCCTCGGCCGGGTCGGCGACCGGCGCCGTGTCGGTCGCGGTCCGGTACCCGATGACGTCAACGGTGGCAAACAGAAAATAGAGAGAGGAGAGGCCGGGCCACACGAGGACCACCTGGCGCCCCGACTGCTGGATCGTTCGCGCGGCGGCCAGCGCCGAAAGCCCGGTGCCAATCACGGCGACGTCGGTTTTCACCGCTGCGCCGCGACCTCTGCGGGTTCCGCGCTATCGCCCCCTCCCCGACCCTCCCCCGCGAGCGGCGGAGGGAGATTCCCGCCGCGTCCCGGCAGGTGCTGGAGCATGAGCTCCCGGTCGACGTTGTAGAGCTCCATGTGAAGTCCGGTCGTAACCTGCATGTTGCGCAGCTGGCTCCCCCAGAACACGTGGCGAACACCACGCCAGCGTGTCTCGAGGAAGTCCGCCATCGCCCGGGTTGCGCTCGCACCGTCGAGGCCACGGTCGCTGACCAGCCGCGCCGCCAGCCGGTAGGAGCAGATGGCGGCCTGGCATGGGCCCATGCCCGAGCGAGTCCGGCGGCGGACGTCCTCGAGGTCGCGGACCGCGGGGTCCTTGAACCAGGGTGCGACGTCCTGCGGCCGAACCAGCTCACACTCGCAGAGCAAAGGCTGCAGCGGCGGCTCGTCACCGTGCGGCTTGGGAACACCGAGCACCGATGGACGATGGCGCAACTGGTCGAGAGGTTCATCCCGATCGTTGAGGGGCACCTCGGCTGTCCTACACGGGGTGCTCACACCAAGCTGGCGGGCGGCGACGTCGACGACCCGTTCCGCCATCAACCGATAGGTCGTCACCTTGCCGCCGACGATCGAGGTAAAGCCCGTGATGCCGTCGCGCTGCTGATGGTCGATGACGGCGAAGTTGCGGCTCATCTCGCGGCCTTCCGCTTCCGCGCCCAGGTCGTAGAGGGGCCGCACGCCAGCGTAGGCACGCATTGCGCGCGCCGTCGTGACGCCGTCCAGCATCATGGCGCCCTCTTCGATCATGCGCCGCACCTCATCCCATTCGATGGGGAGGGTTTCCGGGTTCGGCACCTTCGCCGAGGTGGTCCCGAGAATCGACACGCTCAGCCCCGGAACGACGATGTCGCCGTCGCCCGGCTTGTGACAGCGATTGATCGCCGCGTGCGCCAGCCTCCGGGAGAGCACAACCATCGTTCCCTTGACCGGTACCACCTTGACCTCCACCCCGAGGAGGCGCGCCACCAACCCGGACCAGGCTCCGGTCGCGTTGATCACCGACTGGCAGGCGATCAATCCTTCGTCGTTCGTCTTCGAATCGCGGATGCGCACACCGGTCAGGCGATCCCCGTCGCGAAGGAAACCGATGACTTCCGTGTGAGTCATCACCCGGGCGCCCCGGCGGCGCGCCGATTCCACGTTTCCCACCACCAGGTAGAAGGGGTCGAGGTGGCCATCCTCGGGGACCCAGAAGACCGTGCGCACGTGCCGGGAAAGGGCGGGCTCGCGCCGGCGCGCCTCGTCGAGCGAGATGCGCTCGCAGGTGATACCGGTGCGCCGGCAGCCCTCGACAAACCTCGGCTCCCACTCGTGGTCCTCTTCGGTGACCGACACGAAGTAGCCGCCGGTGTCCTCGACTGTGCTGCGGGCGATCCGGCGAAGGATGCGCCCTTCCTCGACGCACTCGATGGCGGCCTGCTCGTCGTTGACGCAGTACCGGCCGCCCGAGTGAAGCAGCCCGTGCGAGCGTCCCGTGGTCCCAGAGGCGAGGTCGCCCTTCTCAACCAGGACGGCATCGATACCGCGCAGCGCCAGATCGCGGAGCACCCCGGCGCCCGTCGACCCACCACCGATGACGACAACGCCCGTGCTGGTGTCAGGCATTCGACAGAAAGGGGAAAGGACCAACGCGGCCCTTTCCCCTCATCCTAGCGCGCTTTTCTACGACTTCGCGCCAGCGCCTACCGCTTCGCGGGTCGGTTCCTTCTCGACCCAGCCGAGCGTGCGCTCGACAGCCTTCTTCCAACCGGCGAGCCCCGCCTGGCGTTGCTCTTCAGTCGACTGCGGCTCGAAGACCTTGTCGACCTGCCAGTTCTTGCGCAGCTCATCGAGCGTGCTCCAGAATCCCGTCGCCAACCCGGCGCCGTAGGCGGCGCCCAGTGAGGTCGTCTCCTGCACCTGCGGCCGAACTACCTTGACGCCGAGGATGTCCGCCTGAAGTTGCATCAGGAAGTCGTTCTTGACCGCCCCGCCGTCCACCTTCAGGGTGGTGAGCTTGACGCCCGAGTCCGCCTCCATCGCGTCGGCGACTTCCTTCGTCTGGTAGCAGATGGCCTCGAGCGTGGCCCGGACCAGGTGCGCGCGGGTCACGTAGCGGGTGAGGCCGACGACCGCGCCACGGGCGTACATATCCCAATGCGGCGCGAACAGGCCGGAGAAGGCCGGTACGAAGTAGATCCCGCCGGAGTCTTTCACAGATTTCGCGATCGCCTCGGTCTCGGACGCGTCCTTGATGATCTGCAGGTTGTCCCGCAACCACTGGATCGCCGCGCCCGTGATGGCGATGGAGCCCTCCAGCGCGTAGACCGACTTCCCCTGCTCCAGGCCGTAGCCGGCCGTGGTCAGCAGGCCGCTCTTCGATGGAACCGGTGAGGTGCCGGTGTTGAGCAGCATGAAGTTGCCCGTGCCGTAGGTGTTCTTCGCCTCACCCACCGCATAGCAGGTCTGACCGAAGAGGGCCGCCTGCTGGTCGCCGAGGTCGGCACAGACCGGGACCGCTCCACCCACCGGCCCATTGGCCTTGGTCTGCCCGTAGAGCTTCTTGTCGCTCGAGGGCCGGATCTGCGGCAGCACCGCCCGCGGCACCTTGATCTTGCTGAGCAGTTCCGCATCCCAGTCGAGCGTCTTGAGGTCCATCAACATCGTCCGCGAGGCATTGCTGTAGTCGGTGACGTGCGCCCCACCCTCGGGCCCGCCGGTCAGCCACCAGATGACCCAGGTATCGATGTTGCCGAAGAGCAGGTCGCCGCGCTCGGCCGCCGCCCGGGCGCCCGAGACGTTGTCGAGGATCCACTGGATCTTCGGTCCTGAGAAGTAGGTGGCCACGACCAATCCGGTCTTGGCCTTGACGGTCGGCTCGACGCCGTCGTTGATCAGCTTCTGACAGATGTCGATGGTGCGGGTGTCCTGCCAGACGATGGCGTTGTAAACCGGCTTGCCGGTTTTCTTTTCCCAGACCACCGTGGTCTCGCGCTGATTGGTGATGCCGATACCCGAGAGCTCGTCCGCCTTGATGCCTTTCTTCGACATCGAGCCCTTGATCACGCGCTGCGTCTTTTCCCAGATCTCCATCGGGTCGTGTTCGACCCATCCGGGCTTGGGATAGATTTGCTCGTGTTCGAGGTAGTCGGTCGACACGACCTTGCCATCGTGGCTGAACACCATGAAACGGGTACCCGTGGTGCCCTGGTCGACGGCTGCCGCGTACTTCTTATCCGCCATACCCATCCTCCTTACGTGGTCGTCGTCGTTGCTCGCTGGGGTAACGTCGCCAGGCTGTCGCTCAGCGCGCGCAGCATCAGGTAGGACGAGGTCGCCCCCGGATCCTGATGTCCGATGCTGCGATCGCCGAGATAGCTGGCGCGGCCCTTCAGCGCTTTGAGCGGAATCGTCGCCTTCATTCCTTTCTCGGCCGCGTCTGCCGCCGCGGTCAGCGCCTGCTCCAGGGGCGCTCCCTGATCGAGAGCTTGCTTGGCCTGCTCGATCGCCGGGGTAAGTGCGTCCACCATCGTCTTGTCGTTGGGGTTCGCCTTGCCGCGCTCCACCACACCCTTCAGGCCCGCCTCGAGCGCGCCCACGAGATCCCGGTCGGAGACCTCCGCTTTCCCATCCAGCGCGGCGCCGGCCCGCAGGAAAAAGGTGCCGTAGAGTGGCCCGCCGGCGCCGCCCACCGAGCCGACGAGGGCCATCCCGGTGGTCTTGAGCAGCGTGCCGACGTCCTTGTGAGTTTGACCAGCACGGTCTGGAAGCCCCGGTCCATATTGATGCCGTGATCGCCGTCGCCGATGGCGGCGTCCAGCCCGGTCAGGTACTGCTTCTGCTCGGCCACGATGCCGGCATAGCGCTCCAGCCAGGCGTAGATCTGCGCGCCGGTCACCGCCATGTCGAGTCTTAGACCTTCCAGCGAAGAGCCGGGGTGTGCACCGGCGCATCCCAGAACTTCGTGGTCTCGGCATCGAGCTTGAGCAGCGTCACCGAGCAGCCGGCCATCTCCAGCGAGGTGATGTAGTTGCCGACCAGTGAGCGCGTTATCTTGATCCCTTCGCCGGTCAGGTACCGATTGACCGCGTTGAAGATCACGTAGAGCTCGATCAAGGGCGTCCCGCCCATGCCGTTGACGAACGCGAGCACCTCATCGCCGCGCTTGTAGGGCAGGTCTTTGACGATGGTGCTCGTCAGGATCTCGGCGATTTCGTCCGCCGACTTCAGCTTGGTCCGTTCCCTTCCGGGCTCGCCATGAATGCCGATGCCCAACTCCATTTCGTCATCGGCGATCTCAAACGTCACCTTGCCTGCCGCCGGCACGATGCACGACGTCAGCGCCATCCCCATGCTGCGGCCGTTT
>WNGO01000420.1_pt1 | contig 32644 bp, 27 predicted proteins | sample 5400511 | NCBI WGS metagenome assembly WNGO01 (sample SAMN13153380, study PRJNA577476) | soil metagenome | isolation source: 20 cm soil or saprolite under Garry oak tree replicate 2 | place: USA:California | collected 2016-06-15 | reverse complement strand
CCCGGCTATGGCTGGGCCCGCGCCAGCCAGAGCGAGCGCGCCGCCTTCGGGCGGCTCATCGCGCAAACCCTCGACCGCCCGCGGCTCGTCGGGGTCCTCTGGCTGCTCGACGTCCGGCGCGACCCGAGCCCCGAGGACCGCGCCATTCAGGACCGGCTCGCCGCGCAGGGGACGCGCGTCCTTGCCGCGGTCACGAAAGGCGACAAGCTTCCCCGAGGGCCGCGGGCCGGACGCGAGCAGGAGCTACGCGAGACGCTGGAGCTCGACCCGGATCAGGTGATCATGACGAGCGCGCGCACGCGAGAGGGGATTGCGGAGCTGCGGGAGACGGTAGCGGCGCTGGCGAGAGGGGCGATGGCGTGACGAGCTCGGCGGATAGGCGGATAGGCGGATGGGCGGATCGAACGACGCTCGCGGTTTTGCTCCTGCTATCCGCCTATCCGCCCATCCGTCTATCCGCCCAAGACACTCTCCCCGTCGGCTACGGCACACTCAAGCGCGACGACATCGTGGTGCGGTTCGCGACCGATCAGCTCGAAATCCAGGTCCTGCCGCTCGCCGAGCAGGTGATCCGGCTGCTCGCCCCGGACACCTACCGGTCGCTGGCGCAGCTGCTCAAGACCAAAGGGCACGAGCTGGCGGATGCGGCGCAACGCGCCGGCGTCGAGCGGCCGACCCTCGTCATGGTGACGTTCTTCGGCCTGCTGCCCCAAGCGCGCTTCAGCCCCGAGGACGTGAACATCACCAGCCGCGGCCGGTTGTTCCGCCCGGTCGGGATCGTGCCGCTGTCGCCGCGCTGGAGCTCGTACCAGCTGGACGCGCACGAGCAGGCGGTCGCGATCTATCTGTTCGAGGAGGGCATCAGCTTTCACGAGGGCCTGACGGTCAGCTACCAGGGCCTCGCCAACGACGCGTGGACGGGCGTGTTACCCACGCTCGACCGCGAGCGGGCGCGGGTGATGGCCCGGGCGAGCCTGCAGCCGCGGCCGTAGGGGGCAGCCACGCGCTACCTCGCGCTTGCCGTCCTGGTGGTCGCCGTCGCGCTCGGCTGGCGGGCGCGCCAGCTCACACGGCGGCTCGAGCAGAGCGAGCGGGACCGCCGCCGGGCCGCGGACGAGCTCAATCGACGCCTGTCGGAGCTGTTCTCCCTCCAGGAGCTCTCCTACATCCTCTCCGGCTCGCTCCAGCTCGACCGCATCGTCGAGCAGGTGGTGCGATATGCCATGCGATTCCTCGAAGCGAAGGGCGCTCTGGTGGCGCTCGCGGCGGACGGCGAGGGACCGGAGGGGGAGGGCGCCGGGCACCGCCCGCTCACCGTGTCGGCCGCGGAGGGCACGCTCGGCCACCTCCGGGGCCGGACCATCGGCGCCGACGACGCGGGGCTGATCGCGCGCTCGCTCACCGGCGAGCGCGTCGAGCTGGTGGACCGCGCCGCCGGCGAGCCGACTCCGCTCGTGGCCGGCCTCGAGGTCGCCTCCGCCGCCGCCGTGCCGCTGCGGGCCCACGGCGTGCTGGTCGGCACGCTGGTGATCGCGGAGCCGCGGGACGGCGTGTTCGCCCCGGAGGACGTCCGGCTCCTGTCCACCGTCGCCACGCACGCGGCGATCGTCATCGCGAACGCCCGCTTCTTCGAGATGGTCCATCACGCCAAGGAGCAGTGGGAGACGGCGTTCGACGCGTTGAGCGAGGGAATCGCCGTCGTGGACGTCGGGGGCTCGATCCGCCGGGCCAACCGCTCGCTCGCGGCGATGCTCGACAGCGCGATTCCATCGGTGATCGGCCGCGATCTCGGCACGGCTCTGCTGGGGGAGTCTCCGGCGCTCGTCGAGCTGCTCGCCGCGGCGCGGCGCGGCGAGCGGGCTCAGCCGCTCGTCCTGCGCTCGGCGCCGCTGGGCCGCACGTTGCGCGTGAACGCGGCCCGCATCCCGAGCCCCGCACAGGAGGCGAGCGTCGTCGTCCTGGTGGAGGACGTCACCGACCAGCAGCACATGGAAGCGCAGCTCATCCAGAGCGAGAAGCTCGCCGCGGTGGGGCAGCTCGTGTCGGGCGTCGCCCACGAACTCAACAATCCGCTCACCTCGATCGCCGGACTCTCGGAGTTCCTGCTCGAGCAGAAGGAGCTCGCGAGCAAGGACCGCGGCCACCTGCGCGTGATCCACGAGCAGGCGGAGCGCGCCGGGCGCATCGTGCGCAACCTCCTGACGTTCGCGCGCAAGGGGCCGGCGGAGCAGGGGCGCGTGAATCTGAACGACGTGATCCAGCGCACCCTGCTCTTGATGGCGCACGATCTGAAGCTCAAAGACATCACCGTCGAGAAGGTGCTGCCGACCATCCCCGAGATCCTGGGCGACCGGCACGCACTCCAGCAAGCGGTGCTCAACCTGCTGAACAACGCGGCGCAGGCCGTGGCCGAGAACAAGCCGGGCCGCCGGCGCCTCATCTGCGTGAACACGTGGTTCGACCAGCGGGTGCGGATGCGGGTCTCCGACTCGGGCCCGGGGATCCCGGATCACGTCGTGCCGCAGTTGTTCACGCCCTTCTTTACCACCAAGGAGCCCGGCCAGGGCACCGGCCTCGGCCTGTCGATCACCTATTCCATCGTGGAGGCGCACGGCGGGCGGATCAGCCTGGAGCGGCCGCCGGACGGCGGCGCCGCGTTCCTGGTGGACCTCCCCCCCGCTCCCCCCCCGCCAGCAGCACCGCCGGCCCCAGCGGCCACCGCGGAGGACGCCGCCGGCCGCAAGGCGCTCGAGCCCTCCGCCCCCGCCGTCAAGCGTACGATCCTGCTCGTAGACGACGACCCCGCGGTCCGGAGGATGGTGAAGGCATTGTTCGGACGCGAGGGACACACGGTGGAGGCGGCGCGCACGCCGCAACACGCACTCGACCTGGTACGCACGCGCACCTACGATCTCATCATCGCCGACGCCCGGGCGACGGCCCGTGACCACCTGTTCGTGGAGCAGCTCGTCGAGGCACACCCTGGCCTGAAAGAGCGGGTCCTCGTGGCGACCGGAGACGTGCGGGCGTCGACCGACGAGGCGCTGGCGCACCTCGGCTTGCGCTACGTCCGCAAGCCTTTCAACCTGCGCGATCTGCGGGACGAAGCGGCGCGCGTGTGGGCCGCGGCCACGCTGTCGTAGGCCGAGCCGGCCTGCCTCTGGCGCGGCCTATGCAAGTGACCAGTTCCGCGTCGGCCCTTGGGGCCGACTCCCTCGTTCAGGAACGGTCATGCGCGGTCTCAACCCCTCGCAGGCATCCCACCGACAGCTCACCGGATTCACGCTCCTCGCCTTGGGGCTTGCAACAGGGCTGCTGGTCGTGTCGTGCCAGGACCAACGATCGGTCACCGAGGCTCCCCATGCTCCCCGGGCCGACGCGACTGTCGCGCCGGCGACCGTCGTAATCAGTCCCACCACTGACACGTATCTGAACATCAATGCGACCAACAATGTGGCGGATGTGACGCTCAATGTGTACACCTGGCCGGATACCAAGAGCGCCAACGCCATCGTGATGAAGTTCGACCTTTCGAGCATCCCCGCGGGATCGACAATCTCGAGTGCGACGCTGAGCCTCAATTTGACGGCGAGCGATGCCAGCGCCGATCCGACTTACCGGATCACAGCCCACAAGATCGTCAACAAGAACCCGGTTCTGACGAGAGCGACGGGCTATACCTACGACGGCGTGAATTCCTGGACTCCGAATTCGTGTTGTTACAACAACATTCCGTTGGCGCAATCCGACATCAGCGCGCCGGTGGATACGAAGGACGTCGACAAAACGCCGGGATTCAAAGCATGGGACGTCACATCCATCGTCCAGGGGTGGCTCGGCAACCCGTCCACAAATTTTGGCCTGCTGCTCAATTCCGACCCGTCGAAGTTGCGCGATCGCTACCGCTCCTTCAGTAGTAGCGAGGATCCGGCTCTCGCCAAGCGCCCCTATCTGACCGTCGTCTATACAGCACCCGTCGGGCCGCCACCACCACCGCCACCGCCGCCGCCGCCCCCGCCCCCGGCTGGCGAACGGTCGGCTGTGCTCCTTCCGGCCGGCGACACGTACCTGAACATCAATGCGACCAACAACGCGGCCGGCGCTACGCTCAATCTGTACACCTGGCCCGACGGCAAGAGCGCCAATGCCATCGTCATGAAGTTCGATCTCGCGGGCATACCGGCGGGATCCACCATCTCGAGCGCCACGCTGAGCCTCAATCTCACGGCCAGTGACGCGACCGCGGACCCGAGCTACACGGTCACCGTGCACCGGATCGTCAACAAGAACCCAGATGTCGCCCGGGCGACGGGTTACACATATGACGGCATCAATTCCTGGACGCCGAACACGTGCTGTTACAACAACATTCCCTTGGCGGAGGCGGACATCGCTGCGCCGGTGGATACGAAGGCCGTCGACAAGACGCGGGGATTCAAAGCCTGGGACGTGACGTCCATCGTCCGGGGATGGCTGAGCAGTCCCTCCACGAACTTTGGTCTCCTGGTGAACTCCGATCCGTCGAAGCTGCGGGATCGCTATCGCACTTTCAGCAGCAGCGAAGATCCGGCCGCGAGCAACCGTCCGTATCTGATCGTGGCATACACGCCGCCCGCTGGCTCACCGCCCCCGGAAGCGCAGCTCGGCCAATGGTCCGCTGTGTTCCCGGCGCCGATCGTGCAACTGCACGTCCACTTGCTGCCGGACGGCACGGTCTTGAGCTGGGGGCAGAACGGCAATCCGCAAGTGTGGGATCCGGCCACTGGGACGTTCACACCGGTCCCGAGCCCCTCGTTGCTGTTCTGCTCCGGTCACACCTTCCTCGCCGACGGGCGGCTGTTGATCGCGGGCGGCCAGATTCCCAGCCAGGGGAGCCACGGCCTGCCCAACACCAACCTGTTCGATGCCTCGACCCGTACGTGGCAGGTCGCGCCGGTGATGGCCAAGGGGCGATGGTATCCCACCAACACCACGCTGCCGGACGGCCAAGTGCTCACCGTCGCCGGCACGGACGAGAACGGGACCGTCGTCTCGATCCCAGAGATCTGGAATGGGTCGAGCTGGCGCCAGCTCACGACGGCGAGCCTCGGGTTGGAATACTACCCACGAAACTTCGTGGCTCCGGACGGGCGGGTGTTCTACGCCGGCGAGGAACAGCCGTCGCGCTGGCTCGACGTCACGGGCACGGGGAGGTGGAGCGACGGCCCGCGCCGCCTGTACCCGGGGTGGCGGAGCTACGGCTCGGCCGTCATGTACGAGCCCGGCAAGATCCTTTACGTCGGCGGCGACGATCCGCCGACGAACACGGCTGAGGTCATCGATCTGAACGACGCGAGTCCGGCGTGGCGGTACACGGGCGCGATGGCGCACGCCCGCCGGCAGATGAACGCCACTATTCTGCCTACCGGCGACGTGCTCGTGACGGGCGGCAGCAGCGCGCCCGGCTTCAACAACTTCGCCGGTGTCGTGCACGCCGCCGAGCTTTGGAGTCGCACTACCGGCACCTGGACCACGCTGGCGAGCAACCAGGTCAACCGCTTGTACCACTCGACGTCCCTGCTGCTGCCCGACGGTCGTGTACTGCACGCCGGCAGCGGCGACGGCGCCAGCGCGCCGGACGAGCGCAACTACGAGATGTACTCCCCTCCCTACCTGTTCCGCGGCGCGCGCCCGAGCATCACCGCCGCGACGCCCGCCGTGGTCGGGTACGGTCAAACGCTGAGCGTGAGTACGCCGGACGGCGCGGCCGTCACCAAGGTCACGTTCATCCGGATCGGCTCGGTGACGCATGCCTTCGACCAATCCGCCCGTCTCGTGCCGCTGGCCTTCGCGCCGGCGAGCGGCGGCCTCTCGGTCACCCTCCCCGCGAGCCGCACGACGGCGCCTCCCGGCCCCTACATGCTGTTCCTGATGAACGCGAACGGCGTGCCGTCGATTGGGCGGATCATGTTGTTGCTGTGAGGCCGGGCCTGCGCTATGCGCGCAGACCCCTCGGCCTGCGCGACTTGCGGGACGAAGCGGCGCGCGTGTGGGCCGCGGCCACGCTGTCGTAGGCCTCAGCCGGCCAGCCAAAGGCCGCCAGGTTCACCGCACCGCCGGGCGCGAACTTCACGCCCTCCCGCAACAACAAGGCGCGCTGCACCACGGAGCCATGGTCGGCCCCGGACAGCGAGATACGCCCCGCGGCGTTGAGGACCCGCCACCAGGGGATTTCACTCTCTTGGGGGAGCGCGGAGAGCGCCCACCCGACGGTGCGCGCCGCGCCCGGGCGGCCCGCGAGGCGCGCCACCACCCCGTAGGTCGCCACGCGACCCTTCGGGATATTGCGCACCACGCGGTAGATGCGGTGATAGAACGGGTTCACGGGCGGACCGGATAGCCCCGGCTCGCCAGGTAGGCGCGAGCCTCGGGGATCGTCATACCCCGATAGTGGAACAGGGTGGCGGCGAGCACGCCGTGGGCGCCGGCGTCGAGCGCGGCAGCCAGGTGCTCGAGCTTTCCGGCTCCCCCGGAAGCGATCACGGGGATCGGGACGGCGCGCGCGACGGCCCCGGTGAGGGGGAGGTCATAGCCGTGCTGCGTGCCGTCGGTGTCCATCGAGGTCAGCAGGATCTCCCCAGCTCCGAGCTCTTGCAGTTGCACGGCCCACTCCACGGCCTCTCGCCCGGTGGGTTCACGCCCACCCCGCACCATGACTTCCCACCCCGTTGCTTGCCCGCTGCCCGCATCACGAGCCTGCGCATCCACCGCGGCGACCACGCATTGCCGGCCGAACTCGTCGGCCAGCCGGGTGACGAGCGACGGGTCGCGCACCGCGGCCGTGTTGACAGTGACCTTGTCCGCTCCGGCCCGCAGAACCTGCCGCGCGTCCGCCACGCTCCTGATCCCACCTCCAACAGTAAGCGGGACGAACAGCCTGTCAGCGACGCGGCTCACCAAATCGATGAGAGTCCCGCGCTCCTCGTGACTCGCGCCGATATCGAGCAACACGACCTCGTCGGCCCCGGCGGCGTCATAGCGCGCCGCCTGGTCCACCGGGTCGCCCGCGTCGCGCAGCTCCCGGAAGTGCACCCCTTTCACGACCCGCCCCCCCGCCACGTCCAGGCAGGGGATGAGCCGCCGCGCTAGCATATCCGCAGCACGTCATCCAGCAAGCCCGCGTCTCCACCCCCCACTATTGACAAAATGTCTTCCAGTGCTCTGCGCTCGCGCGGCCAGGCGAGGCGCGCGGCGGCCGCGGCGGGCGCGAGCCATTCGGCGCGGTCGTGCTCCGGGGAGAGCCGCGGCTCGGCCGCACGGTCCACGAAAGCGACGAACACGGGACCGAGCGCCACTTCGTCGACGCGATGACGATAGAACGATTCGACGCGGCTCGCGTTGTAGAGGCGGATGGGCTCGCACCCGGTTTCCTCGCGCAGCTCGCGTCGCGCCGCCGCGACGGGCGTCTCGCCCGCCTCGACGGTGCCGTGCACCGTCTCCCACGATCCCGGAGAGCGGCCGGCGGGGCCGCGGCGCAGCACCAGGATCTCGAGCCCGGGCACCGCCTGTCTCAGCACGTAGACGTCGACGAACGAAACGCGAACCAGGGTCACGGGGTCCAGCGGATGAAACCGCGCAACAGCGCGAGCCCCGCGGCTTGAGACTTCTCGGGGTGGAATTGCACGCCCAGCACGTTGGCCGCGCCCACGATCGTGGGAAACGGCGCGCCATACTCGGCCTCGGCCAAAGCGCCCGCGGCGGGCACGCCGACCGGGTGGTAGCTGTGCACGTGGTAGAAGAACGCCGCGTCACCGCCGAACGCCGCCGCGAGCGCCCCATGGGCCCCGCCGCCCGGGGTGAGGCGCACGCGCGCCCAGCCGACGTGCGGCACCGGCAGCTCGGTCTGGAACCGCGCCACCCGCCCGGGCAAGAGGCCGAGCCCTGGAACGCCGGGCGCCTCCTCGCTGTCCGCGAGGAACAGCTGCAGCCCGAGGCAGATGCCCAGCAGCGGGCGGCCGCTCTTGGCCACGTCCGTGATCGCCTCGCCCAGACCGGTTTCGTCCAGGCGTCGCTTCGCGGCCGCGAAATTGCCGACGCCCGGCAGCACCACGCGCTCGGCGCGACGCAGCGTGGCGGGATCGTCGGTGAGGGTGGGCGTCTCCGCTCCCGCCGCGAGCAGCGCCCGCAGCACGCTCCGCGTGTTGGACGCGCCGTAGTCCACCAGCGCGATCATCTACAACGCGCCCTTGGTCGAGGGCACATCGGTCACCCGCGGATCGAGGCTCGTCGCCTCGCCGAGCGCCCGCGCCGCCGCCTTGAACACCGCCTCCACCGCATGGTGCGCGTTCTGACCGCGCAACAGGTCGACGTGCAGCGTGAGCCCGCCGTGGGTGGCGAGCGCCCGGAAGAACTCGGGGGTGAGGGCGACGTCGTAATCGCCGAGCTTCTGCCACGTCGGCGGGTCGGCGTGGTAGGCGAGGTAGGGGCGTCCGCTCACGTCGACCACCACCCGCGCGAGCGCGTCGTCCAGCGGCACGGTCGCGTCCCCGTAGCGGCGGATGCCGCGGCGCTCACCCAACGCCTGCGACAGCGCCTGACCGAGCACGATGCCGACGTCCTCCACGGTATGATGCTGGTCCACGTGGAGGTCGCCCGTCGCCCGGACGTGCAGATCGTACAGCGCGTGCCGCGCCAGCGCTTCGAGCATGTGATCGAAGAAGCCGATGCCCGTCGCCAGCTCCGCGCGTCCCGCTCCGTCGAGGGCGAGTCGCACCTGCACCTCGGTCTCTTTCGTCTTTCGCTTCACCTCGGCGCTGCGACTCATGCGAGAATCGCCTGCAGGGCGCGCACCACCGCGTCCACGTCGTCATCGGTGCCGGCGGTGATCCGCAGACAGTCCTCCAGACCGGCCGCCCCGGACACGTCGCGGACCAGGATGCCCTGGTCCTCGACCAGCCGGCGGAACACCTCCGCCGCCGGGTGCGTCTCGCAACGGATCAGCACGAAGTTGGCGGCCGACGGAAACGCGCGGACCCCCGGGATCCGCGCCAGCCGACCCACGAGGGCGTCACGAGTGCGTCGCACCGCCCGCACGCACTCGGCCAGCACATCGGCCGCATCGAGCGCCGCGTGAGCAGCGGCGAGCGTCACGCGATTCACGTTGTACGGCAGCCGCGCCTTGGCGATCTCCGCCGCCACGGCCGGATGCGCCAGCGCGTACCCGAAGCGCAGGCCGGCGAGCGACATCGCCTTGCTGAAGGTGCGCAGCACCACCAGCCGCGGCTCGTCCTTGAGGAGCGGCACGGCGGTGGGGCCGCCGAAATCCTGGTACGCCTCGTCCAGCACGATCAGCGCGGCCGTCTCGGCGAGCAGCCGCTCCACCGCGCCGTCGGGAAGCGGCGTGCCGGTCGGGTTGTTGGGCGAGTTGACGACGACGAGTGGGGCCCGCGTGTCGCGCGCCGCCTGCACCAACGCGTCCAGGTCGAACTGGAAATCGGCGGTGAGCGGCACCGGCACGTGGCGGCCGCCGTACACCGCCGTCAGCAGGCGGTACAGGCTGAACGTGGGAGCTGGCGTCACCACGGGCGTTCCCTCGCCCACCGTCACCGCGAGCGTCGCCTGAATCAGCTCGTTCGAGCCGTTGCCGACGAGCACGCCGGACGCGAGCCAGCCGTGACGCGCCGCGAGTCGCTCCAGCAGCGCCGTGGGCGTGAACGGCGGATAGCGGTTCCAAGGCTCGTCCCGCATGGCGCGGATGACGGCCTGCTTGACCGCCTCGGGCGCGTCGAACGGGCTCTCGTTCTGATTGAGCTTGCGGGGCGCGCGCGGGGCGTCGAGCGTGTAGGCCGTCTGGGCGCGAACCGCGGGCTTGATGAGGGCGAGCGCGGCATCAGCCGCGGAAACAGCGCCGGACATAGACCGATGGCGGTCCGGGAGGCGAATGCCGCCGCCGCTACCGGCGGCGGCCCAGGACGGCTTCGAGCCGGGCCGACAGGGCGCGGGCGCGGAACGGCTTCGTCAGGAAGTCGTCGGCGCCGAGCTCGAACACGCGCACTTCGTTGTCCTCGTCTCCCTTGGCCGTGAGCACGATGACGGGGATCGACGCCGTGGCCGGGCGCGACCGCAGGTGCGACAGCACGCCGTAGCCGTCGAGCCCCGGAAGATTCAGGTCGAGGACGATGATGTCCGGGCCCACCCGATCGATCTGGTCGAGCGCCTGCACCCCGTCACGCGCCTCGGACACGGCGTAGCCGTCCCGCTCGAGCAGGTCGCGCATCACCTTCCGAAGACTGTCCTCGTCGTCCACCAGCAGCACCTTCACCGCGGGGACGCCGTGCGGCCCCGACACGCGCAGCGTCGGCCCCTCTTCCAGCAGGTCGAAATGCGCGAGCGGCTCGGCCGTGGCGGCCGTTGCAGCGGTATGCGGAGCGGGCGGTTCCACCGCGCCCCGCGACCCCGGCGCGCCCCCCGACGCGCGCCGGCCGCCGTGCGTCGGGATCGGTTCCGGCACGTCCTCCTCCGGCACGTCCACCACGCGCATCAGCTCATCCACGGTCGATTCGCCTTTCAGCACGTGTCCGAGCCCCGAGTCCCACAACGACTTCATCCCGCCGCGGCGCGCGGCCCGAGCGATCTGCTCCGCGGGCTCGCCGCCCGCGATCCGACGCTCGACTTCCGCCGTCACGGTCAACACCTCGATGATCGAAAACCGTCCCCGGTACCCGGTCATGGCGCAGTCGGGGCACCCCGCCGCCCGGTACAGCGGCGTCCCCTTGGGAAGCCACGGCTTGAGCCGGTCGGGGGGGGTCTCCATCCACACTTCCTTGCACGTCGCGCAGAGGCGGCGCATCAACCGCTGCGCTGCGACGCCGCGCAGCGCCGCCGCGATCTTGTACGCCTCGACCCCGATGTCCACCAGGCGCGTCACCGCATTCGCCGCGTCGTTGGTGTGCAGCGTCGAGAGCACGAGGTGCCCCGTGAGCGACGCCTGCACGGCGATCTGCGCCGTTTCGCGATCGCGGATCTCGCCCACCAGCACGACGTTCGGGTCCTGCCGCAGAATCGAGCGGAGCGCCGACGCGAACGTCAGGCCGGCCTTCTCCTGCACCTGCACCTGCACGATGCCCTGCATCCGGTACTCCACCGGGTCTTCGACCGTGACGATGTTCACGCCCTCGCTCTTGATCTGGTTGATGCAGGAGTAGAGCGTGGTGGTCTTGCCCGACCCCGTCGGCCCGGTGACGAGCAGAATCCCCTCGTGATTCTCGAGCAGGCGCCGGATCGACTCCACCTCCTGAGGATTCAGCCCCAGCGAGTCGAGCGACTTGACGGTCGCGCGGGAGTCGAGGATCCGGATCACCACCTTCTCGCCCAGCGACGCCGGGAGGGTGGAGACGCGCAGATCGATCGGCTGGCCGTTCACGGCCACCCGCGCCCGACCGTCCTGGGGGCGCAGCCGGTCGGCGATGTCGAGTGAGGACATGATCTTGATGCGGGAGATGAGCGGCAGCCCGGCCTGGCGCGGGATCTTCATTTGCTGGCGCAGCACGCCGTCGATGCGGTAGCGCACCGCCACGCCGCCCTCCTCGGGCTCGATGTGAATGTCGCTCGAGCGCGCCAGGATCGCCTCGGAAATGATGAGATCGACGAGCCGGACGATCGGGCGCTGGCTCGCCTGCTCCTCGGAGACGGCGATCTCATCCGGGCCGACCTCCTCCACGAGCTGCACCAGCTCGGGCGACCCCTCCATCTGCTGGAACATCTTGTCGAGGGCTTTCTCGGGCCGGTACACCTCGTCGAGCTTCTCACTGATCTTGGACGGGGCCAAGAGCTGCATGCGGATCTCCCGCGCCGTCGCGAACGCCAGCGCCTTCTCCGCGTCCAGGTCGAACGGGTTGGCGGTGGCGATTTCGAGGAAGGAATCGGTGACCCGAAGCGGCAGGATGTGATAGCGCCGCGCCAGCTGCTCCGGGACTTTCTCCTTGATGGTGAGATCCACCTCCTTGACGTCGGCCAGCTTCAGCCGGAATCGCGTCGAGAGGGCGGTGAGGATCTGCTCGTCGCTCACGACCTTCTGGGCGACGAGCGTCTCCCACAGCGTCTGGGCGGGCTGCGCCTTGGCGCGCAGCTCCACGAGCAGCTCGGGGGTCAGCACTCCCTCGAGGGAGTGCGCCAGCCATTCATCGGGGAAGTTGGTGTCGGCCATTCGGTTGATAAGAAGGTAGTGGAGGTGGGGGAGGTTGGGGAGGTTTGTGGAGGCTCCTCCCCAACCTGCTTCACAGTATCCCCCAGAAATCGCGCGTCACGTCGAACGCGAAGCCCGCGCGGTGCGTTTGCGCGCCCACGCCCGCTTCGAACCGGAACACGCCCAGCCACTCGAGGCCGGCGCCGAACGTCACGCGCGTCCCGGGGGTCGCCGCCCAGGGCGTGCCCGGCACCGGGCGGTCGGCCCAGCCCGCCGCCACGTACGGCGCGATGGTGAGCTGGCGCGGCGTGCGGGCATAGGGCCCGACCCCGAGCGAGACGAAGGGGAGCGCGACGCGCCACTCGACGTGGGCGAGCGCCATGCGTCCGCCGCCCCACGACCGGAAGGCGTCCCCCAGCAGCGTGCCGCGGCCGCCCAGCACAAAGCTGCGATGGGCCGGGAGGTCGCGGGTCGCGGCGCCGCCCTGCGCGCGGACCAGCAGCCGCGTCGCGCCGGCGGGGAGCAGCACGTGCCCCGAACCGGACAGCCGCAGGTAGCTCGTCCCGTCGTCGGCGTGCCCCGCTTCCGCGATCAGCTCGTAGTGCACGTCGCGGCGCACGGCGAAGCCCTCGCTGCGCCGGCGCACGGCGAGTTGCGCGAGCGTCAGGCCGACGCCCCCCAGGGCGGGGTTGGGCCGAAAACGGCCGCTGGCAGGCTGGGCGGTCACGGCGACGGAGTGGATCGTCTCGCGCCCCAGCGCGGCGCTCCATTCACCGCGCACGCCGCTGCCGTGGCGGTAGGTGAGGCGCGCGCCGTCGGCCCGGTAGTAGTCACCGTAGTCCGCTCCGAATTCCTGCGATGAGAACGAGTTGAGGAGCGGAGCGATCACGGGCTCGTCGCCCACGTCGCGCACCTCGTGGAACGCCGTCACCTCCAGCGCCCCCCGGCCCGCGCGGTCCGACGCCGTGACGCTGGCTTCGGGGCGCCGATCGGAGAAGCCGTAGCTCCCCGTCAGCCGCAGCTCGCGTCGCTCGCCGCCGCCGCGCCAGACCAGCCCCGCGCCGAGCGTGAGCCCCTGGACCCGGTTGGCGCGCACCAGGTCGGAGAGACCGCGGACGCCGAGCCGGTGCGCCTTGAGCCCCGTGAGCACGCGGCGGCCGGCGATCTGCTCGACCTCCGCGCGCACCCGCTCGAGGTCGTTCTGGCGCACCGGCTCCGCCACCGCCTGAATCGCCTGGGCGAGCGGCTCCCGCCACGGAAATGAGTCGCGCTCGGCTTTGGGGAGGAACGTGATTTCGTCCCCCTGGAACCAGCTCGGGGCGAGCCCGACGTTGAACACATAGCCGTCGATCTCCCAGCGGGCCCGAATGATGCCGCGCGCCGGCATGTCGAGCCACGTAGCCCGCCGCCGGATCTCGAGCTCCTGGCGGTAGGGCAGCCAGAACCGGCCCTCCCACAGCGCGTTGTCGAGCACGATACTCACGTCCTCGAGCTGCGGGTCGAGATAGGCGTGGGGTGTGAAGTTGAAGGCGAGGCGCACCAGATCGGCGGTCGTCGCATCCACGTACAGCGTGCCCACGATGCGCGGGGCGTCGAAGTCCTTGGGCCGCACCCGCACCGCCACGACGCGGACCTCCCGTGTCGGAAACATGATGGTCGTGCCGTCGCCGAGCGCGTAATCGTACAGATCGGGGCCGGCGGCGGAGAGCGGGTGCGGCACGTCCCGCACCTCGTCCCCTTCGCCGAGCCGGATGGCGGGGCCGAAATTGTTCTGCACGATGCCGAGATGGTCCCGGTGGTAGTAAATGTCGGTGGGGAGCTCGGCGCGGTCGCGCCAGCCCACGACGCGCTGCTTGCTGCTCGCCGGGGCCTTCCAGTACACTTCCAGCTCCAGCTGATCCGCCTTGACGAGGCGGGGCGGATCGGCGAGCCCCTCGCCCAGCTGGCCCAGGAAAAACAGGAAGCCGTGTGCCTGGGCCTTGTAGTCGTGCAGGGCGGTGTCGGCGGCGGCCCGCGTGCGGCGCGCAATCGCCCGCCGGGCGAGATCCAGGGCGGCCGGGGAATTCCACGCCTGCGCCCCGCTGCGCACGGCCGCGGGGAGCGTCCACAGGACGGCGAGGAGGAAGGCGCGGTGCCACATCGCGGCGCAAACTCGCGGCGGCTCCTGGGGGCGACCAGCGCCGGGCTCGCCCTCGTGGCGGGCGCGTGTCACGACCACGCCACCGGGCCGGAACTGACGCCGCGCACCGCCCTGCTCGCGCTCGCCCGCCAGGACACCGTCAATCCCACCGCATTGTCCTTCACGGTGCAGGTCAACCGACTCGAGGTCGACACGCTCAAGCACAGCGACGCGGGCGGCACCGTCTTCGCGATCTTCACCTTCACACCCCTTTCGCTCCTGTCGCAGAATGGAGTCCCCCTCGCCGACACGGCGACCGTGACGATCACGGTCACGCCCCTGTCCCGCGTGTACGGCTTCACCGTCGGTCCGGCGAGCCTCGCCTTCGACGTCGCCGGGCGGCCGACCGTCCAGGTCTCGTACCTCCACTATGTCGACCGGACCGTGTACGATTCGGCCGGCCAGTACGCCGACTTCCGCGGGTTCGAGCTGGCGCTCCGGTTGTGGCGCCAGCGCGGCCCCGACGACTGGGTCAGCGAGAGCGACGCCGCGCCGACCGGCGCGACGGTGGCGGCGCCATTGGACGCGCCCGGCAGCTACCTCGTCGCGGCACCCAAGTGACCGATCCCCGCGCCGCCTTCCTCGCCCGGTCCGAGCGCGGCGGCATGGTCCCGCTCGTCCGCGAGGTCGTGCTCGACGCCGATACGCCGCTGGCGGCGTTCGCGAAGGTCGCGCGACCCCCGTTTGCGTTCCTGCTCGAGTCGCTCGTGGGCGGCGAGCGCTGGGCGCGGTATACCTTCCTCGGCACCGAGCCGCGCGAGGTATGGCGGTACCGCGGCCGGGCCGTCGAGCGCTGGACACGAGCCACCGGCTGGCGCGGCGCCGGCGAGACCGACGACCCGATCGGGCACCTGGCGCAGCGCATGCGCGCGCTGCCCGCCGTTCCCGTCCCGGGGCTGCCCCGCTTCACCGGCGGGGCCGTCGGCTACCTCGGGTATGACCTGGTCCGCACGATCGAGCGCCTGCCCAAGCCGCCGGCGGACACCCTCGCCCTCCCCGACGCGGTCCTGATGATCGCGGACACGGTCGTGATCATCGACAATCTGTTCGGCCGCGCGATCGTCGTGGCGAACGTGGAGGTGCCCGCCGGCGCGGCCGCGGCGGAGCGGTTGCGGCTCCACGACGCGGCGGACGCGCGCCTGACCGACGTCATCGCCCGCCTGGGGGGGCGCCACGCGCTCGCCCCCCTCGCGCTGCGCGACACACCGGCCCCCGTCCCGACCGCGTCCCGCTACTCCCGCCCGGCATTCGAGCGCGACGTCGGCCGCATCCTCGAATACATCCGGGCGGGCGACACGTTCCAGACGGTGCTGTCGCGCCGCCAGGACGCGGCGGGCGCGGTGGACCCGTTCCTGCTCTACCGCTACCTGCGGGCGCTGAACCCGGCACCCTACCTCTTCTATCTGGCGCTCGACGACCACACCCTGGTCGGGAGCTCGCCCGAGGTGCTGGTACGGGTGGAGGGGGGGGAGGTGACCGTGCGGCCCATCGCCGGCACGCGGCCCCGCGGCCGGACGCCGGAGGAGGACGAGGCGCTGGGCCGCGCGCTGCTGGCGGACGACAAGGAGCGGGCCGAGCATCTGATGCTGGTCGACCTGGGACGCAACGACGTCGGGCGCGTGGCGCAGTTCGGGACCGTGCGGGTCACGGATCTGCTCGCCATCGAGCGCTACTCGCACGTGCAACATCTCGTCAGCGAGGTGCGGGGGCGGCTGCGCGACGGCTACGACGCGCTGGATGTGCTCAAGGCCTGTTTCCCCGCGGGCACCGTGACGGGGGCGCCCAAGGTGCGCGCCATGCAGATCATCGACGAGCTGGAGCCGGAGCGGCGCGGCCCCTACGCCGGCGCCGTGGGGTACGTCGGCTGGGGCGCGACGAACCTGGACACCGCGATCGCGATCCGCGCGGCCCTCGTCCTCAAAGACCGCGTCGTGGTGCAGGCGGGCGCCGGCATCGTCGCCGATTCGGATCCGGCCCGCGAGTTCGCCGAAACGGAAGCCAAGGCGCAGGCCGTCTTGAAGGCCCTGGCGCTCGCGCAGGCCGCGGGCTGACGTATATTTTTCCCCTGTGTTCAAGCTGCTGAGCACGACGGGCGAGCAGGCGATCGATCTCCAGTCGGGCCGCACCGTCGTCGTGGGGCGGGCCGTCACGAGCGACGTTCCGATTTACGACCCGACCATCTCCCGCAAGCACGCCGAGCTCCGCCTCACCGACGGCGGCGTCGAGGTGAAGGACGTCGGCTCGTCCAACGGCACGTTCCTGAACGGCGCCCGCGTCACCGAGGCCCTCGCCGCCGAGAACGACGTCATCACGTTCGGCAAGGTCGCGTTCCGCGTGAAGGCGGTGACGGCGCCGCCGCCCCGACCGCAGGTGGTGGCGTCGCTGCCGTTCGAGCTCGGCGGCAAGCCGGGCGGCGGCACGATCGTGCGGCAGCTGCCGGTGAAGCACTCGGGCGGAGTCCCGGCGATCGTGGTGGACCGTCCGTCGGGCACGTCGCACCTCAAGGTCACCGCGCCGACGCTGGAGGAGCGGCGCGAGAAGAAGCTGTCGCTGCTCCTCGAGATCTCCAAGGAGCTGTCGAAGCAGCAGGAACTGGACCGGCTGCTCGACAAGGTGGTGGACTTCACCTTCCAGATCATGAACGTGGACCGCGTGTCCATCCTGCTGCTCGAGGACAAGTCGGGCGAGCTCGTGCCGCGGGTCTCCAAGGGCAAGACCGGCTCCGCCGCCGCGTCGAAGCACGTGCCCCAGTCGATCGCGCGCAAGGCCGTCGAGGAGCGCGTCGCGATCCTCTCGGACAACGCCGCCGCCGACGAGCGCTTCAAGGGCAAGTCGATCCTCATCCAGAGCGTGCGCAGCGCCATGTGCACGCCGCTCATGGGCACCGATCAGCAGGTGCTGGGCATTCTGTACGTCGACAATCTCACCGCCACGCACTCGTTCGCCGACGAAGACCTCGAGTTCCTGATCGCCTTCGGGTCGCTCGCCGCCGTGGGGATCGAGAACTCGCGGCGCTCCGAGCGGCTGCAGCGCGAGGCGCTCGTGCTCTCGAACTTTCAGCGCTACTTCTCCCCCAACATCGCGCAGGTCATCGCCCAGCAGCAGGACGCCGGGCGGTTGCCGAGCGAAAAGCGCCCCGTCGTCATCTTCTTCTCCGACATCCGCGGGTTCACCCCGATGTCCGAGACGATGAGCCCCGAGGGGATCGCGACGCTGCTCACGGATTACTTCACCGAAATGGTGGAGATCGTGTTCGAAAACGGCGGCACGCTCGACAAATTCATCGGCGACGCGATCATGGCCCTGTGGGGCGCGCCGATCGCCCACGAGGACGACGCCGACCGCGCCATGCAATGCGCGCTCGACCAGCTCACGGCGCTCGAGAGTATGAACACTAAGTGGAAGGACGCCGGCCGGCCCGAGCTCGGGGTCGGAATCGGGATCAACTTCGGCGAAGTGTTCGCGGGCAATATCGGCTCGGATCGCCGGCTCGAGTACACCGTCATCGGCGACGCCGTGAACACCGCGAACCGCCTGTGCCGCACGGCGGGGCCGAACGAGATCTTGATCTCCGAGCCGTTCTACCGCCTCCTCAAGCGCCCCCCCACGGTCGACGCGCTCGACCCGATCCACGTCAAAGGCAAATCGCAGAAGATCCCGGTTTACCGCGTGAAGCGGTAAGGCAGGCCGAACCGCTCCAGCAGGTCGAGCGCGAGCCGCAGCGGCAGGCCCATGACGCCGAAGAAGTCGCCGCGGATCCCTTCCACCAGCGCGGCCCCTTTCCCCTGAATCGCGTATGCGCCCGCCTTGTCCATCGGCTCCCCCGTCGCCACGTACGCCGCGATCTGATCGGCCGAGAGCGGCCGGAACGTCACCTCGGTGACGTCGAGGGCGTGCTCGAGCCGCCCGTCCCGCGCCACGGCGACCGCGGTCATCACCTGGTGCGTCCGACCCGCGAGCTGCGCCAGCATCGCGGCGGCCTCCGCCGGCGTGTGCGGCTTCTCGAACACGGCGCCGCGCAGCACCACCGTCGTATCGGCCGCGAGTACTGTTTCCCCGGGCTCGCGCGCCGCCACGACGCGGGCCTTCTCGCGTGCCAGGCGCGTGACGTAGCGCTCGGGCAGCTCCGAGGTCGCCCGCGTCTCGTCCACGTTCGGGGGGACCACGCGAAACGGCAGGTCGAGCATCTCGAGCAGCTGGCGCCGCCGGGGCGAGCCGCTCGCCAGAATGAAGCTCACTTTTCGAGCAACAAGGTGACGGGTCCGTCGTTCACGAGCTCGACCTCCATCATCGCGCCGAACTCTCCCGTTGCGACGACCGTCCCGCTCCCGGCGCCGCGCTCCTTCAGGAGCGCCACGAACCGCTCGTACAGCGGAATCGCCACCTCGGGCGGGGCGGCGTCGATGAAGCTGGGGCGCCGCCCCTTGCTGGCGTCGCCGTACAGAGTGAACTGCGACACGACGAGCAACGCCCCGCCCACGTCGGCCAGCGCCAGATTCATCTTTCCCTGGGCGTCGCCGAACACCCGCAGGCCGAGCACCTTGTCCGTCATCCAGGCGAGCTGGTCGTGAGTGTCGGCTGGGGCGAAGCCGGCGAGGAGGAGAAACCCCACCCCGATCTTCCCCGTCACGCGCCCGGCGACGCGCACCTCGGCGCGCGAGACCCGCTGGAGGACGACCCTCACTCCACCGTCACACTCTTCGCCAGATTGCGCGGCTGGTCCACGTTGCACCCCCGCCGCACCGCGATGTAGTACGCGAGCAGCTGGAGCGGCAGCACCGTGAGCACGGGCGTCAGCAGGTCGAGCGTCTCCGGTACCTCGACTCTGTGGTCGGCGAGCCGCGCGACCCCGGTGTCGCCCTCGGTGACGACCGCCACCACGCGCCCGCCGCGCGCCTTCACTTCCTCGATGTTGCTCACGACCTTTTGGTAAACCGCATCCTTGGGCGCGATGAAGACGACCGGCATCAGGTCGTCGATCAACGCGATCGGGCCGTGCTTCATCTCGGCGGCGGGGTAGCCCTCCGCGTGGATGTACGAGATCTCCTTCAACTTGAGCGCGCCCTCGAGCGCCACCGGGAAGTTATAGCCCCGGCCGAGGTAGAGCACGTTGGCGGCGCGCATCATCCGCTCGGCAATGCGCTCGACCTCGGCCGCCTTTGCCAGCACCCGCTCGACCAGCTCGGGGAGCCTGGCGAGCGCCCGCACCACCTCCCGGCCCTGCAGGATGGAGAGGGACCGCAGGCGCGCCATCTTGAGGGTCAGCACCGCCAGCGCGGCGATCTGGCTCGTGAACGCCTTGGTCGAGGCGACCCCGATCTCCGGCCCGGCATGGAGATAGATGCCGCCGTCCACTTCGCGCGCGATGGTCGACCCGACGACGTTGACGAGCCCGAGCGTGCGCGCGCCGCGGCGCTTCGCCTCGCGCAGCGCCGCCAGCGTGTCCGCCGTCTCCCCTGACTGCGAGATGCCCACCACCAGGGTTCGCTCGTCCACGATAGGGTTGCGGTAGCGGAATTCCGATGCGTATTCCACCTCTGAAGGGATGCGGGCGAGCTCCTCCATCATGTATTCGCCGATCAGGGCCGAGTGCCACGACGTCCCGCACGCGGTGAGCACGATGCGGTTGACCTGGAGCAGCTGCTCGTCGGTGAGATTGAGCCCGCCGAGCCGCGCCGTGCCCTCCTCTTCGAGCAGGTGTCCGCGCAGCGTGTTGCGCAGGCTCTCGGGCTGCTCCATGATCTCCTTCAGCATGAAGTGCGCGTAGCCGCCGCGCTCGATCGTGGCGAGGTCCCAGTCGACCCGGGTCACGGCCTTTTCCTTTTCCACCGTGCGCAGATCGAGGATGCGATACTCGGTGGGGCGCACCACGGCGATCTCCCCGTCATCCAGGTAGACCACCGAGCGGGTGTGCGCCAACACCGCCGAAGCGTCCGAGGCGACGAAGTTCTCCCCCGAGCCGATCGCCACGAGCAGCGGCGAGCCGTTGCGCGCCGCGACGATCGTGTCCGCCTCCCGGGTCGAAATGACCGCGATGCCGTAGGTCCCTTCGACCTGGTTCAGGGCCCCGGCCACCGCTTCGACCAGCATGCCGCCCCGCGCCAGCACTTCCTCGATGAGGTGGACGAGCACTTCGGTGTCGGTCTCGGAGCGGAACACGTGCCCGCGCTGCGCCAGCGCCGTGCGGAGCACGCCGGCGTTCTCGATGATGCCGTTGTGCGCCAGCGCCAGCGTGCCCCCGCAATCGGTGTGCGGATGCGCGTTGACGGTGTTGGGGGCGCCGTGCGTGGCCCAGCGGGTGTGGGCGATGCCGGTGTGGCCGGACGGGAGCGAAGTCCCGAGCTGCTGTTCCAGCACGCTGATCTTGCCCGCCGCCTTGTGCACCTCAATGCGCCGGTCGTCGACCAGCGCCACACCCGCCGAGTCGTAGCCGCGGTACTCGAGTCGCTTCAGCCCTTCGAGCAGCAGCGGGGCCGCCTGCCGCGGCCCGGTATAGCCTACGATGCCGCACATAGTCGCCGTCCCTCGTCGACCAGCTCCCGCGCCAGCGCGCCGCTCGGCGCCTCGGCGATCAGCCGGATGATCGGTTCCGTGTTCGAGGGCCGCACGTGCAGCCAGCGGTCGGGCCAGGCGAGCCGCAAGCCGTCCTGCGTGTCGACGCTCGCCTCGGGGAAACGCGCGCGCAAGCCCGCATAGACGCGTTCCATTCCCCGTTCCGCGTTCCGCGTTCCGCGTTCCAACTTTCCCTTCACAATCGTATAGCGCGGCGCCGCCGCCACCACCTCGCCCACCCGGTTCCCGGTCCGCGCCAGCAGCTCCAGGACGAGCGCCGCCGCCACCGGCGCGTCCCGTCCCGCGTGCAGCGCCGGGTAGATCACCCCGCCGTTCCCCTCCCCGCCGATCACCGCCGCAAGGCGCAAGATGGCGCGGGCAACGTGCACCTCGCCCACGGGCGTGCGCACGATTTCGGCGCCGAGTTCACGCGCCGCATCCTCGACGACGAGGCTGGTGGAGAGATTGCAGACGACGACGGAACGATCATTCCCACTTTCCATCGTTCCGCCCAGAACGGCTCGCACCGCGAATGCCAACGTGTAATCCTCTCCAATCGGGGTGCCGTTCTCGTCCACGATCGCCAACCGGTCCACGTCCGGGTCCACCGCGATCCCCAGGTCCGCTCCGGTGCGGCGCACCAGTGCAGACAACTCTCCCAGGTTCTCCGGCACCGGCTCCGGCGCCCGGGGGAACTGGCCGTCGGTCTCCAGGTTGATCCCGGTCACCGTGCAGCCGAGCCGCTCGAGCAACGCGCGCATCGGGGGTCCCCCGGCGCCGCGGACGGCGTCGAGCGCAATGGCAAACTTTCGGTTCCTGATCCGCTCGACGTCGATCGCGGCCAGTTTGAGCACCGCGTCGAGATGCCGCTCGACAGCGAGGGCATCGGCCTGGATTTCTTGCCCTTCCCCCTTCCCCTTTCCCCGGCCTTTCACCGTCATTTCGACCGCCATCTGCTGCACCCGGGCTCCGTCGGCGCCATCGAGGAAGATCCCGTCCGGTCCGATGAACTTGAGCGCGTTCCATTCGATCGGATTATGGCTCGCCGTCACGGCGATCCCGCCCCCGGCGCGGTGGTGCTCCACGGCGAGCTGGATCGTGGGGGTCGGCGCCAGGCCCACCGTGACCACCTCGCACCCGACCGACCCGAGTCCGGCGATCACCGCCTGCTCGAACGCCGGGCCCGACGCCCGGGCATCTCGGCCGACCACGACGCGCGGGGTACGCTCCCCGGCCCACAGCCCGAACGCCCGGGCGTAGCGGGTTACGACCTCGTCGGTCAGGTCCTTGCCGACGATGCCGCGCACGCCGGACACGCCGACCATCAGGGTCTCGGTCATGGGCGCCACCGCACGCGGGTCAGGAGCGGCGGGCCTCGAGCGACCGGGCGGGCAGATGCAGCGGCCGCGCTTCCGGCGTGGTCACAGGGAGCGCCGCGTGATCGGGGAAGGCGGCGAGGAACCCGGTGACGACGCGCGGGTCGAACTGCACTCCCCGCATGTCTTCGAGCTCCTGCATCGCCCGCTGGACGGAGAGCGCGGGCCGGTAGGGGCGCACGCTCGTCATCGCGTCGAACGAATCCGCCACCGTCACGACCCGCACCTCGAACGGAATCGCGTCTCCCTTCAGACCGTCCGGGAAGCCCTTACCGTCCAGCCGTTCGTGGTGCGAGCGCACGATGGCGAGCGCGCCCGGGGCATCGCGCATCAGCGGCCCGAGGATGCGGGCACCGATCACGGGGTGCTGCATGATATGGCGGTACTCGGCATCGCTGAGCTTACCGGCCTTGTGCAACACGGCCTCGCTCACGCCGATCTTGCCGATGTCGTGCAGCTCGGCGCCGAGCGCGATCAGGTCGATCACGTCCTGATCGAGCTGCAGCTGCCGGCCGATCCCCAGGGCATAGTTGGCCACGCGCACCGAGTGGCCGCGCGTGTACGGATCCTTTTCTTCCAGGAAATGCACCAGGGCCTGCAGGCGCTCGAGCGACAGCTCTTCGATGCGGTGCGCCTGCTCCTGGACCCGCTCCTCGAGCTGGTGCTGGTACATCCGGTTCTCGAGAATGAGGCGGCGTTTGTCGAGCGCCTGCATGACGCGCGCCCGCACCTCGTCCAGGTGGAACGGCTTGGCGACGTAATCCAGGGCGCCGAGCTGGAGGCAGGCGACCGCACTCTCGACCTCGGCGACCGCGGTCACGACGATGACGGCGGTGTCGGGCCAGCGGGCGAGGATCTCGCGCAACAACGTGACCCCGTCCATCTGCGGCATCCGCAGGTCGGAGATGACGAGCGGGACGGGGTCGTGGTGCATCATCTCGAGCGCTTCGGTGCCGGACCCGGCCTCGGCGCAGGTGAACCCCTCGCCCTCGAGCAGACGCACGAGCACGCGACGCAGCCGCGGCTCGTCGTCCACTACGAGGCACTTCGTCGCATTTGGTTGCGGCATCGCTCGGTAACGTAAAGGTCGCTTGCTCGGCGCGGAAGGCGCCCTTACGTTCCCGCCATGACCAAGGTATCGGGGGAGGACCTGATCCGGCGCCTGGCGACCCGCGCCGTGCACGCCGGCTACATCGCCGACCCCCTGGCCGGCGCCGTCATGGCGCCGATTTATCAGACCTCGACCTACGTCCAGCAGGGCCTCGGGAAACACAAGGGGTACGAGTACGCCCGCACGCAGAACCCGACCCGCGAAGCGCTCGAGCGGAACATCGCGGCGCTCGAAGACGGGCGTCACGGGTTTGCGTTCGCCTCCGGGCTCGCCGCGGTGGACGCGGTGCTCAAGCTGCTGTCGCAGGGTGATCACGTCGTGAGCGGCGAGAACGTGTACGGCGGCACCCACCGCCAAATGACCCACATCTGGGCACGCCACGGCCTCGAGTTCACGTTCGTCGACGCGGCCGACGCCGCCAACGTCGCGGCCGCCGTGACGCCGCGGACCCGCATGGTGTACGCGGAGACGCCCACCAACCCCATGATGCGGCTGTGCGACCTGCAGGCCGTGGCCGAGATCGCCCGCCGCGCCGGCGCGCTGTGCGTCGTGGACAACACCTTCGCGACCCCCTGCTTCCAGCGGCCCCTCGAGCTCGGCGCCGACGTCGTGCTGCATTCCACCACCAAGTACCTGAACGGGCACAGCGACATGGTCGGCGGCATGCTGGTCGTGAACGCGGACGAGCTCGCCGAGCGGATCGGCTTCATTCAGAACGCGTCGGGGGCCGTGCCGGGACCGTTCGATTGCTGGCTCGCGCTGCGGGGCACCAAGACGCTCGCGCTCCGGATGCGGCAGCACGACGCCAGCGGCCGCCGCATCGCCGACTGGCTGACGCGGCATGCCAAGGTCGGCCAGGTCTACTACCCCGGCCTCCCCTCCCACCCGCAACACGATCTCGCCTGCCGCCAGATGAGCGGATTCGGGGGCATGATCTCGATCGAGCTGGGATCCGTGGAGCGCGCGCGACGCCTGGTCGAGCGCACCAGGATCTTCGCGCTCGCAGAGTCGCTGGGCGGCGTGGAGAGCCTGATCGGGCACCCGGCCTCGATGACCCACGCCAGTGTGCCGCCGGAGATGCGGCGCGCGATGGGCCTCACTGACAGCCTGGTGCGGCTGTCGGTCGGCATCGAGGACGTAGACGACCTGATCGCGGACCTGGAGCAGGCGCTGGAGGCGGCGGGGTGAACACGGTCGGGCGCCCGGGATGGTCGCGGCTCAAGCCGCGGCTCGGCTCTCCCGCTGAAGCGGGTACGCCCGTTTACGGGCAGTGCCGAGCCGCGAGTTCACTCGCGAAACACGGAGAGACGCGCAACGTAGTGAGGGTTTACCTTATCATCAGCAGGAGCATCACATGACCGGTCCCACGTCGCTCCCCGCCGCGCGCCCCCGCAAGATTCTCACCCAGATCGCGCCCGTCGCGTGGGAGCACCCGGCGGACCGCGCGGCATTACAGACGCTGCGCTCGGTGCCCGGCTTTGACGAAGTGGTGCGGAAGATCTACGGGTTCTTCGGCGAGCGGGGGATCCGGCTCTTGTTCCAGGCCGACGCCGTCCGGGTCGGCCCCACGCAGTTCCCCCGCCTGAACCAGCTGTACACCGACGTCGTCACGTCGATGGACTGGCCCGAGCAGCCCGAGTTGTTCGTGTCGCAGACGCCGTTCGCGAACGCGGGGGCGTTCGGCATGGACAAGCCGTTCATCGTGATCAATTCGGGCACGTTGAAGCTGCTCGACGACGACGAGCTCAGGAACGTGCTGGGGCACGAGCTGGGGCACGTCATGAGCGGGCACGCGCTGTACCACACGATCCTCGTGCTGATCCTGAACGTGAGCCTGGGCGCGCTGCCGTTCCTTGCCGGCATCGCGATCCTGCCGATCCAGCTCGCGCTGCTCGAGTGGTTCCGCAAGAGCGAGCTGTCGTCGGACCGCGCCGGCCTGCTCGCGTGCCAGGACCCCGCGGCCTCGCTGCGGGTGAATCTCAAATTCGCCGGCGGCGGCGACATGTCGCAGATGGATCTGAACGCGTTTCTCGAGCAGGCGAAGGAGTACGAGGAAGCGGGCGGCGCGCTCGACCGGGTCTTCAAGATCCTGGGCGTGCTGGGGCGCTCGCATCCCTTCAACACCGTGCGCGCCGCCGAGCTGCAGCGCTGGATCGCGCAGGGCCACTATGAGCGCATCCTGGGAGGCGAGTACACGAGACGCGGCCCCGAGGCCGAGGGGCGGCCGATCGACAAGGACATCGACGAGGCGCGGGACCACTACATGAGCCGTCGTGGAGGACGTGGTGGACACCGCGAAGCGCGCCGCCCAGGCGTTCGCGGAGGCGCTCCGCAAGAAGTGAGGATCCTGGTCGTCGGCGGGGGCGGCCGCGAGCACGCGCTCTGCTGGGCGCTGAAGCGCGACACTCCCGACGCGACCGTGTTCGCCGCCCCCGGCAACCCGGGCACGGCCCAGCTCGGCACCAATCTGAACATCGAGACGGTGGAGGTTGGGAAGGTGGTGGAGGCGGCGGAGGAGCACCGCATCGACCTCACCATCGTCGGGCCCGAGGCCCCGCTCGCCGCGGGGCTCGCCGATCGGCTGCGCGCCGCCGGCCGCCCGGTCTTCGGGCCCACTCAGGCAGCTGCGCGCATCGAATCCTCCAAGGCATTCGCCAAAGACGTGATGCGAGGCGCCGGCGTGCCGACCGCCTCCAGCCGAACGTTCGACGCGCTCGATTCCGCCCTCGGCTACATCCGCCACCACGCCGAGCCGCTGGTCGTCAAGGCGTCGGGGCTCGCCGCCGGCAAGGGGGCCGTGGTGTGCGCCAGCCGCGACGCAGCGGCCCGTACCGCCCGCGCCATGCTGGCCGAGGGCGCGTTCGGGGAGGCGGGGCGCGAGATCGTGGTGGAGCAGTTCCTCGAGGGAGAAGAGCTGTCGGTCTTGGCACTCACCGACGGTGAGCGTATCGTCGTGCTGCCGGCGGCGCAGGACCACAAGCGGCTGGGTGAGGGTGACGCGGGGCCGAACACCGGCGGCATGGGCGCCTATTGCCCGGTGGGCATCGCGACGCCGGCCCTGCTCGAGCGGGTACGTCGCGAGGTGCTCGAGCCTACATTGCGGGAACTCGCGGCGCGCGGGGCGCGCTACACGGGGGTGCTGTACGCCGGGCTGATGCTGTCGGACGACGGTACGCCGTACGTGCTCGAATTCAACTGCCGGTTCGGCGATCCGGAGACGCAGGCGCTGCTCCCGACCCTGCCGGGGCTGACACGGCACCTGGTGGAGATCGCGACGGGAGGCTGGCGACCCGAGCGGCCCGCGCTCGACGCCGCGCGCGCGGCCGTCGCCACGGTGCTCGCGGCCCCCGGCTATCCGGACAAGCCGGAGCTCGGCGCGGCGATCATCGTGCCGCGCGACGTGGAGCCCGGGACGCTGGTGTTCCACGCGGGGACGTACCGCGACCCCGACGGCACGCTGCGGGTGCACGGGGGGCGCGTCCTCACCGTGACAGCGCTGGGCGACACGGTGGCCGAGGCGGCGCGGCGCGGCGCCGCCGCCTGCGAGTTGATCGTGTTCCAGGGCAAGACGTATCGGCGGGACATCGGGTGGCGGGAGATCAGGAGGAGCGGTGCCGGAGCTGCCAGAGGTTGAGACGATCGTGCGGGAGCTCGCCCCGCGGCTCGAAGGCTACCGGATCGCGCGCGCAAAACTCACCAAAACGGACGTGCTGCGGCGCGTATCCAAGCCCCGCCTGTTGCGCACGCTCAAGGGCAACACGATCGAAGAGGTGATCCGCCGCGCCAAGCACGCCGTGTTCCGGCTGTCGAGCGGCCACCGGCTGATCGTGCAGCCGCGCATGACCGGCTCGCTCGTGGTGTACGATCGCGCCCTCACCCGCGCCGAAACGAAGTACGCGGTACTCACCTGCACTATCGACGATGGCCGGCTGCTGGTGTACCGCGACGTGCGCCGGCTCGGCACCGTGTGGCTGGTGGACGAAAAGGGGTGGGACGCCTACTCCAGCCGGATCGGCCCCGAGCCGCTGGAAGATACGTTTACACCGTTCGTGTTCGCGGAGCGGCTCAAGGGCACCCGCGCGGCGATCAAGAAGGCGATCATGGATCAGCGCCGCGTGGCGGGTGTCGGCAACATCTACGCCAACGAGGCGTTGTTCGAGGCGGGAATCGACCCGTCCAAGCCGACCGACAAGCTGTCATTGGACGAGTTCGCCCGCCTGCATGCCGCCGTGACCGACGTGCTCGAGCGCGCGGTCCAATCCTCGGGGACGACGGTGCGCGATTATCGCACCGGCACCGGGGAGTCGGGGCGGTTCCAGTTCGAGCTGAAGGTGTACGGGCGCGGCGGCGAGCCGTGCGTCACCTGCGGCACGAAGCTCGTGACGACGCACACGATCGACCTGCGGGCGACGACGTTCTGCCCGCGCTGCCAGCGCTAGCGCCGGCCGGCGATCATCCCCAACGCGCCGTCGATGATGCGCTTGAACCCCTCTCCCGACTCCGCCTCGCGCGCGTCATTCGTGGTGTTGAACGCGGCGATCACCGCGGCTTTGGTCCGCGGCTCGAGATAAAAGAACGACCGGAACCCCGCCTGGTGCCCCGTGTGCCCGACGAACCGCACCCCGTCCCGCCACAGCACGAAGAACGACAACCCAACCGAGTCTCCCGGCGCCTCACCGTCGGCGGCGAGGAGCGGGCGCCACATCTCGTCCAGCGTGGCGCGCCCCACCACGGTGTCGCCGCCCGCCGCGCCGCTCAAGCACGCGACCCATTGCGCCACGTCGCCGAGGGGCGCGTTCCAGCCGCCGTTCGGGATCGTGATCCCGGGATCGAATTCCCGCCCGTTCGCGACGACTGTTTCGTGGCCGGCACTATCGCGCACCACGTCGTAGTTGTTGGATCGCTGATCCACGAGGTGATACGGCGTGGCGCCGAAGTAGCTGTGCGTGATGCCGAGCGGCGCCCAGAGGTTCTTGTAGACGTAGCCCTGGTAGGGATCGCCGGTGAGCTGCTCGACGATGCGCGCCAGGTAGATGAACCCGGGGTTCGAATAGCTGTACCGCGACCCCGGGGCAAAGGCGACCTCCTGATACGGCATCATCGCCACGAGCTGCTCCCAGCGCGTCGGCTCGAACGGCTCCCACGGTTTCCCCGCCTTGTACGGCCACGTCGGATTTTGAAACCCGGCGGAGTGCGACAGCAGCATCCGGATCGTGACGTCGTCCATGGAGCCGAACGGGTCGTGTACCTGGCGCAGCTCGGGGATGTACCGCGTCACGCGGTCGTCGAGCGAGAGGCGCTTCCGGTCGCGCAGCTGCATCACTGCCACTGCCGTCAGCGTCTTAGTGATCGAGCCCCAGTGAAAGATGGTTCGCTCGTCCACGCGCCGGCCCAGCGCGCGATCGGCGAAGCCGTACTCGTGGTGCGCCAGCACCCGGCCGTCGCGCAGCACCAGCACGCCCGCGCCCACGACGCTGTCGCCCGTGGCGTAGGCGTCGAACTCATGGGTAAAGGCCTGCCAGCCGGCCGGGGCGTCCACACGTGACGGGCGCCGTTGACCGCTCGCGGGCGGCGCCGCGGTCAGCACGAGCAGCGCGAGTGTCGCGACGGAGCGCGTCACAGCGGCACGATCCGCGCACGCGGTGGAATCCCCGGCTCGAGCTCCATGATCCCCACCGACGGCTTGAGGCCGAAGCGGGGGTGCCCCGCCCCACCGGGATTCATCACCGTCACGGTCTTGTCCACCAGCTCGAGCAGCGGCTTGTGGGTATGCCCGTACACGATGATCTCGGCCTGGGGAAACGCGGCATGCAGCGTGTCGGGCGTGGGGTGCCCGAACTGGTCGCCGTGCGTCACCACCACCGCGAACCCGTCGAGCTCCGCGGTGGCGACCTGCGGCAGACGGGAACGGATCTCGGGAGGGTCCACGTTGCCGTACACCGCGGTGACCGGCGCTATAGCTTGGAGGTCGATCATCACCTCCCACTTGCCTACGTCACCACCGAGCAGGATGTGATCGACCTGCCTGAACACGTCGAACACTTCAGGCCGCAAGAGACCGTGCGTGTCGGCGATGACCCCGAGCCTCACGTCCGGGAGCTACTTCCCTTCCCAGCGCTTGACCAGATTGATCGCGAGCTCGAGGTGGTCGAGCACGCGCTGCACCACGAAATCCACCAGGTCCGACACCTTTTGGGGCTTATGATAGAAGCCGGGGGCCGCCGGCAGCACGATCGCCCCCGCTTCGGTCACCACGGTGAGGTTTCGCAGATGCACCAGCGACAGCGGCGTCTCGCGCGGCACGAGAATCAACCTGCGGCGCTCTTTGAGCGTCACGTCCGCCGCCCGCTCGACGAGCGAGCGGCTCGTGCCGTGCGCGATCGCCGCGACGGTGCCCATCGAGCAGGGACAGATCACCATTCCGGCGGTCCGGGCCGAGCCCGATGCCGGCTCCGCGCCGCGATCCGTGTCGTCGAATACGCGCACGCTGGTCCACTCACCTCCCGTGGCCTTGCGGAGGCCGGCGTCGTCCTTGATGCCGCACTCGGCCTCGATCAGCCGCCACCCGTGGCTCGAGATCATCAGCCAGGTCGGCAAGTGATGCAGCGCGAGCACCTCGAGCAGGCGCACGCCGTACGGCGCGCCGGAGGCGCCGGTGATGGCGAGGATTACCGGAAGCGCGGTCACCTTCGTCCCGTCACCACCACGATGACCCGGTCCGGCTCGTCCGCGCTCGCGGGCGGCACCGCGAGCGTCACGCCCGTAGCGGTCTCCGTGACGGGCACGGCCGCTTTGCCACGCAACAGGTAAGCCGTGCGGACGCGAGCTCCGAGCGGCGGCAGCGGCAGCAGCGGGTCGGGCCAATCGAGCACGTGGACGAACACCGTGTCGCCGCGGCGCGTCGTCGCGCCCCAGCCGCGGGGCGGGACCGGCCCGCGGCGCGTGCCGTAGATGGCGGGTCCGTACACCGCGAGCCACGCTCCGAGAGAATCGAGCCGCGCCGTGAACTCGGGGCTGATGGTGCCGTCGGGACGCGGGCCGATGTTCAAGAGCAGATTGGCGCCGTTCCCCGCCGCCCGCACCAGGTACCCCACCAGCGTCCGCACCGACTTGAACTCCTTGTCGGTGATGTTGAAGCCCCAGGAGCCGTTCATCGTGAGCGACGTCTCGAGCGGCACGTCGCCGCTCACGTAGCTCGTGTTGAACCCAGCGCTGTTGGCGCCGGGCAGGTCTTGCTCGAAGGTCTGCACGTCTTCGCCGGGGCGGGGGCGCTGGTGGTGATTGGGAACCACGAGCGCCGCGGGTTGCAGGCGGTGGATCAGCGCATACGTCGAGTCCAGCTGCCACGGCGCGTCCGGCTTGTCCCACATGCCGTCGAACCAGATCCCGCCGATGTCACCGTACCGCGTGAGCAGCTCGGTCAGCTGCGCATTCATGAACGCGAGGTAGCGGTTCCAGTCACCCTGGTCGGGGCGGCCGTTGTCCCACGCCGTCCTCCCGCGCGGCCAATAATCGGGGTGATGCCAGTCGAGCTGTGAGTAGTAGAAGAACAACTTGATCCCGGCGGCGTGGCAGGCATCCGCGAGCTCCTTGAGCGGATCCCGCCGGAACGGCGTCCAGTCGACGATGTTGTACCGCGTCTCTCCCGTCTGGAACATCGAGAACCCGTCGTGATGGCGCGACGTGATCGTGATGTAACGGACGCCGGCACGCCGGGCGAGCGCCACCCACGCCCGGGCGTCGAACTTCGTCGGGTTGAACGTCGTCGCGAGCCATTCGTAATCGGCCACGGCGATCTTGCGGTTGTGCATCACCCACTCGGCCGCACCGAGCTGGCTGTACACCCCCCAATGAATGAACAGGCCGAACTTGGCGTCGGCGAACCAGCGGCGGGCGGCGAGCCGCTCGGCCGGGACCGAATCGCCCGCCTGCGCCGTCGCGGGAGCACGGCCCGCGGTGAGCAGCGTTGCGGCGGCGAGGGCCGCGCGGAGCCCGTTCACCGCCCCCTCCGGTTGGGCGTCGGGGTGCGCTTGGGGTGCGCGGGCGGTCTGGGTGGTGAAACCGGGGAAGCGGGAAGGGGGAAGGGGCCCCGCCCCGCCCGGGCGCGGTTACGCCTTCCCTTTCCCCCTTCCCCCTTCCCCGGCCTTATCCCCCGCCTCATAGCACCCGATCCAGCAACGCGCCCAGGAATACCACGATGCTCACCAGCCCGTTGGCACCGAAGAAGGCCGCGTCGAGCCGCGACAGGTCTCCCGGCTGCACGAGTTGGTGCTCCCAGGCGATGAACCCCGCGCCGAGCGCCACCCCGGCGTAGTAGGGCACGCCGAGCCCCGCGCCGATCCCGAACAGCAGCAGCGCGCCGAGGGCGAGCCCGTGCAGTAGTTTGGCCGCGAGGATCGCGCGCCGCGGCCCCAGCCGCACCACCAGTGACTCGAGCCGTTCGGCCCGGTCGAAGTCCTCGTCCTGCAGCGCGTAGAACACGTCGAACCCCCCCACCCAGAACGTCACCGCCAGCGCGCCGACCACGAGCAGCCACCACGGCTCGCTCCACCGTCCGGTGACGGCCAGATAGCCCGCCGGCGTCGCGATCCCGTCGGCCAGGCCGAGCCACAGGTGCGACCAGGGAGTGAAGCGCTTGGTGTAACTGTATGCCGAGATGAACAGCAGCGCGACGGGCGCGAGTGCCAAGCAGAGCGGGTTGAGCGCCCACGCCGCCCCGAGAAACAGTGCGGCCGCGACCAGCACCGCGGCCCACGCCTGCAGCGGCGTGAGCCGCCCCGCCGGCAGCTCGCGCGCCCGGGTGCGCGGGTTCTTCGCATCCAGGTCCCGGTCGGCGATGCGATTGAACCCGAGCGCCACGAACCGCGCGCAGGTGAACGCCAGCACCACCAAACCGAGCGTCCACCACGTGACGGGATGCTTCCGCGACGCGACCAGCAGACCGAGCAGCGCGAACGGCAGCGCGAAAACAGTATGCGGAAGCCTGACGAGGTTCGCATAGCGGACCAGCAAGCTCTCGCCAGCGAACGTCTGCCGCTCCCGGTCGGACAGTCGGACCGTCGGACTGCCGGACTGTGGAGGCGTGGACGGTCCGACCGTCCGACTGTCCGACCGTCCGACGGTTTCAGAGCTCAATCCCCAGCTCCTTCCACATCGCATCGACCCGTTGTCTCGTCGCGGCGTCCATCACGATCTTGTTGGGCCACTCCCGCGTGAACCCCTCTTCCTTCCATTTCTGCGTGGCGTCGATCCCCATCTTCGAG
>WNGO01000679.1_pt1 | contig 32648 bp, 31 predicted proteins | sample 5400511 | NCBI WGS metagenome assembly WNGO01 (sample SAMN13153380, study PRJNA577476) | soil metagenome | isolation source: 20 cm soil or saprolite under Garry oak tree replicate 2 | place: USA:California | collected 2016-06-15 | reverse complement strand
TCGTTCAAGGACCGGGGCATGGTCGTGGCGGTCGCCAAGGCGCTGGAGGCCGGGCATCGAGGCTTCATGTGCGCCTCTACGGGCAACACCTCCGCCTCGATGGCCGCGTACGCGGCGCGCACCGGCGCGCGGGCGATCGTCGTCGTGCCGTCAGGCGAAATTGCCCTCAACAAGCTTTCGCAAGCTCTGATGTACGGCGCGAAGGTCGTCGCCTTGAAGGGCAACTTCGACCACGCGCTCGAGACGGTGCGCGACCTCACCAGCCGTTATCCCGTCGCCCTGATGAACTCCGTCAACCCTCATCGGATCGAAGGCCAGAAAACGGCCGCTTTCGAGATCGTCGATGAGCTAGGCGACGCACCTGACTATCTGATCCTTCCGGTCGGCAACGCCGGCAACATCACGGCGTACTGGAAGGGTTTCCGTGAATATCACGCCGCCGGCCGCGCCACCCGACTGCCGCGGATGGTCGGCGCGCAGGCGGAGGGCGCCGCGCCGATCGTCAACGGCAGCCCCGTCGCCGACCCGAAGACGATCGCGTCGGCGATCCGGATCGGCAACCCCGCCTCCTGGGAAGGCGCGACAACGGCGCGCGACGAGTCCGGCGGCACGATCAGCGCGGTGACCGACACCGAGATCCTCTCCGCCCAGATCCGCCTTGCGGGCAGCGAGGGACTGTTTGCGGAGCCCGCGTCGGCCGCACCTTTGGCCCTGCTTTTTCGGCTCGCGCGCGACGGAAAGATCGAGAAGGACGCGAGCACGGTGGTGGTCCTGACCGGTTCGGGGCTCAAAGATCCTGACGCCGCGCTCAAAAATGTCGAACCGCCCATCGAACTTGACGGAGACGCGCGCACACTCGCTAAGGTCTTGAAACTGTAGTGCGCGTCAAAGTTCCCGCCTCGATCGCCAACATCGGTCCCGGCTTCGACTGCATGGCAATGGCGATCGACCTCTGGCTGGAGGTCGAGGCGACCGAGTCGGAACGGCCTTCGTGGGAGTACGAGGGCGAGGGCTCCGACTACCTCTACGCGCACGAGAACCCGTTCACCCGCCTGAACATGAAGGGTCGCGTCCGCAGTGAGATCCCGATGGGCGTCGGGCTGGGCAGCAGCGCGGCGGCGAGGCTTGCCGCGTCAGCCCTCAGCAGCCCTTGGGACGTCAAGTCGCACGTCGTCGACGCGGGAGCTGATGAGGGTCACTACGACAACGTGGCCGCTTCAGCGGCGGGCGGGATCCGGATCGTTTCGCAGAAGGTGGACGAAAAGCTGCCGAATCCCGGGTGGGGACTGGCTCTTTTCATCGCGCATCAGCCACTGCCCACGGAAAAGGCGCGTTCGGTGCTGCCCGACGAGGTGCCGCTCGCGGACGCCACGTTCAACGCCTCGAGGACCGCGCTGCTCGTGCGCTCCATCATGTCGAAGCGCTCGTCGCTGCTCGGCGAGGCGCTGCGCGATCGGCTGCACCAGCCTCACCGCCTGCACCTGTATCCATGGGTGGAGGAAGTGATCCACGTCGCGGAGGCGGCGGGCGCATACGGCGCGGCGATCTGCGGCGCCGGGCCCAGCGTGTTTGCCTTCTGCGCGCCGTCGCAGGCGGAGCGGATCTCCAAGGCGATGGAGGATGCGCACCCGCTCCGCGGCCGGGCGCTGGTATCGAAGATCACGGACAAGGGCATGTTCCGCACGTTGTGATCGTCCAGAAGTACGGCGGCACCTCGGTGGGCTCCGCCGCGCGCATCCGCCGCGTCAGCCGTCACATCGCCGACACCCTGAAGCAGGGGCATCAGGTCGTCGCCGTGGTTTCCGCGATGGGCCACACGACCGACCGCCTCATCACGCTTGCGCAGAGCATCAACCCCGAACCTCCTGCGCGCGAGCTGGACATGCTCGTCGCCAATGGGGAGACGATCACGGCTCCCCTCGTCGCGATGTGCCTGCAGGGGATGGGCGTGCCCGCCGTCTCGCTGTCCGGAGCGCAGGCCGGCGTGCGCACCAGCGAGCACCATTCGCGGGCGCGAATCCGCGACATCAAGCCCGACCGCATCCTTGAAGCGCTGGCGAAGCATCAGGTGCCGGTTGTCGCCGGTTTCCAGGGAGTCACCGAAGAGCTGGAGATCACGACCCTTGGTCGGGGCGGGTCGGATACAACGGCGGTCGCCCTCGCCGCGGCTCTGCGCGCCGAGTCATGCGAGATCTATACCGACGTCGACGGCATCTTCACGGCGGACCCGCGCGTCGTGAAGTCGGCGCGCAAGCTGAGCCACATCCAGTACGACGAGATGCTCGAGCTCGCGGCAGTCGGCGCGCGCGTGATGCACCCGCGAGCCGTCGAGATCGGCGAGCTGTACAGCGTGCCGATCCACGTCCGTTCGAGCTTTCGGCACGGCGTCGGTACGATGATCGTCGCCCACGTCCCGATGGAAGATCGCCAGCGCGTGCGCGGCATCGCGCAAGAAACGAACGTTGCGAAGATCACCGTGATCGGAGTGCGCGACCGCCCTGGCGTGGCCGCAAGCATCTTCGAGCCGCTGAGCGCGGCAGGGATCTCGGTTGACGTCATCGTGCAGAACATCGGCCGTTCGGGCCACACGGACCTCACCTTCTCGGTCGCGGAGTCGGACCTCAAGGCGGCGGAGAAGCTGGTCAAGGCCGCGGTGAAGGAAGTCGGTGGGACCCGCGTCGCATCGGCCGGTGGCATCGCCAAGCTCTCGATCGTCGGCACGGGCATGCTGGGCACGCCCGGGATCGCCGCGCGCATGTTCCGGGCGCTCGCCGACGCCGGCATCAATATCGAGATGATCAGCACGTCCGAGATCCGCATCACGTGCCTGGTCGCCCGCGACCAGGTCGACAAGGGCGTGCGCATCCTGCACAAGGCTTTCGAGCTGGACCAGGAACTAGCCTGAGTGCCGGGGCTTAAGTGCCCGTAAACGTTGCGATTGTCGGCCCGGCCGGGTCCGGCAAGAGCACGCTGTTCAACGCGCTGACCGCCGGCCGAGGCGCGGACGGGGTGGGCATGGTCGACATTCCGGATCAGCGCTTGACGCGGCTCGCCGAGGCGGTGAAGCCCGCCAAGACGACGCCCGCGCAGGTCCGCGTCGAGGACTCGCCCCCGGGAAGCCGCGCGCAGCGGGTCGCGTTTGCCCGCCAGGCCGACGTGCTGCTCAAGGTCGCGCGCTGCTTCGGCCCCGAGCCCGACCCCGTCGCCGAGCTGGAGGAGTTTGCGCTGGACCTCGTGCTCGCCGACCTCGCGTCGGTCGAGAAACGGCTCGACGTGGTCGCCAAGGAGGCGCGCGCCGGCAAGAAGGACGCGCAGGCGGAGACCGAGGTGCTTACGGCGGCCAAGCAGCACCTGGACGGGGGCCGGCAGCTGCGCACGCTTGCGCTCGAGCGCGATCAGCGGGCGATGCTGCTGGGCATCTTCCCGGTCACGCTCAAGCCGGCGGTCTACGTGGCCAACGCCGCCGACGAGCTCCTGCCGGGAGGAGGCGAGCCTGCGATGAAGGTCAAGAGGCTGGCCGACACCGAAGGAGCGCCCTCGATCACGCTCTCGGCGCGCCTGGAGGCCGAGCTGGGCGAGCTCGAGCCGGAGGAGCAGGCGGAGATGCGCGCCGGTTACGGCATCGACGAGTCAGGTCTGGGCCGCATCGCACGGGCTGTGTGGGAGGCCGGCGGGCTGATCACGTACTTCACGGCGGGCGAACCGGAGGTGCGCGCCTGGCCATGCGAGCGGGACGCGCCGGCGCCGGTCGCCGCCTCCAAGATCCACACCGACTTCGAGAAGCACTTCATCCGCGCCGAGGTCACCTCGGTGGATGAGCTCGTCGCGGCCGGCTCGATGGAAGCGCTGCGCGCCGCCGGCAAGCTTCGGGTCGAGGGCCGGGAGTACCGGGTCCAGGACGGCGACGTGGTCTTCTTTCGCATCGGCCGCTAAAAGGCGCGGGGGAGGCAGGCCTCCCCCGGAATACCCATCTCGTCTGGTCTTAGGAGATTCCGTATGTCTGCCTGGTCGGCCGGCGCAGCAGGAAGACGAGCACCGGGATGCCGACGATGAACAGCGACCAGAAGGACGAGACGACGACCGCGACGACCCAGCCCCAGGCTCGGTACGCCCGCAAGCCGTAATAGGCGGCGCCGTGCAGCGCGACCGCAGTCACCTCAAGGAAAACGAGGATCACCGATTCGACGACGAGCAGCGTGTTGAGGTTCGTCGTGATGCCCGCGCCGACCAGCGCCTCGCGCAGCTGGTCCCGCCCGGCGGGCGCCGCGAGCACGGCGGCGAACTGGGTCAGCTGGATGAGCCAGAACACAGCCCCGGCGGCGAAAAGATAGGGCAGCCAGCGCAGGCGGTTGCCAGGCGACGTTTTACGCAAAGGTCTTGACAGGCGCTACATTCGGGGTTATAACTTCACTCGGGACACAACATATCGTAGTCAACGTCTCACCAGGTTGAGTCCCAGGCCCAACGACAGGCAGGCGAAAACCCTTCCCGAGTCGCACCCCACGACGCAGAACCAGCTCCCCCAGTCGCCTGCCTGTCCTCAAACTCGAACAACTCCTCCAACCCTTCCCCACTCGTGGGGAAGTACCGCCCGAAGGGCGGGGATGGGGCTGAGAGCGGACCGATTCTCACTGCCGTCTAGACTTGCAGATCTATGAGCCGCAAGGGCAAGAAGCGAGCCAAGGGCAAGTACCGCCAGCCGATGCGGCCGGCCGGCCCGCTCAGCGCGGCCGGCACGCCGGGTGCCCAGACCACCCCGACGCGCAGCGTCTCCCAGGCCAGGGTGGGCGGGGACCAGGCCCTGGTCCGTGCCGTCGAGCTGTCGCTCGGCGCGCGCAACCAGTACGTCAAGCAGCGCGGCGGGCGCATGATCGTCCAGTCGAGCGATCCCTCGATCCCGCTCGACCGGGTGCCTTACTTCACCAAGGACCTGGTGAGGTTGGCCTTCGTCGGCGCAGCCATGGTGGTGCTGCTCGGAGTCGGTTCTCTGACCGTTCCGCTGATCGTCAAGTAACGAGGTAGCAACTCGGACCCCAGGCGGTAGAGTTTCGATCCGCTGTGGCAGTTCGGACCGGCGAGTCAGCGGCCGTCGCGCTCAAGCAGACGATGCGCCGGCGCAAGTACGCCCCGGACACCCACAAGCATCCCGTCAACGTCATGCATCACGAAGAGGCGACTTTCGGCGAGCGCCTCGCCGACGGCATCGCGTCGTTCATCGGATCGTGGCGATTCCTGATCATCCAGACCTGCCTCGTGGCCATCTGGGTCACCGTCAACACCCTTCAGGCGACCGGCCGCATCCACATCGACCCGTTCCCGTACATCCTGCTCAACCTCGCCTTCTCCACGCAGGCCGCGTACACCGGGCCGGTTCTCCTCTTGGCCGGCAACCGCCAGTCGCAGAAGGACCGGCTGACCCTCGAGCACGCGGCCGACGAAGCCGACAAGGCGGACCTTCAGAACGTGCAGATCCTCAAGGCGATCGCTGAGGTCACCGGGATGACGGAGAAGAACACCGAGGTGACGATCCAGATCCTCAAGCACGTGGAGACGCTCGTGCAGGAGAACGTGGACGAGCTCGTTGCGGCCGGCAAGCGGAGGAAAGTACCCCGAACGTAGACCGACCGTAGACTTCGCCCGTGCGAGTGGTCCTCTTCACGGGCAAAGGCGGAGTCGGCAAGACATCGGTCGCCGCCGCCACCGCCGTGCGCTGCGCGGCCGCGGGCTACCGGACCCTCGTCATGAGCACCGACCCCGCGCACTCGCTGGGCGACTCGTTCGACATCGAGCTCGGGACCGAAGCGACGAAGGTCGGCGACAACCTGTGGGCGCACGAGGTGTCATCCCTGCACGAGATGCAGCGGCACTGGGCGAAGCTCCACGAGTACGCGGTCGAGGTCTTCTCGACGCAGGGTCTCGACGAGGTCCTGGCCGACGAGGTCGCCAACCCGCCCGGCATGGACGAAGTCGCTTCGCTCATGTGGATCAAGCACTACGCGCAGCGCGCCGAGCACGACGTACTCATCGTCGACTGCGCTCCGACTGGCGAGACGCTGCAGCTGCTCACCTTTCCCGACGCGGCGAAGTGGTGGCTCGACAAGATCTATCCCTGGTCCCGGCGCGCGATGCGGGTGGCACGCCCCGTGCTGCAGCCGATGATGGCCATGCCGCTTCCCTCGGATGAGGTCTACGCCTCGCTCAAGGACCTGCTCATGGACCTGGATGGCATGCGCAAGGTGCTGACGGATCCCGAGATCACCACCGTCCGCATCGTGCTCAACCTGGAGAAGATGGTCGTCAAGGAGGCCAAGCGGGCCTACACATACCTGAGCCTGTTCGGCTACGTCACCGATGCGGTGGTCGTGAACCGGCTCCTGCCCGGCGAGCTGCACGACGAGCTGTTTCAGAAATGGCAGCGCATCCACCACCGCTACCAGCGCGAGGTCGAAGAGTCGTTCGCCGGGATTCCGATCTTCAACGTGCCGCTGTTCGACGAGGAGGTGGTGGGGGAGAGGATGCTTTCGCGGATGGCGAAAGCGATCTACGGTGAGGAGGATCCCGCGCGCCGTTTCGCCACGTCCAATCCACAACGCATAGATAAGGACGGGGCGGACTACGTGCTCTCCCTCAAGGTCCCGTTCGTCGAGAAGTCGGCGGTCGACCTGAGCCGGCACAACGGCGACCTCTACGTGACGATCGGCAACTACCGGCGCGAGATCACCTTGCCTCGAGTGCTCGAGCGCCGCGAGACCGCGGGGGCTTCGATCGAGGATGGCGAGCTGCGCGTGCGATTCGCGCCGCGGGCCGACCAGCCGAAGGCGAAAAAGAAGTGACCCGAGACGGCGAGCGCGTCATCGAGCTGATGAATGAGCTTGGCTCTCGGGTCAGCAATGTGCTGTCAGACATGGTGCCGCCGGCGGCGCAGGTGCATCTGCTGAACGCGCAGCGCGAGCTGATCACGGCGCTGATGCTGATCTACGAGAACCGGGTCGCCCCCGAGCCGCGGACAACGCGGGTGAGGCGAGCTCGGACCAGCCGGCGAACCACGAAGCGCGACTCAAAAATCCGCATCGATTGAGATCCCCACGAAATCCGAGGGTCCGCCGTGATTTCGCGGGAGCCCCTGCATGAATCTCTTCGTCGCCTTCATCCTCGGCGTCCTGCTCCTGGTGCCGGCGCTCCTGGTCGCGATCCCGGTCCACGAGATGGGCCATGCCGCAGCTGCTTACTTCCAGGGCGACCGGTCCGTCCGCTATTTCGGCTATTTCAATCCCGATCCGCGCCGTTTCCTCGATCCATTCGGTGTGATCGCGGTCTTCGTGGCGCTGGTCGGATGGGGCCGCCGCGTTCCGATCCAGTCCAACCGCATCAACTCCCCGCGGCAGAGGGTGATCTACGAGCTGGGCGGGCCCGCCGCCAACCTGCTCGTCGCGTTCGTCCTCGGGCTCATCCTCCAGGGCCTGGTTCGGGCAGGCCTGCCCTTCGCGTTCGAGCTGGGTCCGGGGCTGCTCGGCTACGCCATCTTCGTCATCGTTTTCCTCAATCTCTCGATCTTCGCCTTCCAGCTGCTACCGATCCCCGGACTCGACGGCTGGAATGTGATCGAGGCGATCTTCCGCAACCGCAACGCGCGCTTCTTCTATGACGTCAGCCTCCGCAGGCGAGAGGTGTGGGCCGGCTGCGCGATAGTCCTGATCGGAGTCCAGTTCTTTCAGGGCGCGAACTTGCTGAACTACGTGCTGTTTCCGTTTTTCAAGCCGGCGAGCCTAATCTCATTAGGCACATGCCTTCCGTACGGAATCCCGGGCTTCCTCGGTCTCAATCCCTGCCTGGGGTAGGCAAGCTCGTCAACGAGCCGGCCTACGCCCAGCTCGTCAGGGAGCACGGACACGCACGGGTTGTCGAGGCGATCCGGGCGCAGATCGCAACCGAGCGGGACGGTGAGGCGGAAGGCTCCGAGCGCCAGGCAGCCGTCGCGGCGAGGCTGCGCGAGGAAGTCGCACCCAGGCTGCGGCGAGTCATCAACGCGACCGGCGTCATCCTGCACACCAACCTCGGTCGCGCGCCGCTCTCCCAGGCCGCCGTCGAGGCCCTCGGCGTCGCGGCCGGCTACAGCAACCTCGAGCTCGACCTCGCGACCGGCAAGCGAGGCGAACGCGCCGCGCTCGTCAGTGGGTTGCTGACCGCGCTATTCGGCTGCGAGGCGGCGCTCGCCGTCAACAACAACGCGGCCGCCGTGCTCCTCGCTCTGACCGCTCTCTGCAAGAGCAAGGAGGTGGTTGTCTCGCGGGGCCAGCTCGTGGAGATCGGCGGCTCGTTCCGGATGCCCGACGTGATGCGACTTTCCGGCGCCCGCATGGTCGAGGTGGGCACGACCAACCGCACGCGCGCGGCCGACTACGACGAGGCGGTGACGGATCGCACGGCGGCGCTGCTCAGGGTCCACACCTCGAACTTTCGGGTCACCGGGTTTACCGAATCGGCGAGCCTGGCAGAGCTCGCCGGGATTGCCAAGTCCCATGGTGTGCTGCTCATCGACGATCTGGGCAGCGGCGCCACCCAGGCGATCGCCGACGAGCCCACTATCGTGGATTCGGTCAGGTCCTGCGACGTGGTGACCTTCTCGGGCGACAAGCTGCTCGGCGGCCCGCAGTCCGGGATCGTGCTGGGGCGCGCGGACGTCATCAAGAAGATGTCGCGCCATCCGCTCGCGCGCGCGTTGCGGATCGACAAGCTCACCCTGGCGGCGCTGGAAGCCACGCTGCGGCAGAGGCTCAGCAGCCGCTCCGATGAGATCCCGGTCGACCGCATGCTTCACGCGCCGGTCGAGAACGTGCGGCGTCGGGCAGCGATGTGGATCGTCAAGCTCGAAGAACGCGGGGTCAAGACGAGGCTCATCGATGGAATGTCGGCGGTAGGTGGCGGCTCGCTTCCCGCACATCCGATCCCGACGGTGCTCATCGCGATCGCCGGTCCGGCCTCGCGCATCGCTACGGCGCTGCGGCAAGGCGACCCGCCGGTGATCGCGCGCATAGAAAAGGACGAGTGCTGCCTGGACCCACGCACGGTGCTGACGGGCGAGGACGAGACGCTGCTCGACGCCGTCGAGCTCGCCCTGGCTTCTCTCGGCAAATGAGCTTCGTCGTCGGCACCGCGGGCCACATCGACCATGGCAAATCGACCCTGATCACGGCGCTGACCGGAATCGACCCCGACCGCCTGGCCGAGGAAAAGCGCCGCGGGATGACGATCGACCTTGGCTTCGCGCACCTGACCCTGCCGAGCGGCCGCGAGATCGGAATCGTGGACGTCCCAGGCCACGCCCGGTTCATGCGCAACATGCTGGCGGGGGCGCACGGGCTCGACGCCGTGCTCCTGGTGGTGGCGGCCGACGAGGGCGTGATGCCGCAGACGCGCGAGCACCTCGATGTCATCGACCTGCTCGACGTCCAGCGCGGGCTCATCGTCGTGACGAAAGCGGACCTGGTCGATGAGGATTGGCTGGCCCTGGTCACCGAGGAGGTGAGAGCCACCACCCGGGGCACGTCGTTGGCCGGCTCGGAGGTCATCCCTGTATCGGCCGTCACCCGCCAGGGCCTGACGGAGCTGACCGCGGCGCTCGATGCGCTGCTCGCGGGCGCGTCGCTTCGCGAGGATTCGGGCCGGCCGCGCCTGCCGATCGACCGCGTGTTCACCATGAGCGGCTTCGGCACCGTCGTTACCGGCACCCTGGTCGACGGGTCGTTCGCGGTCGGTGACGAGATGGAGGTCATGCCTGGCGGGCGTCGTGTGCGGATCCGCGGCCTGCAGCGGCACAACCGGAAGGTGGAGAGGGTAGGCCCCGGCAACCGCGTTGCGGCGAACCTTAGCGGCGTAGAGAAGTCAGAGCTGTCGCGGGGCGACGTGCTCGCCCGGCCCGGCACGCTGCGGGCGTCGCGACGGATGGATGCGAGCGTTCGGGTCGTCGCGTCGGCGGCGCAGCAGCTGCGCCATGGCGCCGAGCTTCTCCTCCACACCGGCTCGGTCGAGGTCACGGGCCGGACGATCGTGCTAGACGCCGACGAGATCGCCGCCGGCAAGACCGGGTGGGTTCAGCTGTACCTCGAGCGGCCGATTGCGGTTGCGGCCGGGGACCGCTTCGTGCTCCGCACGCCGAGCCCGCCCATGACGATCGCGGGCGGAACGATTCTCGACGTCGCGCCGCGCAAGCACGCACGTCACGACTCGGCGGTCCGCGAGTCACTCGCGCGACGGGCCGCGGGCGACGTTCTGCAGCAGGAGCTGCGCAAGTACCCGCGCGGAGTCACAGTGCAGGCTTTGTTGAAGGCGACGGTGGCACCTGATGCGGAGGTGCAAACGCTGAAGGCGCGACGGCTGGGCGATTGGATCTTCAGCGACGAGGCGTGGAGGTCGATCGCGGGGCGCGCGGGCGATGAGCTCGCCGCGTATCACGCGGCTTATCCACTCAGGTCGGGCATGGCGCGCGAGGAGCTGCGAAGCCGCCTCGGCGTCTCGCCGGCTTCGTTTCCGGTAGTCATCGAGGGACTGGTGCGCGACGGATGGGTGGTCGAGCGCAACGGTTCGCTTGCTGCCCCGGAACATGCGGTGGAGCTCGGCGAGAGCGGTCCGCAGGCCGAGCTGCTTCGAGTCCTCGGAGCTGATCCGTTCACACCGCCTTCGCTGCAGGAGGCGATGCGTCAGAGCGGAGCGGGCGAAGAGCTCGTGCGGGCGCTCGTGCAGCGCGGAGACATCGTGCGCGTCAGCGACGACGTCGCGTTCACCGAGGGCGCATTCGACTCCGCGGTCGCGATGGTGAAGGAGATCATTGGCGTCAGCGGCTCGGTCACCGTCGCTCAGCTGCGCGACCGGATGGGCGCAAGCCGGCGTCCCGTGCTCGCGCTGCTGGAATACCTGGACGCGCAGCGCGTGACGCGCCGCGTCGGAGACTCCCGCCTCCTGCGGTAGGGATATGAGAGGAAACCTTCCGGTTTCCTCTCACGCTCCCCGAAGGGGGCCCCAGCAGGAAGCCGACCCGGCCTGCGGCCGGGCAAGCGCCGCTGCTCTCCTTCGGCAAGGTACGGCTTGCTAGAGTTTCGCGAATCGATGCGTATCGCCGACATGCTCACGCGGAGCAAACCGACGATCTCGTTCGAGTTCATGGCTCCGCGCGATGAGAGCGAAGTGGACGTGCTCGAACGCACGGTCGCGACCCTGGCGGGCCACGCTCCGGACTGGGTCTCGGTCACCTATCGCGTCCGCACGGGCGAAAAGACGCTGGAGCTCGTGACGCGCATCAAGCGCCACTACCACATCGAGGCGATGGCGCACCTCACATGCGCCAACACCGCGGACCGGACCCGGCAGATCCTGAACTGGATGGAGCGCGAGGGCGTCGCCAACGTGCTTGCCCTGCGCGGAGATCCGCCAGTGTCGGGCGAGCCTTTCTCGCCCGTCGACCCGCTGCTCGCGCACGGGAGCGACCTCGTGTCGCTGGTGCGGAGAAGCGGTTACAGGTTTGGCATCGGGGCCGCGTGCAGCGCGGAGAAGCACCCCGAGAGCCCGGACCTGGAGCACGAATTCCGTTACATGCAGCTGAAGGTGGAGGCCGGTGCGGATTTTCTGATCACCCAGCTCTTCTTCGACAATCGCTTCTATTTCGATCTCGCTGGGCGTGATGACGGCGATGTCAGGCGCGACCGTGCCTGCGGAGCTGCAGTCCGCGATCGACCGAGCCGCTGACGACGACGCGGTCCGGGCGCTGGGGGTTGAGCACTGCATTGCGCAGTGCGTCGAGCTGATCGCCGCCGGAGTGCCGGGCCTGCACTTCTACACGTTCAACCGCGCCCGAGCACCGATCGAGATCCTGGCCGCCCTGCGAGGCCAACAACTCCTCGCCTCCTAGGGAGAAAACTCACCTCCCCCACCGGATAGTCCGGACTATCCGGGATGAAGCCCGAAGCAAACCTCGGATAGTCCGGACCATCCGTGGTTTAGCCGAGAATGCAGAACATGCTGGCCGGGATCGATCTAGGCGGAACCCAGCTTCGCGTCGCGCTCGCGCGCTCCGACGGCCGACTGGTGGCGAGCATCAAGACCAAGACCCCGCTGCTGCCCACGCCGCAGGACATGGTCGACTGGGCCGCCGCGGAGATCGACCGCCACCGCGGCCGCGAGAAGGTCCGCAGCATCACGATCGCCGCCCCCGGGCCGATCGACCTCAAGCGCGGCGTCCTGGTCAATCCTCCAAACCTGCCCTGGCAAAACGTCCCGCTGGTCGCGATGATGGGCCGCGCCACCGGCGCGAAGGTCCACCTGGCCAACGACGCCGATATGGCGGGACTCGGCGAGTTTCACCACGGCGCCGGTCGGGGCAGCCAGAACATGGTCTACATCACGTGGTCGACCGGGGTCGGCGGCGGCCTGATCATCGACGGCAAGCTTCACCGTGGCGCCCATGGCACCGCGGGCGAGATCGGCCACATCATCATCGACCCCAACGGTCCGCTCGACAATTGCGGGCAGCGCGGCTGCCTGGAAGCTTTCGTCAGCGGCACGGCGCTGGCCCGCCAAACGGGCTTGACGGCGGCCGAGCTCTTCACCGCCGCGGCTCGCGGCGACCGCCAGGCCCTCCTCGTCGTCGAGGGAGCTGCGCGTTACATGGGCATCGCCTTGATCAGCCTCACGAACGCGCTGGACCCTGAGATCTTCGTCATCGGAGGCGGCGTCTCGCGCTCGTGGGCGCTCGTGTACCCGACGATGCTTGCCACGCTCCGCTCGTCGCCCTTCATCAAGCCGGCACGCCGGCCCCGCCTGCGCCGTGCCCGACTGGGGGATCGCGCAGGGCAGGTGGGAGCCGTGGAATGGGCGCGGATCAACCAGTGAGGCTCGGACGAGAGACCTCGACGAGAGATTCGTCGATCCAGGTGGTCCAGATTCGGGCGAAGCGACGAGCAGCGCAGCGAGCGCATCGGACATTCGTGAGCGAGCCGCCCATACCTCCTGGGGTCCCCACGCCGTAGGCGTGAGGGAAGTGGGCCGCATGGGCGGCGAAGATCCGTCGAGGGGCTCTTCGGCCGAGCCTCTCACGAATGAGGAGCTGCTCGGGCTCCTCAAACGCGCCGCGACGGACCTCCATGTCAAGGCCTGGATCGTGGGCGGTTACGTGCGCGACGTGCTGCTCGGGCGGCCTCGTTCCAACCCGGACCTCGACGTCGTCGTCGAAGGCGGAGACGCGCCGGCCTTAGCGCGTCACTTCGCCGAGGTGGCCGGGGCGGCGCCGCCGGTCACCTTCGAGCGATTCGGCACCGCGCAGGTGACCCTGCCCGGCCGCCTGGTCGAGTTCGTCACCGCCCGCGCCGAGTCCTACTCATCCGATTCCCGCAAGCCGGACGTGCGGCCGGCGAGCCTCGAGGAGGATCTCCGCCGGCGCGACTTCACGATCAACGCCCTGCTGATGGACCTCGACGGCAACATCGAGGACCCTCTCGGCGGCCGCAGCGACCTCGAGGCGAAGGTGCTGCGCACGCCGGCCGACCCCTTGCGCACGTTCGCCGACGACCCCCTGCGGATGCTGCGCGCGATCCGCTTTGCCGCCGAGCTCGGATTCAGCCTCGATCCCAGCCTGCTGCCGGCCATGCGCGAGCTCAAGGCGAGGCTCGCGCCCCCCGTGATCTCGATCGAGCGGATCGCGGACGAGCTGCGCAAGATCCTCGCCTCACCGCGGCCGAAGCTTGGCCTCGAGCTGCTGGACGAAGCCGGCCTGCTGGAGGTGATCCTGCCCGAGATCGCCGCGTGCAAGGGGGTGCCGCAGAGTGGCTACCACACCCACGACGTTTTCGGCCACACCCTGCTCACGGTGGAGGCCACGCCGCCCGACCTGCTGCTACGGGTCGCCGCCCTCTTCCACGACGTCGGCAAGCCCCAGACCGCCAAGGGCGACGGCACATTTCTTGGCCATGAGGAGGTCGGCGCGGAGATCGCGAAGCGAGCTCTCGAGCGGCTTCGCTTCGCGCAGAAAGAGATCGACGCCGTCGTCGGGCTGATCCGGCTGCACCTTCGCCCGGTCTTCTACAAGTCGGAATGGTCGGACGGCGCGGTGCGGCGGCTGGCGCGCGACGCCGGTCCACTGCTCGACCGGCTCATGCTCCTCGCCCGGGCGGACATCGGGGCCTCCGCCTATCCAGAACCGGAGAAGCTCGATGAGCTGCAGGCCAGGCTGGACGCGGTGCGGGCCGAGCTTCCTTCTCGGCTGGCTCCGCTGATCTCAGGCGAGGAGATCATGCGTGTCAGGCGGATCGGCCCGGGTCGAGAGGTGGGCCGGATCAAGCGAAAGCTTGAAGAGCTGGTTATCGACGGCGAGATCCCGCCCGATCGCGAGGCGGTTATCGATTACTTGTCGACGCACCAAAACCTCTAGCGAAAAACCCAGCACCCGCTATGCTGCCGTAGGAGGGGGTCGCCCACGTGGGGAGATATGGGCGAACCTGGGGAGGATTTGGCCATGGCTGACATAGCGGTGGATACGGCTGGCGCGGCCAGCACCAACGGCGGCGCGGATCCGCTTGTTCTCGAGCCCAAGCAGACGGTGCTTGCTCGCGAGGACTCGCTGTCCGGCAAGCTCGAGCTGAAGGGGCCAGGCCAGGTCCTGGGCAACTTCAGCGGTGAGATCGAGTGCGACGGCGACCTCTTGATCGGCTCTGAGGCCCAGGTGGAGGCCGACATCCGGGGCGCCCGAATCACGGTCGCGGGCCTCGTTCGCGGCAGCGTCATCGCCAGCAACCGGCTGAAGATCACCAGCACCGGCCGCCTGGAGGGAGACGCTACGGTGGGGGCCCTGGTCGTCCAGGAGGGAGGCGTCCACTACGGCGTCATCCGGGTTCACCCCGAGGGCATTCCCGACACACCGCGAGAGCGCATGGCGCAGATGCCGGCGCAGTCGACGGTCGTAACGTTGAGGGCCGCGCCAAGCCCAGTCGGGAGAGTCAGAAAATTCTGGGGTGAGTTCTTCTAGAGGACCGTCGAAAAAGCCGTCCCGGGCCCCAGGCCAGAAGCCCGGTGCCCGGGCGGTGAGCCGGCCGGCGGCCAACGCCGCCAAACGCGAGCCGGCCAGGGACCGCAAGGCCGCGGCCAAGGGCGCGCCCAAAGCGGCCAGGCCGCCTCAGTCAGAGCACCTGCCGGCGCCCAAGCCGCTCCCCATGAAGCCGGCGGTGCCGGCGCCGCGGCCGGGCATCCGCCTCGCCGGCTCCGCCTCCTCCCGCATGACGATCAAGCCGAGCCCGCCTCAAGGGCCGCGCCCTCAGCTCGAGCTGTCCACGAAGGTGAGGCCGGGCGGACCGCGGCGCCTGAGCGAGGTCGTGCTCGACGAGGATGAGGTATTGATCGACGGATTCGATGCGGTCCTGAACGAGGAGCGCGTGCGGATCACGGCCGTGCTGGAGCGAACCTGCGTCTACGTGGACCGCGGTGGCGACCGGCGCCTCGCCCGTAAGGAAGACCTTTGGGTGGAGGCCGATAAGCTGCCAATACGGCGCCGCGGCACCGGCTAATCGCTACTCTGCTTAATCCATGATCGAAGAGCCGAAGATCAACCGCAACCTGGCCCTCGAGCTGCTGCGAGTGACCGAGGCCGGCGCCCTGTCCGCCGCCCCGCTCCAGGGTAGAGGCAACAAGGAAGCCGCCGATCGTCGGGCGGTGGAGGCGATTCGCGAATCGCTCTCCTCGGTCGACATGAAAGGCACCGTGGTCATCGGCGAGGGCGAGAAGGACCAGGCCCCGATGCTCTACTTCGGCGAAGAGATCGGCAACGGCCTCGAGCCCGAGGTCGACGTCGCCATCGACCCCATCGAAGGCACGAGCCTGACCGCCTCCGGCCTGCCAGGCGCGATCTCCGTCGTGGCTCTCTCCGAGCGGGGAACCATGTTCACGACGCACGTCCACTACATGCAGAAGCTTGTGGTCGGACGCAAGGCACGTGGGGTGATCGACCTCGACATGCCGGTGGAGTGGAACTTGCGGCGGATCGCCAAGGCCGAGGGGCTACCGGTCCAGGAGCTGACAGTCGTCGTCCTGGACCGAGACCGGAACAAAGAGACCATCGCCCAGATCCGGCAGGTCGGGGCGCGCATCAAGCTCATCTCCGCGGGCGACGTCGCGGGCGCCCTTGAAGCGGCGCTGGAGACGCGCTTCGGCATCCACTGCATGATGGGCTCGGGCGGCGCGACGGAAGGAGTGCTGGCCGCGTGCGCGATCAAGACGATCGGCGGCGACATGCAGGCCAAGCTCTACTTCCGTAACGACCAGGACCGCGAACAGGCGGTCAAAGAAGGGCACAAGCCGGACAAGATTCTGTGCATCGACGATCTCTGCTCGGGCAAGGACGTGTTCTTTGCGGCGACCGGGATCACGACTGGCGAGCTGTTGAAGGGCGTCCGCTACGAAGACGTGTACGCGTACACGCAGTCGATGGTGCTGCGCTCCGCTTCGGGCACGATGCGAATCGTCGACGCGTATCACCCGGTCGACAAACTCCGCGTCAAGGGCTTGCTGCCCGAACAGGTTCGAGTCCGCTGAGCGCGACCGAGGCTGGTCAGTTCATGACCATCGCCGGAAGATCGTTGGGGCCGGCGCAGTGGGAATGGATCGCCACCGCGCGCATGGTGTCGAGGCAGAGGCCGTCGACGACGGCCGTCGAGGAAGTGCTCGACGGCCTCCTTTCGGGCGCGGACCAGGCGATGGTCAACGCCTTCACAAGCGGATTTCGCGTCACGCAGGCTCAGACCGCCATCGCCAAGTGCGTCACGGACAGCACGGCCGCCGCGGCGGCGCTCGAGTCGGCGCAGGTGGTGGCGCTGGGGATCCTGGTCCGCGAGCAGCTCGATCCGGCCCAGTTCGAAGCCATCTACAGGCCCTTCGCCACAGTGCTGCCAGGACCGACATACCGGCCGGCGGCTCCCATCGACCAGCAGATCGCCGGCTTCCTGAAGCGGCTGCCGACGCTCAAGGGCGACATCGAGACAGAGGTTTCGGCCGTCGCCAAGGTGCTGAGCCGGCCGCCCAAGGCGGCGGCGCCCGCGGCACCAGGTGCCGTGTCCGTCATGGCCGCGCCGGTAGGCCTCGACCCGGCCGCGAACTACGCCGCGGCGTGGAAGCAGGTCATCTCCGCCGCCAACCAGGTCGGTCGCACGCAGTCGTTCCGGGCGATGCAGGACAGCGCGGAGCAGGCGGCCCCGCACGACGGGCTGGGCATCGTCGGTTTCGCGGGTGTGGCTGCCGGCGCGATCTTCATGCGGGACGCGCTTCCGATCGAGAAGGTCTTGCTCCTCTACGAGCCCTTCGCGTCGGCGTTCCCCTACGAGTCGCTCGCTTAGGCCTAGGCAGTCCTCACCCCGGCCGCTTTCTCGAGGCCTAGCTCCTCGACCGCCGTTTCCCGCATCTTGAACTTCTGGATCTTGCCGGTGACCGTCATCGGGAAAGAATCGACAAACTTCCAGTGGCGAGGGATCTTGTAGGTCGCGATCTTGCCTTTGCACCACGCGGCGATCTCATCGCCGGTGGGTGAGGTTCGTTCGCGCAGCTTGACCCAGGCCATGACCTCTTCGCCGTATTTCTCCGAGGGGACGCCGATGACCTGGACGTCCGCGATGTCGGGGTGGCTGTACAGAAACTCCTCGACCTCGCGCGGGTAGATGTTCTCGCCTCCGCGAATGATCATGTCCTTGATCCGCCCGACGATGTTCACATACCCGTCCTCATCCATCGTGGCGAGATCGCCGGTGTGCATCCACCGTGCGGGGTCGATCGCCTGGCGGCTTGCTTCCTCGTTGTTCCAGTAGCCGCGCATCACGATGTAACCCCGGCTGCAGAGCTCGCCCGGGGTCCCACGCGGAACGACCGCCCCAGTGCTGGGCTCGATCAGCTTGATCTCGACATGCGGATGAACACGACCGACGGTCGACACGCGGCGTTCGAGTGGATCGTCCGTGGTGCACTGCGTGGAAACGGGTGATGTCTCGGTCATGCCGTAGGCGATCGTCATCTCAGGGATGTGCATCACGGTCTGGACCTTCTTCATGACCTCGACGGGGCACGGCGAGCCGGCCATGATCCCGGTCCGAAGCGAGCTGAAATCGAATTCCTTGAAGCGGGGGTGCTCGAGCTCGCCGATGAACATCGTCGGTACGCCGTAGAGGGACGTGCAGCGCTCTTGCTGCACCGTTTCCATCGTGAGCACGGGGTCGTATGCCTCGGCGGGGATGACCATCGCGGCGCCGTGAGTCGTGCAGGCAAGATTGCCCAGCACCATGCCGAAGCAGTGATAAAAGGGCACCGGGATGCAGACGCGGTCCTGCTCGGTGTAGCGAAGCGTCTCGCCGATGAAGTAACCGTTGTTGAGGATGTTGTGGTGGGTGAGCGTCGCGCCCTTGGGAAAGCCTGTGGTGCCTGAGGTGTACTGGATGTTGATCGGATCGTCGAACTGCAGCGTCGCTTCGAGCTCGTGCAGCTCGCCGGCGCTGACCTTGGAGGCATCGCGCCGCAGCGCCTCCCAACCATCCTCGATGACGAGCGCCTCCCGGAGGCTGGGACACTTGGCTTTGACCTCGCCGAGCATGGCCACGTAGTCGGCCTGCCGGAATCGCGCGGCAAGGATCAGGAAGGTGATGCCCGACTGGTTCAGCGCGTACTCCAGCTCGGACGTGCGATACGCGGGGTTGATGTTGACGAGGATCGCGCCCATCGCCGAGGTCGCGTACTGGACGATGACCCACTCGTACCGATTGGGGGACCAGATCCCAACCCGATCGCCTTTTTGGACACCTCGCGCCAGCAGCCCGCGAGCAATTTCCTCGCACTGTGCGACGAGCTCGCGATAGGTGGCGCGGTAACCCTGATGCGCGACGACCAGGGCATCGCGCTCACCGAAACGATCAGCCGTGCGGCGCAGGTTGTGGAAGATCGGCTCACCGAGCAGCGGCTTGTCGCTGGCGCCGTGGACGTAGCTGGGCTCAGCCATGGCCTACCTCAAATGTAGTAGTCGAGGAAAAGCAGAAACCTCTTGACATTGTCCTCGGATCGTCGCAGGCTGGAGGCAATTCGTTCTCCGTCCGGGACCACCGACAGTTAACGCAAAGGTTGGCCTCCCAAAGGAGGCAACGGCCGTAAAGCGGCGCAGATGAAACCATAAGCGTGTCACCCGGTGGCTTTCCCGGTCGAGGCGGTGTCCGCTGCAGGCGCCGCCTCGTTTTTTTTGAACTCCGAGCAACTCTTCCCACCCACGGAAAAACCACCGGATAGTCCGGACTGACCGGGCGGAAGCCCGACGCAAACCTCGGATAGTCCGGACTGACCGGGCTGAAGCCCGACGCAGACCTCGGATAGTCCGGACTGACCGGGCGGAAGCCCGACGCAAACCTCGGATAGTCCGGACCATCCGATTGGCCGAAGGCCGGGGATGGGGACCGGCTACTCGAATCTGGTTGTCCTGCGACTCATGGCGGAGCTCGGATTGGTCGGGATTCTGGCCCTGTGGATCGCGTGCCTGATCGTCCTCAGGAGCGGTCGGGCGGCTACTGTTAATGGGCTTTCAGACATTCCGTAACTGCTGCTAGGCTTTGTCGGCCCTCACCATGCCATCCATACTTTCGCGGGCAAAAAGCGTCCTGGTCGATGTGCCGAGACACGGCAAATTGGCCTATTGCCTGCTGCGCGACCCACGCGTGCCCCGTGCGCCCAAAGCGGTTCTCCTCGGCGCGCTGGGCCTCATCGTCAGCCCGTTCGACTTTCCCGCCTGGATTCCCGTGCTCGGCGAGCTGGACATGCTCGCGCTGGGCATCCTTGCCGTGGAAACGTTCATCGCCGCGTGTCCGGAGGAGATCCGCCGCGAGCACGAGGAAGCGCTGAAGACGAAGCAGAGCGTGTGGGATCGAGATGTGCGGGATACGGCGACCGCCGCCCGCCATGGTTTTGGTCGTTTCGTTTATCGAATCCGTTCGCGAGTCCGCCACCGCGACGATTACGAATCCATATCGGAGGTCGGGTGAATTGCGGGTCTTGCTGATGAAGGATGTAGAGAATGTCGGCCGAGCCGGCGACGTCAAGGAGGTCGCCGACGGATACGGACGCAACTATCTGCTGCGCCGGAAGCTGGCGGTCGCGGCGGGGAAGGGAGCGGAGGCCGAGGCGAAGCGTCTCCAGGACGCCGCCTCCAAGCGGGAGACGAAGGACCGCAACGAGGCGCAGGCCGTGGCGGACGATATCGACAACAAAACCGTGGTCGTGCGGTTGAAGGTCGGGGCCGAGGACAAGGCATTCGGCTCGATCACCAACCAGGACGTTGCCGCCGCGCTGAAGGCGCAGCATCGCGTCGAGATCGATCGGCACAAGATCGACATGAAGGAGCCGATCAGGACGCTGGGCGAGCACCAGGTCTCGCTCAAGCTGCACCGCGACGTGAGCGCTCACGTCAACGTGATCGTCACCCAGGACCGTTAGGCAACCCGGCATGGCGACCACGCTGACACTCGCCGCAGGGCGGGTACCACCGCACGACCTCGACGCGGAGATGTCGATCCTCGGATCGATCCTTCTGGATCCGCTTTCGATCGCCAAAGTCCTGCAGTTCTTGCATCCCGAGGACTTTTACCGGGAGAACAACGGCCAGATCTACCGCGCGGCGCTGGACCTTTTCGCGGCGGGCGAGCCTATCGACAACGTCACGCTGGCGTCGCAGCTGCAGCAGATGGGCCTGCTGGATCGGGTCGGCGGGCGCGCGCAGCTGGCCTCGATGCAGAGCACCGTGCCGACCGCGGCGAACATCGAGTACTACGGCCGGATCGTCAAGGAGAAGGCGTACAAGCGGCGGCTGATCTCGGCGGGCGGCAACATCGCGGGCTACGGGTACGACGACTCGATCGAGGCCGAGGACGCGATCAACCAGGCGCAGTCATTGGTGTTCGGAGTCGCCGACGACCGCGACCAGCGCGAGCTGGCACGGCTCTACGACCTGCTAGGTCCTGCGATGGAGCGGATCTCGATGCAGATGGAGAGCGGGCAGGGCATCGTCGGCATTCCGTCTGGCTTCCACGATCTAGACCGGATGACGAGCGGGTTCAAGGACAGCGACCTGATCATCGTCGCGGGTAGGCCGGCGATGGGAAAGTGCATTCGAAGTGATTCGCTTATCGACGATCCAGCGACTGGCGCGCGGATGACTGTCGAGGAAGCGGTTCGCCGCCAACTTCCCCAGATTCACGGTTTTACGTCTGATGGGCGCATCAAACCGAACGATGTGCACGCATGGGTTGACAGCGGCATAAAGCCGTGCTTCAAGGTCACTACGCGTAGCGGCCGATCTGTAGAAGTCACGGGCCACCATCCCTTTCTAACCGTTCGCGGTTGGCAGCCGCTGCACGACATCGTGACCGGCGACAAGATCGCTGTCCCGCGAAGAATCGATTGTTTCGGCAAGGAATCATCCTGGCCAATGGGCCAGGTGCGCCTGCTGGCATATTTCATCGCAGAAGGTTCACTGACTCGCGGGACACCCGGCTTCACGAACACCGATCCAGAGATAGTTGAGGACTTCAGCGAACAGATCGCCGAACTTTTTCCCACTTTGCACATCCGGTGCCACGACATCACCTACTATCCGTCAGCGATTCGCGGCCAGAAGAATCCGCTTACCGACTTGCTAAGAGGGCTCGATCTCATGGGCAAGCTGGCTGATGAGAAGCGCTTTCCCAGCCTGGTTTGGTTATGGGATCGCGAGCGGATTCGGGAATTCATCAAAGTCCTGATGAGCTGCGACGGCACGATCTACTCGATGGGTGGCTATCCGCGAATCGAATTCGCCGTTGCGTCCGAAGGCCTTGCTCAGGACCTGCACCACGCTTTCGTTCGTTTCGGAATCGTTGCCAAGCTGTGGAAGAAAAAGGACCGATGCTGGCGGGTCGAGATAACCGAACCGGCGTCGGTCGAGCGCTACCAGCAAGAGATCGGCTGGATGGGGGAAAAGGCGCGCCGTTTTAAGCGCTTCGCCGAGCCGCGCAGGAGCAATCTCGGGATGCTTCCGAAGCAGATCTGGTCGGACATCAGGAGTTCGGCTGCGTCCCGCGGCATGACGATGACGCAACTCTCGATCCTTGCGGACGAACCCCATGCGGGACTTCGCGGCTTCAACCCGCATCGCATGCGGGGCGTAACCCCTGGACGACTTGCCAACTATGCCGACGTCCTTCGTGACCGCCGTCTATCACTGCTTGCTAGTGACCAGATCTATTGGGACGAGATCGTCTCGATCACGCCTACGGGCGACCACCACGTCTACGACCTGACCGTCCCGGAGACGAGCAACTTCATCGCCCAGGACATCCTGGTGCACAACACGTCCTTCGTCCTCAACATCGGCCTTCACGCCGCGCTCGAGGCCAAGAAATCGGTTGCGATCTTCAGCCTCGAGATGTCAAAAGAACAGCTGACCGAACGCCTTCTAACTGAGCAGGCCCAGATCGACGCTCAGCGTATGCACCGCGGTCTGCTGACTGAGGCGGAATTCGATCGCGTCTCGAACGCTCTTGGGCCTTTAGGCGAAGCCGCGATCTACATCGATGACACGCCGGTGATGGACGAGCTCACCCTTCAGCTCAAAGCTCGTCAGGCGAAGATGCGGCACAACATCGACATGATCCTCATCGACTATTTGCAGCTGATGCATGGGCGATCGCGAGGGGACGACAACCGCGTCCAGGAGGTCTCGGCCATCTCGCGTGCGTTGAAGGGCCTTGCGCGCGAGTTGCGCCTTCCCGTGGTCGCCATTTCCCAGCTGAGTCGCGCGCCCGAGCAGCGCCCGGACAAGCGCCCGATCCTGAGCGATCTTCGCGAGAGCGGTTCAATTGAACAGGATAGTGACGTTGTAATGTTTCTTTATAGGCCAGAGTACTATAAATCCGAGGAAAAGCCCGGCGTCGCTGAAGTCCACGTGGCCAAGCACCGCAATGGTCCTACCGGCACGATCGAGCTCAAGTTCCGCCGCGACCACACCCGCTTCTACAACCTCGAAACGAGACGTCCCGAGCCCGGCACAGAATAGCCGCCGTGGTCATCATCCTGGTCGGCGGCCAGTGGGGCGACGAGGGCAAGGGCAAGGTCATCGACTACCTCGCCGCCAAGGCCGATATGGTCATCCGCTCCCAGGGCGGCAACAACGCCGGCCACACCGTGATCACCGAGCACGGCGAGTTCAAATTCCAGCTCATCCCGAGCGGCATCCTCTATCCCCACTGCACCTGCATCATCGGCAACGGCGTCGTCGTCGACCCGATCGTCCTCCTCAAAGAGATCTCCCAGCTCAGAGAGCGCGGCATCGAGCCCCGAAACCTCATCGTCAGCGAGCGCGCCCACATGGTCATGCGCTACCACCCTCTTTTCGACCAGCTCGAAGAAGAGGTGCGAGGGGACGATCGCCTCGGCACCACCTGGCGCGGCATCGGCCCCGCCTACGCCGACAAGATCCGCCGCATCGGCTTCCGGATCGGCGACCTCCAGAAGGAAGGCTTCATGCGCAAGAAGCTCGCCTTCGTCGTGGACCAGGTCAAGAACCCGATCCTCGAAAAGCTCTACGGCAAGGAAGCCTACGACTGGTCCAGCATGCTCGGCGAGTACCTCGGCTACGCCAAATCGCTCGACCCCTACATCAAGGACACCTTCCCGATCATCCAGGACGCGCTGGACCGCAACGCCAAGATCCTGCTCGAGGGCGCGCAAGCGACCATGCTCGACCTCGACTTCGGCACCTACCCTTACGTCACCAGCTCCAACCCCACCGCGGGCGGAGCCCTCACCGGCAGCGGCATCCCGCCGACCGAGGTCGACCTCACCGTGGGCGTCTTCAAGGCCTACACCTCACGCGTCGGCTACGGCCCGTTTCCCTCCGAGCTGCTGGACGAGGTGGGGGACCAGATCCGCGAACGCGGCCACGAGTTCGGCACCGTCACGGGCCGGCCTAGACGCATCGGCTGGTTCGATGCCGCGGTCGCCCGCTATGCGGTCCGCCTGAACGGCGTCAGCGTGGCCGCGCTGATGCGCCTGGACATCCTCGACGACCAGCCCAAGCTCAAGATCTGCACCGGCTACGAGTTTCGGGGCGCCAAGCACGACCACCCGATGGCCAACATCTCCCACTACAAGCACTCCACGCCCCTGTACGAGGACTTTCCCGGCTGGCAGCAGGAAATCGGTGCCGCGAAGCGCTGGGATGATCTGCCCCCGAACTGCCGCGACTACGTGGAACGGGTGGGCGAGCTCATCGGAGCTCCCATCCAGCTCATCGGCACCGGGCCGCGCCGCGACCAGTTCGTCACCAGAGGCCCGGAGCTCTTCGCGTAGGCCGCTTGGTGTGAAACCCAACACTCCCGTCGCCGCCGAGCTGACCTGGCCCCAGGTCCACGCGTTCCGCCTGCAGCGCCACCACCTGGCCGGTCGCGCCGCCCAAAAGGACCTGGCGCGGGCGGTGGGCGACATCGGTGGCGTCCAAGCACAGCTCATGTCCGCCGCCGAGCTCCAGATCGCCGTCCGCGTCGACTGCACCGTCGCCGACGTCCGCAAGGCGCTCTGGACCGAGCGCACCCTGGTCAAGACGTGGCTGATGCGCGGCACGCTGCACCTCGCGCGCGCCGACGATCTGCCGCTCTTCACCGCCGCGATGAGCCGCCGCTGGATCAAGCTGAGCAACGCCTGGCTGAAATTCGTCCACGTGAAGGAGCCGGAGCTCTGGAAGCTGGTGGACGACATCGGCGAAGCCCTCGACGGCAAGCCGATGAGCCGCGAGGAGCTCATCGCGGTCGTGGGAAGGGGCAAGCCGCAGCGCATCATCGAGGCCCTCCGGTCGGGATGGGGAGGGATGCTCAAGCCCTCCGCGCGCAACGGCCGCCTGTGCTTCGGCCCGAACCGGGGACAGAGCGTGACCTTCGTCAACCCGCGGAACTGGCTGCACACGTGGCACGACGTCGACCCCGAGGTCGCGCTCATCGACGCCGCGCGGCGGTACCTCAGCGCCTACGGTCCGGCGACCAAGAACGATTTCGCGCGCTGGTGGGGTGCCTGGCCCGGCCTTGGCAACGCGGCCTGGTCGGGCCTCGCGGATGAGCTGGCGCCTGTCTCGGTCGACGGCGCGCGGCTGGACGCGCTCGTCACCGACCTCGACGACATCACGCGGGCGCCAGGCGAGGCGCCCGTGCAGCTCCTGCCCCTGTTCGACCCATACCTTCTCGGCCATGCCACACGGGACCACCTTTTCGAGCGCATCCACGCACCCAAAGTCAGCCGGACCGCGGGTTGGATCTCGGCCGTCGTGCTCGTCGGGGGCAGCGTCGCAGGCACGTGGACCCACACCGTGGCCAAGGACACCTTGCGCATCAGCGTCCATCCGTTCCGCCGGCTCAGCACGAAGGTGACGGCGCAGGTCCGTTCGCGGGCGAAGGAGCTCGCGCGTGCGCTCGAGCAGTCGAAAGCCGAGGTCAGCTTCGGTTAGGACACCCGGCTGATCGTCTTGACGATGCGGAGGTTTTCTTCGCGTTGACGCAAGCGGCGGGTTCGCTTCCAGCGCTCCATCGCGACCGACGCCGACCAGTACAGGATCACGACGATGGCCATCACGGCCTGGATCGTGGCCACAGTGAAGAACGCGACCTCGAGGCCATGGCCTCCGAACCATGCGCCCTGCGGCGGACGTCGAAGGCCGACCGCAAAGAGGCCCGCCGCAAATCCGAGGGTCGGCCGCAACGCCCACGAATCTGGAAGCAATCGACGGTCCGCCAGGATGAGCGCGGCGACAAACCAGGTCGGACCACTGTCGAGCTGGAACAGCGGATCCCAGTGGAATGTGTAGATCGCCACCAGCGATCCGATGAGGAAGCCGAACAGCACGACCAGGCTGACGCGACGCGCGTAAACGAGCCAGGCCGCCGCGACCGCGACGGCTAACAACGATGTCGCGAAGACAGGTCCCGGCACGTTGCCCACATAGAGCTTGATCGGGTCGATCGGCGCGGACCCCGCGGTGAAGTACTGATACCACGTGGCGATCGGATCGCCGAAGGGCGCGCCGTTGGCGGGATTGACGTAGGCAGACGTGCCGCCGCGCGTCGCGAGGGCGATCACTGCGTAAGCGAGCAGCCCAGCCTGGGCGCGAATCGCGGGCATGTATTGCGCGCGCAGGAAATCGAGAACCACGGCGAAGACCGCGACCTCGATTGTGACCACCAGGCTCGCGCCGGTCCCGACGAGCGCGACCCCAAACACCGGGGCAAGAAGCACGCTCACTCCCGGATGGCGCGACTGACCGCGCAGCAAGATGCGTGAGGCGATGAGACCCAGCGTCCCCGCTGCCGCCGCGATCGCGAGCATCTGGAGCGCCGGCAGCTTGAAGATGATCAGGCCCGCCGCGATCGGAGGTATCAGCGCCATCGCGGTGACGAGATCGTCGGGAAGAGTCTGCGGCTTGAACGCGGCACGATCGAACCAGCGTCCGGCTCTGATGATCCACGAACCGGGCGGCCTCGCCTTGAGCTCGCGTTGTCCTCGGGACAGCACCTGCGGATTGTAGGCAAAAGGCCCGCTCGCAAGACCCGGTGAAGCCGCATGGCGCGCGCAGGGCGCACGTCGGTGATAATCGGCAGGCTCGTGTCGCTGTTTGGCCAACGTCTTCTCGCGACGGCCGTGGCGCTGTGGGTTGTTGCGATCGTGGGTTCACCCGCGGTCGCCGCTGCGCTGCCGGATTCAACCTGGGTCGCGCTTCCTTCGTTGCCGAACCAGGCGCGAAGTGCTCTGTTCGCGCTCGCCGTCGATCCGTTCGGCAACCAGCTGGTGATTGCTGGAGATGCGCAGGGCTCGCTGTACCGGAGCACGAATGGAGGCGCCGCGTGGTCATCCGTGCATGCCGGCAAGGCATCGATCACCACACTCGCCTTCAGCCCCTCAACGCAGGGGATGGTCCTCGCTGGCACTCGCGGATCGGGCGCGCTGATCAGCCGCGACAACGGAGCAACCTGGTCCGCGGCGCGAGGCCTCGATGGCCGCACCGTCCGAGCGTTTGTGTTTGCGCTGACGCTTGTCGCGGCGGGCACGGACCACGGCGTCTACGTGAGCCCGGACGGGCTGGCCTGGACGCAGTCGGGGCTCGCGAATCGCAACATCAGTGCCATCGCGGTGGAGGCGATCCACGCGCCGGTCAGGCTCGTCGCAGGCGGCGATGCACCGGTATCCGGCAGCGCGCTGCCTCTCTACGAGAGTTCGGACAGCGGAGCAACCTGGAAGCAGATCAACCCAGCGATCAGCGGCACGATCGCGGTCAGGCTCGTCGCGGGTCCGCTGCCGCCCACCGGAAACGTGCGGCCACTTCTCCTGGGCACGAACACCGGCCTGTTTGTATCGCAAGACAATGGCGCCTCATTCACTCCGCTCAGCGGCGGTGGGCTGCTGCCGACCACCGACTACACGCAGGCCGCCTTTCTCACCGTGCACCACGACCGTTTCTATGTGGCGAGCGATGGCGGCGGATCAGGTGCCGGCGGCGTCTGGCGGACGAACAACGGCGGCCAGTCCTTTGCGTCGCTGCAGCCGCCTGACGCGTCCATCACCGCGCTCGCCGTCTCCAACGATGAGAAGCCGATCCTCTATGTCGCCTCATTTCGCCCTTCGAGCCACCTCATCTCGCTGTGGGCCTACCACGACACGGGAGGCACGCCGCAAGGTCCGCCTGTCACTGCCCCGGCCGCAAGCGGTGCGCGCGCGACGCCGCTTGGCGCTGGGTCTCTTGTCGACCAGCTGCTCGCGTCGCCGCAGCTGCCCTACATCGGGCTTGGTTTGGGGGCGCTCGCTGTGCTGTTCACGGCCATCGCCGCGCACCTGCGCGGCCGCTACAGGTAGGCAGCTAGACTCGGATTCCCGTGACGAGTCCGCATGAGCGCTTGCGCGAGCTTGGCATCACTCTGCCCGCCCCGCCGCCACCAGCGGCATCGTATTTGCAGACGAGAGTTGTGCCGATCGGCGACGGCCGCGAGCTTCTCTACGTCGCGGGCCAGGTTTCGGCCGACGGCGACCAGCTCCTGAAGGGTCGCTGTCCGGACGAGGTTTCGGTCGAGGAGGCGACCAGACGCGCACGGCTGTGCGCTCTCCGGGTGCTGGCCCAGATCGAGTCGGCCGTCGGGCTGGACCGCGTCGAAAAGCTGATGCAGCTGATTGGATTCGTCCTCTCCGCCGATGACTTCGGCGACCAGCCCAAGGTCATGAATGGCGCATCCGACCTGTTCGTCGAGGTGCTGGGCGACGCCGGAAAGCACACGCGCGCGGCGTTGGGCACCAATTCGCTGCCCTTCAACGTGACGATCGAGATTGCGGCGGTGGCTGTTGTCCGCGATCGCTGACCTTCGCGCTCGTATGCGCAAGCCCGGCGCCCTCCTGATCGGTTCTCTCGTCTACCTCACGATCCTCTTCGGCGTGATGCTCTGGCGCGGCATCTCGATCGAGCCGGAATGGGTGATCCTTGCGCTGCTCGTGATCGCGGTCGCGATGGGTCGGGGCCGCACCTTTCTCGCCGACTGGCTTCCGTTCCTTCTGCTTTTCTTCGCGTACGAGGCGATGCGCGGCTTCGCGGCCAAGACGGGTTTTGCGCCCCACGACCTCTCGGGGCTGGAGCGAGCGATGTTCGCGGGCACGCTGCCGACGCTGACCCTGCAGCATGCCTTCTACCACCAGGACTCGATAGGGGTGCAGGACCTCGTTGCGATGTTCTTCTACTTCATGCACTTCCCGTTGCCGATCCTGGTCGGATTTGTTTTCTGGCTGCGCAGCCGCGATCACTACCACCGGTTCATAGCGGCCCTGCTGCTGATGGCGTTCATATCGTTCATCACGTACCTGTTCTGGCCCTCTGCTCCGCCGTGGTGGCAGTTCGGCGCCGATCGCGTGCCCTCCGGCGACGTCGTGCACAAGATCCTCAACGAAACGGTCGACAAGATCTGGGGCAAGAACTACATCGTCACGCCGCTCTACACGCATCTGAATCCGAACCAGTTCGCCGCCTTTCCGTCGCTGCACGCCGCGTTCCCGATGCTGGGCGCCGTATACGCGTGGAACAGGTATCGCTGGCTCTCGATCCTTTTGATCGTCTGGTCGCTCGCGGTGATCGCCTCGATCGTGTACCTGGGCGAGCACTACGTCGTCGATGCGCTCGACGGCCTGCTCTATGTGGCGGTCGCGACGATCCTGGTCGAGGCGTTCGTGCGCTGGCGAGCGCGACGCAGTGCGTCTAAGCCTGCCAGACCTTCCGCATGATGGTCCGCGCCAACTTGTCCGAATCGTGGTGTGATGGCTTGCGCGTGTTCACGACGTCCGACGCGATGAACCGAACCTCGGGATGCCGCGTGATGTCCGCGGGCCGGAAGATCACCGCCGCCTGACCGCCGGTCGGTGCGTGGGTCGTGTTCGAGTTGACGAGCACGAAATCGAAGAGGTTGGCGCCCACATGCTCGCGGATCACTCGCAGGTAGTCCTGCACGCCGTAGCCGTCCGTCTCGCCCGGCTGAGCGGCGAGGTTGCAGATATAGAGCTTGAGAGCGGCGGAGGCCTTGATCGCTTCGACCATACCCTCGACCAGGAGATTGGGAAGGATCGAGGTGTACAGGGAGCCCGGGCCGACGATGATCAGCTCCGCGTTCAGGATCGCCTGCGCGGCTTCGGGGTTGACCTGCACGCCGTCGGGCTTCAGGAAGACATGGCTGATCGGCGAGTTCTGCTTGGGGATCTGCGACTCGCCCTCGACGGTGCTGCCGTTGATCGACGCCACCAACGTCACGTCCTGCAGCGTCGACGGCACGATCGTGCCCTTGACCGCGAGCACCTTGCCCGATTCGCGAAGGGCCTGCTCGAAGTTTCCGGTGACGTCGGCCATCGCCATGATGAAAAGGTTCCCGAAGGCGTGTCCGTTGAGCGAGCCTTCTTTGAAGCGATGGTCGAAGAGCTGCTTCATCAACGGCTCGGCGTCCGCGAGCGCGATCAGGCACTGGCGGAAGTCGCCGGGCGGGAGGATTCGATACTCGTCGCGCAGCCTGCCAGACGAGCCGCCGTCGTCGGCAACCGTCACGATCGCGGAGAGATTGGACGTGTAGGTCTTCAGGCCGCGGAGCAGCGAGCTGAGTCCGGTGCCGCCCCCGATCGCGACGATGCGCGGCCCGCGTCCGCGAAGGCGGAATGCGTGGATGACCTCGACAACGCTTCCCGTGTTCGTCCCGGGAAGGAACGGTCCGAGCACCGACTGCGTGAGCTTTAGGTAGCTCACTACGAGCAGCCCGACTCCGAAGAGGCCGAACACGATCGCGCGGGCCCAATAGGGCAGGAACTGAAGAGTGATGTAGTAGAAGCTGTGTGGCAGGGCGATGGTCTGGTACGCCTCTTTGAGGGCGTACGCGACTCCGAGCACCAGGACAAGCTCGGACACCATGAGCAGCAGAAGCCAACGTTTGATCTGCAGCCCGGGCGTGAGCCAGCGAAGCCAACTCGCGGACGAAGGAAGCCTTCTGGCCATCTAACGCGCCTGCAGCAACGAATGGAAAACGTGCAAGGTTACTCTGGTACTACGCTTCAACTGAAGTATGCGGACTTTACGCGGAATCCGTCGTCTTGTTCGGGTTGTTGCATTTGGCCTCATTGCGGCCGCTGTCGCGACCGAGCTCTCCAAACCGGCGCCAGAGCGCACCTGGCACGGCAAAGTGTTCGACATTGTGCCGTATGACTTCAGGCCTCCGACCTGGCAGCGCATCCGCAGCGCGTACTGGAACCCTGAATCGGATCGACTCTTCAACGACCGGGTGTTCGGTGTGGGTTGGGCGGTCAACCTCCATAGAGCGAAAACGCTCATGGAGGAGGGTTTCCGGCAAATGATGGGTACGAAGGAGTCGCTGTCGATCCGCATGAGCGCGCGCTCCGAGGGCTCCCGCAAGGAGTAGCCGTCCAACCACCGGGACGTCCTTAGAATGGTTCGCCCCGGCCCGGGCGCTCGAGGGACTTGGGGAGTGGCGCAACGGTAGCGCAGCTGACTCTGGATCAGAAGGTTGAAGGTTCGAATCCTTCCTCCCCAGCCAGCATCCGCCCACGACGGGCTTTCAGTCGGCGAATTAGTTCGGAAAGTAGAGTCCCGACGCCGGATGCAAGGCACCAGGTCTTTCGGTTTGGACGTGTCATACAATTGTGATACAATGAGCAGATGGAGAAGGCTATTTCAATTCGCCTCGATGAGGAAGCTCAGGAGGCGCTACGCGCGCTGACGGGGTCGGGTCGAAGCCAATCCGAGGCAGTGCGAGAAGCCATCGTCGAGCTGGCAAGACGAGGGCGGCGCGGCGACCTTGCAGCTGAGGCCAAACGGCTAAGTGCTGATCGCGAGGATCGCGTGGAGAAGGCCCGAGTGGCGCGATTGATGGAGTCACTTCGTGCAGCGGGGTGAAGTCTTTCGACTGCGTGCGCCCCGAGGTACCAGAGGACACGAACAGGCGGGGCAACGTTACGGCATAGTCCTTCAGGCTGATGAACTGCTGAGCTTGTCCACTGTGATAATCGCGCCAACCTCAACGCGTGCTCATCCGGCTTCATTCAGGCCTGAGGTGGAAATCGACGGTCAGCTGACGCGTGTGCTCGTCGAGCAGCTCGGCGCCATCGATCCGAGCAGGCTCGGCGAATCGTATGGGCGACTCGCGTTTGGAGAGCTTCGTGAGGTCGATCGCGCACTGGCTGTTGTCGTCGGTCTCGGCAATTGACGATCTGACCGAAACTGCTCGATCACTACATGCGACTCGCGCACGTTTTGCGGCAAATTAGCGCCCTGAGTTAAGACGCGAGGCCGCCGCGTAATCCACTTTCAGACGCGGTGGGCCAACTCGAAAGGCCGCTGTCGAGATTTCGGATTGCTCTGGATCAGAAGGTTGAAGGTTCGAATCCTTCCTCCCCAGCCAAGGCGGCTCATCGAACAAACCCCTGCTCGCATACGGATCTCGCCAGCACTCGTTCCTGCTCCGTCACGCTGCTCACGGGGACGGCGGTTGTGTTGGTCAAGCGAACTGGAAGCGATTTCGCCGTCCGCAGCCTCCTGAACGCCAGGACGGCCAGGCTTCCAAAAACCATGGTCTGGGCGATGTTCACCCAGAACATCAGGTCAGCTCCATGGGTTAAGACCATGGTTCGGGTAGCGTCCTGAGGCCAGACCACAATGAAGAAAAGTAAGTCGCCGGCGATGTGAACCGGCAGCGCCGGCAGAGTCGAACGCGTCATGTACGCGATCGTTCCGAAGACAACTCCAACAATGAAGTAGAACGCGAGCCTGGAAGGCGCGAATCCCTGCGTTGGGCCGTGATAGGCGGCGAATAACAGCGAAGAGATTGCGACGGCGACAACCGGTAAGAAGCCGCGCTCCAGCAGCACCTGACCGTAGCCGCGGAATGCAGCCTCCTCCGTAAGCGGGGAAACCAGCGACGCCATCCCGATCGCCAATACGACAACCAGAGGTGAATAGCCGGAGATATACGGCAGTGTCGGATTGCCACCGATTCCGGTCAGTCGCACGAGCACTATCCACAGCCCTGCGAGCGCGACCAATGAGAGGCCGCCTG
>WNGO01001009.1_pt1 | contig 32749 bp, 19 predicted proteins | sample 5400511 | NCBI WGS metagenome assembly WNGO01 (sample SAMN13153380, study PRJNA577476) | soil metagenome | isolation source: 20 cm soil or saprolite under Garry oak tree replicate 2 | place: USA:California | collected 2016-06-15 | reverse complement strand
ATAAGACCGAAGGGAATTGAACCCTTATAATATCCATTATGAGCGAACTGCATTAACCAATTATGCTACAGTCTTAAAAAATTAGTATGTTATTATATGTAATAAGATATATTTTTATAATCTTTATGTATTTATATATAAATATATCTCTTAATAATATTAATCTAAATATGAATAATTGAAGAGTTTAGGAATCGAACCTAATGTGGTCTAAGACCAATTCTTTTACAGAGAACCACCATTACCAATCGGATCACCTCTCCTTCAAAATAAATAAATTATTCTCTAAACTTCTTTTAAGTTAGGTTTCAAAATTTAGTATAATAATTTGAATAATTAGGATACTTATTCATTAAATTAAAATTATACAAAATTAATAATTCTCAAAAGGGAGGGGGGGATAACTAAAATAGTAAATTAAATTTAAAATTTAATAATAAAATTATTCATGAGTATTAGTTAAAGAGATAGCACCGGATCCTATTTCTAATACGAACCCAATAGTTAATACAAAGAAGAAGATTAAACCTATAACAAAACCATAAGTACTAACTTGATATAAAGTAACAGCTAAAGGGAATAATAATAAAATTTCTAAATCAAAAACTAAGAATAACATAGCCACAATATAGAAATGAATTTGGAAAGTAGATCTAGTTTGTCCTTCAATAGCTAAGAATCCACATTCATAAGCAGATGCTTTAGCTTCATAAGCATTTTTAGGTGCTAATAAAAGATTTAAAACTAATAAAACAAAAGCTAAAAAAGGAACAAAAATAAATAATGTCATTATATTGTTATTCATGAGATATTATATTTATCAAATAATAATATTGATAGTAACTGTACACTATTTAAAATTATTGTAGGTTTAATTAAGAATAATAATATTCCTAATGTTAAACAAGATATTAAGAAACTATGAAAATTATTTAATACTAATTCATTACTTTCTGTAGTATTTGAGTTAATATTTGTGTCTTCTGTATGTAATACTCTTATTATTTTTATGTAATATGATGCGCTTATTACACTAGTTAATATGGCAATAATAGCCATTAAATAATATTGACTATCAATAGCAGAATATAATACATAGTATTTAGAGAAGAAACCAATTAAAGGTGGTACCCCAGCCATTGAGAATAAACAAATAGTTAAACTTAAACTTAACATAGGATTATGGAAGAATTGCCCTTTTAATTGAGATATAAAATTAATATCTGAATTAATTAAGTTATTATTAATTAAATTATTTTTATTAATAACATATCCAAATGCTAATAAGATTAAGAAAACATTTAAATTTGTTAAACTATATTGAATTATATAGAAATATAAAGCTTCTATTGAACTTGAGGTATTTATAGCTAAAGCAATTAAAATAAATCCAACATGAGAAATAGTACTATAAGCTAATAATCTTTTTATTCTTATTTGTGATAATCCAACAACTGTTCCTATGATTAAAGAGAATAAAGCACTTAACAATAATAAATGTTTAATTTCTACTATTTTGTATTTAGCAAAATTTAAGAAAAATACTGGTAAGAAATTCACATTCTCTAATACTAATAAAGAAGTTGATAAATTTAATCCATTTATTATTTCAAATAGTAAGAAAATTATTGATATTTTAGGCATTATAGTCAACCATATAGTTACTATAGTCGGACTATTATCATAAACATCAGGAGCCCAATTATGTAATGGTGCTGCTGCTATTTTAAATAATAAACCTAAGAAAATAAAGATAATACCTAATGTTATCCCTAATGAAACTGGTTCATGGAATGTAAAAGCATGTAAAACAGAACTTAAACTATATAAAGATTCAAAATTAGTAATACCTGAATATGAGTAAATTAAAGCTATTCCTAATAGTATCACACAAGATGATAATCCACCTAATAAGAAATATTTTAATCCTGCTGCAGTAGCTGATTCTGATTCTCTATATAAAGTTGCTAAGATGTATACCCCAAATGATTGAAGTTCTAAACTTAAGTACATTGAAATAAAATCTGAAGATGATAATAATAATGAAGATCCTAAACTACTAAATATTACTATTAAAGAATATTCGGTAGCTGGATTATTTACATAACTTAATTTCTCTGATTCTAAATTAAAATTAGAATTATTTTTGTAACTATTTTTTAATAGATGTTTATTAAATATTGGCCAAGCTGTTAATATTAAAGCACCTGTAATATATATAAAGATATCTATTAATTGTGATGTTATAGTTACATGGAATAAACCACTATATATACCTAAACCTGATTCAATTGATTGAATATATAAGGAATTGAAAGATAAACCTGCGGCATAAATAAATATAATAGCAGTTAACCGAATAAATAAATTAGGAGACAAATTCATTCTAATAGAAGGAATGGCAATAGCCACAATTAATATTAATAGACTAATAAAAATCATTAAAACCTTAAATACCCTTATAGAAATATATTATATATTTCATTATTTTTAATAAATTATTTTAAATTCTTATAAATTAAAAATTAATTTCTATTAACTTTATACTTTTATCTTTAAAGATTATAAAGATAATTATATATAACATTAATATAATAGTTTATAATATTCTATTACTTTATATTTTTAATAATAATAACTTAAATTGGAGGGGATTTAAATTATTTAATCTATATTATCTATGTTAAATATATTTACTACTTTAATTATCATGTTTTCTTGATTAGTCACTAAATAAATGTTATAATGATATTCTTAATACATAGTATATATTTTTATAATATTAGAATTTAGATTTTCTTGAGATAAAGATAGTAGCTACCATTGCTAATAATAATAATATACTACAGATTAATAATAAAGCTGCACCATATGTATATAAATTATGTCCTATAGCTTCAATTTGTACAAAATTAGTAATAGTTATATCAGCAATAGAAGGGTTAAATGTAGTTAATACATTAACTAAAGATGAATTATTAACTGTTAAGAATAAACTATTAAAGATATTAGTTAATTCAAAGAACATAGAGATAATAGAGACATTATTAATTTGGAAAGGTAATATAGTAAATATTAAATAAATAAATAAAGAACCTATAGCTAATGCTAATGGTAAATTTTTTGTATATTGAGAACCTGTTTCTAAAATATCTGTTAATTTTATATTAATCATCATTATTACAAATAAGAATAAGACAGTTATAGCACCAACATATAATAAAATATATGAGATACCAATAAATACCACACCTAATAAAATTAAATAACCAGCAATATTAAAGAAAACTGAAATTAAAAATATAACAGCTAACACAGGATTAGTAGAAGTTATAACTAATAAACTAGAAAGAATAGCTCCAAAAGCTAAAATGTTTAATAATAAATTTTTCATATATAAATTTTAAATTTTATGCCTACGTTTTAACGTTCGTAATATAAAAATATTACAACTAAAGGCAGAATTCATTAAATATTAATAGTTTTTATTAATACTTAAGTAGGTTTTACCTAGAAATTTAGACCTAAATTTGTTATTTCAAAATAAAGGCAGAGTTCTTTATGAACAAGAATCAATAAAAACGTAAATAAATATATAGTATAAATTAAAAACAAAAACAAAATATTTTGTTATTTTACATTTATTCACGTACTTATAAATATAAGTATTTATAAATATAAGTATTTAATCGCTATTAATTGCGTATATATGTGGAAAATGGTAACAGGGGTTTAATAACTAATCTAATAAATATCAATATACAAAAACTGAATCAAAACATTCAATAAAAAGTTAATGTAATTAATATAAACCATATAGATTATAAGAGTTAAATAAAACTAATTATTTCTTTATTTTAAAAAATTATTTAAATGTAATCCTGTTGATACAGTTATACTAAATGACCCTCTTCTATTTTTATTTGAAAATCTAGCTGTTTCAACTAATACTGCTTTTTTTCTAGCTAAACTTCCTATTTTTTCAGTTTTTACTGTTTTTCTTGGTACTATTTTTTGTGTTGGAAATCTACCAGCAAATTTTATAGTTAAACCAGTTAAATAGCCAGGTATGACTGAGAATCTTTTTCTTTGTATATTAGCAGTAGGTTTAGTAATTAATGCGGATTTATAAATTTTACCTAATAATCTTCTAATTTTCAAATTTTCAGAGAAATAAGATAATAAATTAACAATAATATTAGGATCATAGAAAGGATAATGTAATCTAATTAATTCTAATTGAACAGGTTTATTAAAAATTTTACTTAATAATTGAGCTAAAATCTGTAATTTATGATTATAAAGATTTAAGAACATAGAATTATTCTGTAATTTATTGGTATTACAATTATCTTCAGAATAATGAATAGGTTTATTATAATTAATAAATGCATTATTAAATAATCTTTTAATTATTTTTTGAGCTTTAATATCTGACATTTTTAATGATTCATTTCTTTTTATTATAATATCAATTATTTTTTTAATTTGTTTTGATGGCATAGTAAAATTTGTTATTACTTCTTTTTGATCATTAAAATTTAATTTATTAAATAATTTTATAATTTTTTGTTTAGAATTAAAATAGGTTGATTTAAATAATCTTGTTATTTCTTTTTTAGTTTTATAATCTAACCTAGTTAATAAATTATTAATTATATTTTGACTCCATTTTGCTTTCATATGTTTAGATAATTTAACATCTGGATAAAAAAAGAATTGAATAAATATTTTATCATTTATATAAGATATTCTGGGTTGACTAATTAAACACCGCATTGATATAAAAGCTGAATGTAATAAAGTATAAATATTTTTTATTAATCTAGTATTATTTATATTAAATTTATAAATATTATTTTTACTTACAGCTAAATCAGGATAGTATTTACTAATTAATCTTATATAATTAATATTTTTTATATTGTTATTAGAATTATTATTAACTAATAAATTTAAAGGAAATTTTATTTTATTAATTATATTATTATCAATATATTTATTACTCATATTATCATTAATTTGATTTACACTATTTAATCTAGAATTTATATTTATTTTAGATTGTGTATTTAATTGTTCTTTTGTTACATTTACTAAATCTAAAGAATTAGTTATTTTTTTTAAATTTGTTATTTTTTTACTATAAAATTGTAAACTTTTCAATTTTCTTCTGAAAAATATCATTTTTGTTTTAGAGCTATTTTTAAAGAAACCATTAAAATTACCTATTACATATGAAGGATTATGTTCAGTTCCTTTATATTTTGGATTCATAGACATAGATAAATATAATTTATTTTTTAAACTTGAATAAAATAAAGGAAGCATTTTGCCTATTTTGCTGTGAGTATTTTCCAATTTTGTTGTTTGTTTGCTAAATTTGTGAGTTATTTTACTAACCTGATTAAACATATTCGAAAAAATATAAATAAATTGAATAATTATCTATAAAATAATAATAGATATTTTATATTCTTTATTTACTCATTTAATAATCCATTAAATACTAAGAATATAATGTTAATATATGGGATACGATACAATATAAAAATTATTAAAATAAAAGCTAAAAATTTAAATACTTACTAATTTTAAGTATTGAATAAAAATTTAAAATATTAATATAAATTTGTATCCTTAATATAATTAAATTATATTGCCAGCTCATACTTTTATATTAAAACAACAAAAAGATTATTTGAATATATTATTAAATAGTTTGACCTACAAAATTAGAACTTAGAACTTAGAATATCTTCAATATTAAACTGTTATTTTTTTGTTTATAAAAATAAATAAAGACTATTTAATAGGGAAATTAATTTCATTATTCAAATTTTAATTAATTTTATATTTTAAAACAGATTTTGTTTTTGTTTTAATTAAAAGATTTAAACAGATAATCTTTAACAACTACCTAATTTAGTATTATTAATTCAAATTAGACTAAGTTATTCTTTAATAAGGAGGGGATAAAGAGAATAAAATACAATCTAATGTATTGAAATGAATTAATAAAATCATAACAAAAATAATGAGTAATAAGATAATTATATATTTATTATATTATATATTATATAATATAGTTGATACTGATACATGTATTGAATCTAATATTACATTAGGAAATATACCTAATAATATTGTTGGTATTAATAAAGAAATTAAAATAATAAATTCTCTTCTAGTAATATCTAATACAATTACATTATTCATATTAGGTGAATAAGAACCATATGATATTCTATTATATAAGAAGATAGAATAACATGCAGAGAATACTATACCTGTAGCACCTAATGCAGATATTATAGGATTAACTTCCCATATTCCAATTAAAGCTAATTGTTCACCTAAGAAATTTAAACTTAAAGGGATACCAGTGTTACATAATGTAAATATAAAGAATAATATTGTGAAAATAGGCATATAAGTAACTAACCCTCTTATATATTTAATAATTCTAGTACCTGTTCTTTCATAAATAATTCCACCTACACAAATGAATAAAGCAGGAGAAACAAACCCATGAGCTAAAGCTAATAAAATAGCTCCTTCAATTCCTTGAATATTATTAGAGAATAAACCTAAAATAACTACACTCATATGAGCAATACTTGAATAAGCAATAAGAGTTTTAGTATCTTGTTGAATAATTGTAGTTAAAGATGCATAAATTAAAGTAATAATAGCAATAGTTTGAACTAAAGGACCGAAATAATTTGTAGCATCAGGTAAGAAATTAATTAATATTCTAATATAACCATATGTAGCAAATTTTAATATAGTAGCAGCTAATAAAATAGATCCAGCTAAAGGACTATCAGCATGAGCTCTATATAACCAACCAGTGAAAGGCCATAAAGGAGTTTTAATAGCAAAAGCTAAGAAGAAAGCTAACCATAAAATATTTTGTGCCTCTGCATTAATGTCAACTAATGATAATAATTGGAAATCTGTAGTACCTGTTAAATTAAAAATTTGTAAAATAGCTAATAACATAAATAAAGATCCAAATAATGTATATAAGAAAAATAAATTAGCTGATCTAAATCTAAATTCTCCAGATCCATATACAATTATTATAATAAATAAAATAGGTAATACACTTTCAAAGAATATATAAAATAATAGTAAATCTAACACTAAAAATAAAGCTAACTGTAAAGTCTCTAAAATTAAGAAAGCAATTAAAAAGAATTTCAAGTTAGAATTAATATTATAAGCATTAGAAATGATAGCAATAGGAGTAATGAAAGTAGTTAATAAAACAAAATATAAAGATATTCCATCAACACCAAAATTTAAATGTCCAAAAGTTAAGTAATCAACCTATTATAGGCGTAATTAGTAATAAACTTATCATCTTTTCTTGTTATTTATGTATTTTGTTATTTATTGTGTGTATTTATTTCCTAAATGTAGAATTTGTTAGTAAATAAACATTTCTTAAATAAATAATAATTTTTACACTTTAAAAATATTTAATATAATCATTTATTTAAAAATTTTATACTTATAATCTAAGTATAAATGATTAATATTATAAAGCATCAGTAAAAAAATTATATAGAAATTAATGTTTATTAGCTAAAGTAGGTAATAAAGAAAAGAATAAAGCTGATATATAGATAACAATTAATCTAAATTCAGATATAATATAAGTATCAAATAATAATGGTGCGAATACTAAGAATACTAATGATAATATTCCTATAGTTATATATAAAGAATAAGTAGTAATAACTCCAGTATCTAATTTAGCTATATTATTAGCAGAATTTTCTAATACAGAAGCTAAACCATAAGGACCTAATAATTCAATTACACCTCTATCTAATACTTTAGATATAGTATTCCCAATTAATAATCCAACTGAAATGATATAATAGTTATAAATTATATCAAAGAAATATTTACCGTTAAGGAAAGTATAAATTTTTTTACCTAAAGCAGAATCAGTTAAATTAATAATAAAATCAGGATATACATGATATAATAATATAGCACTTGTAGCACCTAATATTGATAATAAAGTAGGTAATAATTTAATTAATAAAGGTAAACTAAATTCAGCTTCAATAATAGAGATGTTATTAGGGTTAATAAAAATAGAATTAGCAAAGAAATCTGAACCCACTCCAACAAATAAATCAGAGAAAACAAATCCAAAGAATATACTAAATAAAGCTAAAATAAATAAAGGTATAATAACAGCAAAATTAGATTCATGAGAATTTAAATAAACATTTTTAATACCATTTGGTACAGTTAAGAATACTAAACTTATTAATCGGAATGAGTAAAAAGCTGTTAAACCAGCTGTTAAACTTCCTAAAATATAAGCGTAAATTCCTGAAAAACTGTATTGTCCATAAGCTAATTCTATTATTAAATCTTTACTATAGAAACCTGATAACCATGGTGTAGCTAATAGAGATAAAGATCCTACTAACATAGCTGTATAAGAAAATGGTAAGAATTTCATTAAACCTCCCATTTTTCTAATATCTTGTTCATCAGCGAAACTATGAATAACTGCACCAGCACCTAAAAATAATAATGCTTTAAAGAAAGCATGGTTAACTACATGCATTAAGGCTACATTATATTGACTTAAACCTACAGCCATAACCATATATCCTAATTGAGATATTGTACTGAAAGCGATTATTCTTTTTAAATCATTTTGTACTAATCCACAAGTAGCTGCAAAGAAAGCTGTACTTGCACCAATTAAAGTAATAACTAATAAAGCAGTAGGACTAAATTCTAAAATAGCAGATGATCTAATTAATAAATATAAACCAGCTGTTACTAGTGTAGCAGCATGTAATAAAGCACTAACTGGTGTAGGAGCTTCCATAGAACCAGGTAACCAAGAATGTAAAGGAATTTGAGCAGATTTAGCCATAGCTCCCATTAATAATAATAAACTTATTATAGTTATAGCTGTTTCATTCATAAAAGGTGCTAAACTAAAAATTGTGGAATAATCAACAGATCCAAATAAGGCAAATAATGCAAAGAATCCTATACTTAAACCCATATCACCTACTCTATTCATAGTTAAAGCTAAAATAGCTGCTTTATTGGCTTGAATTCTAGTGAAATAGTAGTTAATTAATAAATAAGATACTACTCCAATACCTTCCCAACCTATAAACATTACAAAGTAATTAGCACCTGAAACTAATAATAACATGAAAAAAGTGAATAAAGATAAATAAGCAAAAAATCTTTGATTATGAGGATCTTCAGCTAAATAAGAAGTTGTATATATATGAATTAAAGTTGATATATATAATACAGGTATAAACATAGATACAGTTAATTGATCAAATAAGAATTCCCAGGAAATAGACATAAATTCTGAATCTACCCAATTAAATAAATAGACTGAAACAGGTGAACCACATATACCAACTTCATAGAATGCTATTGTAGCTAATAGAGAAGAAATAGATAAACAAGTACATGTAATAATATGAGAACCTGTTATACCTATTTTTCTACCCATAAAACCAGATACAAAAGATGCTAATAAAGGGAAAATTAAAATTGATAAATACATAAAAATTTTAAGATCTAATAGAAATATTTCCTCTTAATCTATAAAAAGCCACTAAAATACTTAAACCTATCACTGATTCAGCTCCAGCTATTGATATAATATATATACTGAAAGTTTGGCCTATATTATCATCAAATCCAAAGGAACTAATTAAAACTAATAAAGTAACAGCAAGAAGCATAATCTCTATAGCAATAATCATTAAGATTATATTTTTTCTATTTAAAATAAACCCTAAAATACCGATTAAAAATAATAATATTGATAGATTCATAAGTAAAATAAAAAGCTTTATTACCCTTAAGGACATTTAATAAATCTAATTATTTATATAATAATTTGACATTTATAATCTTATTATTTTGATAAATAATTGAAAAAGTAAATTTATAATTTTTGGTTTTTATATTTAATTTATAAAGTTTACTTTTTAATAAAATAAGTTTTATCCACTTTACTTATTTTAGAATTTCGAAAGAATGGTGATTAAAATTTATTAAAAAATACTTATTTTATATTTTTCTTTTTAAGAATATTAAGAATTATTACTTTATTAATAATAGAATCTTATATCGTGTTAAAATTTAATGTAAAATAAAAATTATACTAAAACATATTGAAATAATACAATAAGTTAACAATATAAATATTATTTATAATTTAATATTTCATTTATTTAGTTAATTTATTAGAGTTATTATAATTATAATCCTCCCCAATAATATACTGCAATAAATAAGAATAACCATACTATATCGACAAAATGCCAATATAAAATAGCTGATTCACATCCTTGATGATGAGTATTTGTTAAATGATAATTTATAGTTCTAACTAATTGTACTACGATAAAGATAGTTCCAACTATTACATGAATACCATGTAAACCAGTTGAACAGTAGAAAGCACTTCCAAATACTGAATCTGATATTGAGAAAGATGCATTAGCATATTCTAAATATTGTAAGAAAGTGAAAAGAACAGCAAATAATACAGTTAATTCTAATCCTCTTAAAGTATCTTTTCTGTTACCATTAATTAATGCATGGTGACCATAAGTTACAAAAGCTCCTGAAGAGACTAATAATATTGTATTTAATAATGGGATTGCAAAAGGATTTAATGGAGTTATTCCTTGAGGTGGCCATACTCCTCCTATTTCAATAGCAGGAGCTAAACTAGCATGGAAGAAAGCCCAGAAAATACTTAAGAAAGCAAAAACTTCACTAACAACAAAAAGTAAGAATCCAATTTCTAAACCTTTTTTAACTTGTTTTGTATGATGTCCTCCTAAAGTAGCTTCATTACCTACATCTCTAAACCAGAAAGTCATACCACCTAAAGTTAATATAAATCCTAATTCTAAGATAAGATCACCAGAATAGTAACCTTGCATATACATTACAGCACCAATAGTTAAATTTAATAAAGCAAAACTTAATACTATAGGCCATGGAGAAATTTCTACTAAATGATAAGGGAAAAATTGAAAATTATGTGATTTTATCATAATAAGTTAAATTTGGTAAAAATTATAAATTTAAAGAAAAAATAACACTCTACGAAAATTATACATAATAAATAAATATGCAAAAATATTAGAAAATAATAAAATTATTAAACTAAAATTATATTAATAACAATAACATTTAAATAAGAAATTTTATATAATAAAATTATTTTAAATTTTAAATAATGTGATAATTTATTATAAATTAATACTTTAATCTTAGTATAAAATACTCTATAAATTTTGTGTATAAAATATGAAAATTAGCTATAAATGCTTTATAAAGTTATTATTAATTAATATATATAATAATATTTAACATATCAAATATAGACAATACTGAGATAAAGTTAATTATTTTAATGTTAATATATAAATATTTAATAAATATAAATATATATTATTATATTTAATAAAAACACATCATATTTATGTTTTTAGTAGATTGCTTAAGAATAATATAAATTAAATTATATTATATATTTCTTTTAATTTGAATATTAATTATTATTTTATAATTATTTTTTTTTTATTATTCTTTATTTTTATGATCTTTTAATAAGGAGGGAGTATTATATAAATATATATATATATGAAAATATAAGTTTTTAAATTTTTAATTAAATTATTATTCTGTAGCTATATCTATTAAAGTATTTTCAACTAAACCTATTACAGGCACAATTAATAAAAACCATGCAAAATAGAAGAATGTTGATACTTGTCCAATAAATACAAAAGGTTCATTAGGATGTTGTGATCCAATCCACATTAAGATGAAAAAATTAAATACAAAGAACCAGAAAGCTACTTTCATAGCAGGTCTAAATTGAAACCCTCTTTGTCTTGATACATCTACAATAGGTAATATTAATAAGATTAATAATGAACCAAACATAGCTAATACTCCTAATAATTTATTAGGTATTGATCTTAAAATAGCATAATATGGTAATAAGTACCATTCTGGAACAATACTAGCAGGAGTACTCATAGGATTAGCTTCAATATAATTATCACTATGTCCTAATAAATTTGGATAATAGAAAACCAATACTGATAAAGCTAAGAAGAAGAAGAAGATTGTTATAAGATCTTTAAACATATAATAAGGGTGAATTGCAAATCTATCACTATTTGATGATATACCATTAGGATTATTTGAACCATTTGTGTGAAGAGCAATTAAGTGAGCTAAAGCTAAAGCTGCCAATAAAAATGGTAAGATATAATGTAATGAAAAGAATCTATTTAATGTGGCATTAGATACTGAAAATCCACCCCAGATTAATTCTACTAAATCTTGACCAAACACAGGTATAGCACTTAATAAATTAGTAATAACGGTAGCACCCCATAAACTCATTTGACCATAAGGTAATACATACAAACTTACATCCTACGGATAATCTCCATAGAAAGCTAGAATAACTTTAAATTCGTTTATTCCATTAGTTAATTTAATACTAATTAACTAAAAGTTCCGACTGTGCATTAAGCATCATTTCAGACACCCATTAGTGACCCAGTCTGTCGCGATCATTCATATAACCGACGATCTGAAAGTTTAAACTTCTTTAATCGTTTTCACTAATATTGCCAAATAATCTTAAGATTATTCTATATCTCCGTCGAGACATACCACTTTAATCTTTATTTTTCTATGAAGATTGCAAAAAGATTCTTACTTGTGGGACTATGATTTAATAGAATGAAAATTAATTAATAAATACTTAAGGCAGGGATTTTTTAACTTTTTCTTTTTATTAAGAAAATCAAGAAAAATAAATTTTCTTGTTCCTTTTATGAAAACAAAAATATCTAGAGAAATGTTTAATTAGAGGAGGTAATTATAATTATAATAGAATTTTAATTATTATATTTTTTATAGAAATATAATTTTAAGAGGTTGGAGAATTTGAAGTAGATGATTTAGGAGTAGTTTCCATTTCAGAAAGATCTTTAAAATAATCTGATTCTGTTGGGGATTTTGGAGATTCAGTATCAGGAGATTTTAATAAATCAGTATCATTATCAATATATTAAAAATAATTTAAGATATCAGGATAATAATAATATATAATTATACCTGAAATAATTACAACTATTTTAATTCCGATCACCCAATAATATGAATTATTTGAAGTAGTATTATTTGAAGAAATATTAGATTCATCAGATAATATTTATGTTTCAATAGGTAATAAGTTTAAATCTTCTTTCAATGAAACTACTTGTTCATTTAATAAATTATCTAATTTATCTCTAATGTATCTTATTACACTTTGAAATAAATCTAAAAAAGCTTTATTGATACTATCTAAATTATTTACTTCTAAAGATAAATATAAGTACGTAATATATGCAATTATTAATGTTAATAATATATTAAATATTAATTTTATACTTTTATATATAGGATGTGAACTAATAGTTTTTATTATAACAATTACATACGAAATATATAAATATATCCCTTTTTTAGTCCATTTTAAATTTTGAAATTTATTAAAATTTTTAAATAATTTCATTATTCTTGAAAACATTGTTTATTTAATTAGTAAAGGTTAGTGATAGTGTCTAACAGGTAAAATAATTTAAATTATGCTCCACTTATAAAAATTTTTAGTAAATAATATTTTTTTTTTGATTTTATTTTTTTAATACTCTTTTTATTACAAAGATTCAAATACTTCTTGGTGGGGTGAATTATTTAAATAATCTTTTTATTCTGTTATTTTTGTTATTTTGACAAATCTTTAACTATCCATTGTCTTTTTACTAAACCTTTTTCTGTTTTTAAGGCTCTTCTAATAGTTTTTTCATTGCAGTTTATAGATTTAGCTGCATCCAAAATAGTAGGATATTTACCATAAATAGTACCATTAAGATTATATAAAACTACAGGTCTTGTATGGACGATACATTTTAATTTAATTTCATCAGACATAGGAGGTCTATTCAAAGCCTTTTCTCTTAATTTTTCTATTGTTTCAGGAGAGAACTTTTTTCCTTTGTTTAAATTACCTATCATTTCTCTTCTTTCATCACTAAAATTATCTCTCATTTTTTGTCTATCGACTTCAGTATGTTTATAACCAAAGCTATTACCTGCTTCAGTTAAAATATTATAATTAGGTAATAATAATTTTAAATATTTGTCTTCTAAATCCAATAATTCTTTATTATTTTCTTTATTAACAATATTAGGATATAAATCTAATATAACAAAAGCAAATTTGGCTATCCCATATTTTTTTACTGCTAATTTAACTATTTTACTCCCTCTAAAATAAATTAGATGGTTACTGAATCTAGCATAAAATCTATTAGTTGCAGCGGAACCTATATAGTAATCTTCAGTAATTAAATTAACTATCATGTATATACCACTTAAACCTTTAGTTTCATTTAATATTTGTGTTTTAGTATTTTTTAAATCTAAATCTTCGAAAATAAATATTGGACTTAAACCTAATTCTCTAATTATTGTAATTAATTTTGCTGAACAAGAAAATTCATCACTTCTATTTGAAGAAGAACTAGTACTATAACTTCTGATATTAGGGTTCTGTAAAATGTTTTTTGTTTTAGAATTTAATTTATTATATTTTTTATTTATCATAATGTACCCTGCCTTAAGTTCATTAATTGAATTTTGTATAATATAACATATGTAATTCAAATAAATTACATAAAAAATACTTCTATAAAACCATTTTGGGCTATCAACGTAACCCAAGAAAGCAATAGCCATCATTAAGATTAAGATTATTACTCCTATTGACCAAACTAATATTCTAGGATTTTTATAAGAACCATAGTAGATATTTCTACCTATATGTCCATATACAAAAATAAAGAAGAAAGAAGCAACATTAGCATGAGTATATCTGATTAACCAACCATTATTAACATCTCTCATAATATGTTCTACACTATTAAAAGCAAAATCCACATGTGGTTGATAATGCATAGCTAAGAAACATCCTGTTAAGATTTGAATTACTAAACAAGTAGCTAATAATGAACCAAAATTCCATAAATATGAGATATTTGAAGGTTGAGGTGAATCTACTACATAAGAATTAAACAATCTTAGTAAAGAGTGACTTTTAAGTAATCTCATAATAATTTATAATTATAATATAAATTATATAATTAAATTTAAGAATTATCTAAAATATTAGTAATAATTAAATTAGCAGTTATTATAAATCACTGACTAAAATATAATATTTTTATTTTTAATTTTTTTAATTTTTAGATTATATCAGATTATAATTTTTTTTTTATATAATTTGTAATCACTGTAACAATAATTCTTCTTATTCTTATTATTATTTTTAGAATGAATTATGCAATAATAATTGAGAAATATAAGCCCAAGAAGATTTGAACTTCTACGATTATCTCATCAAGATAACATTCTACCATTAAATTATAGGCTTTATTAAAGCAATAAAATAAACTTAAGTATTTATATTAATTTGTTATTTTGTATATTTTTACATACAATATACAGATATTTAATTAACTTCTTTTAATAATTTTTTTAATATGTTATTTTTCTTAAAAAGACAAAAATACACCTAATTTAACTTCTTAATACAGATATTACATATAATTGGAGGGATAATTAATATTAGATTAATATATATATATAATATATTAAACATAAATTTTAAGCTTATATTCAATAATAAAGATCTATTCATTAGTTAAAAAAAAAACTTTGTATTAATAATTATAGAATCTTTAATACAATTAAGAAAAGTGAATATACTTATATTACTAAAATTAGTAAGGTGCTATATCAAATGCTACTAATATACTAGGAACTAATATAATAAAAGCTACAGCTATAGGTAATAAGTTAATCCAACATAAAGAAATTAATTGATCATATCTTAATCTAGGTAAAGTAGCTCTGAATAAAACAAATAAGAAACAGAATACACATGTTTTTAAACCTAAAACAATAGATTGTAGATTTATATATGAACCATTAACTATTACTTCAGGTAAATTATATCCACCTAAGAATAATATAGCTGTGATACAACTAAATAAAACAATAGAAGAATATTCAGCTAAGAAGAAAAATACAAAAGGAACTGAAGAATGTTCAGTGAAGAAACCAGCAACTAATTCAGATTCAGCTTCTTGTAAATCAAATGGTGTTCTACTTGTTTCAGCTAAAATTGAGATAAAATAAAATATGAATACTGGTAATAATGGAACTATAAACCATATTGATTGTTGTACTTCAATAATAGTTGAATAATTAAATGAACCAGCTAATAAAATAATAATTAAAATAGCAGAACTTAAAATTAATTCATAAGATATCATAGCAGCAGTTGATCTTAAAGATCCTAAAAAGGCATATTTTGAATTAGCTGACCATCCTGCAAATAAAATTCCATATACTCCTAATGAAGATAAGGCTAATGTATAAAAAATACCTAATGAAAAATCAAATAATGTTAATCCTTGTCCAAAAGGAATAACTCCCCAACCTAATAAACTAAAAATTAAAGTAGAAACAGGAGCTAAATAGAATAACACTTTATTAGATTGACTAGGTATAACAGTTTCTTTCAAGATTAATTTTAAAGCATCTGCAAAAGGTTGAAGAACTCCATAATAACCTACTATAGTTGGACCAACTCTTCTTTGGTGTGCAGCTAATTGTTTTCTTTCTATTATTGTCATAAAAGCTACTGATAATAACATAGGTAATATAATTGCTAATACATCAATTAAATTAATTAATATATTAATAATAGTCAATAAATAATTATTTATCATTAAGTTTATAAAATATATTCTCATAATCTACCCTTAATTTTCTATTAAAAATATAAATAATAAGAATAATTGTAATATAAGTATTTATTATTAATACTATAAACAATATGATCTAAAATCATGATTAAGTTAAGTTATTATATATAAGTTTATTAAAATTTTTATTAAATAACAAATAAGTATTAATAATTATCCTAATATTAGAGTAATTAATAATATTCTTAAATAAAATATTTTTACACTGTGACAATATTTTAAATCTAATTTAGATTTATATTTTATTTATTCTCTTTTGGACTCGAACCAAAATTAACACTTTAGAAGAATGATGTTCTAACCATTGAACTAAGAGAATTTAGACTTTTTATAGAGTTAAGAAGGAATTGAACCTTTAAATTGTTAAACTTTGCAGGTTTACTACAGAACCATCTGTAAACTTAACCCATAATTAAAATTTTACTATTCTTATAGTATTATTTATTTTTATCTTAAAACAATCAAATTTGATTTTAAAAAATAAATTAACTACTTTTATAATATATTTATATTTTATCTTTAATAATTAATATGATTAATAATTTAGTTTTTAAAGATAAAAGTGTAGAGAGAATTATCTCTACATTTTTGTAATAACATAATCTTAGAATAAATTTATATTTTCAAGGTGAACAAAAGACCTCTTCTATTATTAGACTACATTTAGTAAAGGTCATTAAAGTTTGTTTACAAGATTTTTTTTTTTAATAAAAAGATCTTTATAGTATATATTGTAAGTAATTTAGTTTTAGAATATTTAATTATAAATTTATATTAAATAAACCCACATTATCTCATTTAACGATAAATACAATAATATATTTAAGAATAAAATATAAATTATTATTTATCTTATACTTTAGATTAAAATATTAACGATATTTTAAAATACACAGTAGAGATAGTTCATTAAAGAGCCAAATATAGAAGAAATTTATAAATTATATATGCCACAACTTATCCCATTTTATTTTGTAAATCAATTATCTTTTGCTTTATTAGCTATAATTTATTTAATTTTTATAATGTCTAAATCTGTTTTACCTTATTTTACATTACAACAAGTAATAAGAGTATATATCACAAAATTAGCTAATACTGAGAAATAGTTAATAATACAAATATCTAAGTAAAGGTAAATTATATATACTAAACTGATGATGATAATAAAACAATTACCATTAACAGAATCACGTTTATCCTTATATTTTTTGTATATATAGTAATTTTTTATCTCATGTGTGAATAAGAAAACAAACTAATATTTAATTCCCCTCCTAATTAAAACTTGAGTATAAACAATTTTATGAGTAATATTTCTTATAAATATTAATTTAGATGTTATATTTTATCTTATTAGAAATATAAATAAAATAAGCCTATAAAATAAATAATACTCTTTTAAATATATAACCTTAATATAATAATATTAATAATATTATTATTAGTTTTATCTTAAAAGAGTTAAGTAAATTTTAAGATTTTAATAACAAATGGTAGAAGATGAACTGGATTAATCGCTCCCTTTGGGTGGGAGAAGAAGCGTGTTCGAGTCGCGCCTACCATAATAATTGTTAATTTAATTTTTATTATAATAAGTATAAATTATTATTATATCTTTATATGGTGTTATGGCAGAGTGGTTATTGCGGGGTACTGTTAATACCTTATTCAGAGGTTCAATTCCTCTTAATACCTAAATATTAATTTAATAGTATTATTTGTAATAAAGTGTATATAAATTTTTAAATAGTTTTATTATTTGTAATAAAGTGTAGGAGTAAAAGGTTAATAAAAAGGAGGAGGGGATTATTAAATTTAAAATTATAAATATAAAGTTTATAATGGAAATGAGGTAAGATATTATGCTTAACTAAATCTAATAGTTTATCTCTGGATTTACTTTGTATATAGATTCTATTTCTAGAAGATTCTTGTATATTACAATCCAAATTGAAATTAGTTTTAAGTACTTCAATAAGAATATAATGTTCTTCTAAAGTGAAGGATTCAGTACATAGAACAAGTCCATTAGATCCACTCATTTTAGTACCATCATCCATTATCCAATACGCTAATCCAACTGGAGTTAATAATTCAGATAAGTTTGTAGGTATAATTTTGTTATATTTTATACCATCAAATTTAGAAAATAAATACCAATAGTAATTAAAACAGGGTAGAGTTAAAGTATTAAATCTTATACTTTTGTATTCTTTACCTGGTTGAGATTTAAGAATAATAGTTTCAATTCTTGGTCTAGAACTACAATAATCTTGAAATAGTGAATATAAATGTTCAATATATATTCTATTTTTAATAGATTGTTTAAATTCAAGTCTCGAATTAGCATTGTTACTTCTTTTATTTACATACAAATCTCCTAGTAAACTACCAATAAGGATTTCATCCAAGAAGTATGGTACTACTAAATAAGCTTTCGAAGAAGTTCTATATGTTCTAGGAAAATGATCAATATTTATATTTTTTCTCATTAGTGATTAATTAATTAATTAAATAGTGATAGTGTCTAACGGTAGGTATAATTTTAATCTCTATCCTCTTATAAAAATTTATTATTTATTATAAAAATTTACATTTATTATAAATTATTATAGAGTTATTACTATAGAATTATAATTATAACTTCATATTATTAAAATGAATATTATATTTAATTAACTTTAATTATCTTTAATAAATAAGATAGACACCTAAATAAATTCTTAACTAAAAATTAATATTTAAACTAAAAGAAGTGAATATAAAAAAAAATTATATATTTAGAAATAATATAACTTTGCAAACATGTTGAAATTTTGGTAAACAATCTCCTCTTAAGCAGGAGTGGAAGTAATTCCTTAAGAGTTCGAGTCTCTTTGTTTGTAATAGATGTTTCAATGATAGTGTTCATAAAAAATTATATAATACATATTATATAATTACTATGCGATATAGTGTAAAGGTCTGCACGACAGTCTCATGAACTGTAAGTTTTGGTTCAAACCCAAAATTCGCACATTTATACTATTATTAGCATTTTTTAGGTCTTTTAGTATAATGGTAGTACATTATCCCTTCACGATAATAGTACCAGTTCGAATCTGGTAAAGACTAAAAAATAACTTTAAGCTTTCATATTTACTCCTGATTAGAGGAATAGTTATCATTTGGAAAGATAAGGCAATTGCTAATTGTTCTGGGGCAACTCTTGGGTGTTCGAATCGCCTCTATTCCGATTTATTACAAATAAAAAGATTATCAAATTTGATATTTCATAGACATTAAACATTTAAAGTTATATACTCAATATATTTTTATATATATAATTTAATATTTTATATATATTCTATTTTTAGAAAAATAAGGGCTTAATTAGTTTGTTTTATTTATTAAAACTAAAAAATAGGTAAATTAATTTAAATTTGAATTGGCTATTTTCTACCAATGCTAAAGAAATTGGAACACTTTACTTAATTTTTTCAATATTTGCAGGTATGATAGGAACTGCATTTTCTGTTCTTATTAGAATGGAATTAATGTCTCCAGGAGTACAAATTTTATCAGGAGACCATCAATTATTTAATGTAATTATTAGTGCTCATGCTTTCATAATGATTTTCTTCATGGTTATGCCTGGTCTTGTAGGTGGATTTGGTAATTATTTATTACCTGTTCAATGTGGGGCTCCAGATATGGCTTTCCCAAGATTAAATAATATTAGTTTCTGGTTATTACCTCCTTCATTAATTTTATTATTATTAAGTTCTTTAGTTGAACAAGGAGCAGGAACAGGATGGACAGTATATCCTCCATTATCTTCTATTCAAGCACATTCAGGTGGTAGTGTAGATTTAGCTATCTTTAGTTTACATTTAGCTGGGGTATCTTCATTATTAGGTGCAATAAATTTTATAACTACAGTATTAAATATGAGAACTAATGGAATGAGCTTACATAAATTACCTTTATTTGTATGGGCTATATTTGTAACTGCTATATTATTATTATTATCATTACCAGTATTAGCTGGAGCTATTACTATGTTATTAACAGATAGAAATTTTAATACAAGTTTCTATGATCCGGCAGGAGGTGGTGATCCTGTTTTATATCAACATCTTTTCTGGTTCTTTGGTCACCCTGAAGTTTATATTTTAATTATACCTGGTTTTGGTATTGTTAGTCATATTGTTTCAACTTTCTCAGGTAAACCAATCTTCGGTTACTTAGGTATGGTTTACGCTATGTTCTCTATCGGTATTTTAGGTTTCTTAGTATGGTCTCATCATATGTTTAGTGTGGGATTAGATGTTGATACTAGAGCTTACTTTACTGCAGCTACTATGGTTATTGCCGTTCCTACAGGGATTAAAATATTCTCTTGGTTAGCTACTTTATATGGTGGTAGTTTAAGATTTACTACACCTTTAATCTTCACTTTAGGATTCTTAGCTTTATTCACAATAGGAGGATTAACTGGAGTAATTTTATCAAATGCTAGTTTAGATATTGCATTACATGATACTTATTACGTAGTTGCTCACTTCCATTATGTATTATCAATGGGAGCTGTATTTGCTTTATTTGCAGGTTTCTATTATTGGGCTCCTAAAATAATAGGTAGAACATATAATGAATTCTTAGGTAAAGTTCACTTCTGGACATTATTTATTGGAGTTAATTTAACTTTCTTCCCTCAACATTTCTTAGGTCTTGCTGGAATGCCTAGAAGAATACCTGATTATCCTGATGCATTTGCTGGATGGAATGCTATATCTAGTTTTGGTTCTTTAATTTCTGTAGTTGCTACTGTATTATTTGGTTATATTATTTATGATATTTTCGTTAATGGAAAAGAAGTAAATAATAATCCTTGGGCTATCCCTGCTTACTTCACATCATTATCACAATACGATACTGAAGCTGAAACAACTAATACATTAGAATGGTCATTAGCTAGTCCAATACCATTCCATGCATTTAATATGTTACCTGTTCAATCTTAATTATTTAAAATAATTGTATTAATTTAAATTTTAATCTAAAATATAAAGAATATATTTATATCTCTGTAAAATTTTACATTTAAAAAAAAAGAGAATGATTTTTAATTTTATAGACTATAAAGTATAGTACTAAAGGTTATATAGTTAATTATTCTAATATATTATATCTAAATCCCCTCCTTAAATAAAAATTAATAACATTATAAAAATATTTGTTATAATATTAAAGTATCATATTTAATTTTATTAAAGAAATAATTAGAAATATGTTGATTAAAATGGTATAAATAATATCAATTTTAATGGTTAAATAAGCAAAATATTCTCATATAGATAAGAATAAATTAGTTAACTTTATTATTAATATAAGATTATTTAAAAATAGTTTTAAAGTAATAGGAGTTACTATATTACTTTTTAGTTACTTTATATTAATTTATCTCAATTTTTAATTTAATACTAAAAGTATAAGTATCTTAATTTTAATTTTTTCATATAGATTAAGTATTTTATTAAAACTAAGCACACAATTAATTAAAAAAAAATTAAATATAAAAAATAATGTTCTTTAATAACTTAAATAATTTATTTATAAATTCCCCATTAGAACAATTTGAAGTTGTTAGTTTAGCTAGTTATAATTCTCCTTTATTTTTTAATACATCTTTGACTCTTACAAATTCAGCTTTATTTACAATATTAGTAATATCTCTTATTTTATTTATACATCAAAATAATGGTAAAGATAAAACTAGTTTAAACTTTAATAACAAAATGAAATTAATCCCAAATAAAGAAAGTATCTTATTAGAAAGTTTATTTTCAAGTATTAATACTATAGTTAGAGATCAAATAGGTAGAGAAGTTTATTTACCTTTTATCTATTCTTTATTCTTATTTATTTTATGTTCTAATTTAGTAGGTAATATTCCTTATACATTTACTATAACAACCTCAATAATAGTCTCAATAGGATTATCATTTACTATCTTAATAGGTGTAACTATTTTAGGATTATCTATTCATAAAATTCACTTTTTCTCATTCTTTATTCCTTCTGGAACACCTTTAGCTTTAGTTCCTTTATTAGTTTTAATTGAATTAATTAGTTACTTAGCTAGAGCTTTCTCATTAGGTATAAGATTATTTGCTAATATGGTAGCTGGTCATACATTATTAAAAATCTTATCTACATTCTTATTTAAAATGTTCTCAGGTGGATTAATAATATTTGTATTAACTTTATTACCATTTACTTTATTCTTAGCTATTACAGGATTAGAATTAGCTGTTTCATTTATCCAAGCTTATGTATTCGTTCTTCTAGTATGTTCTTATATTAAAGATGCCATCGAATTACATTAATCTTTATTTTTATTTATTTAATTCATTATTTATTTAATTTACTAATTAATTATAATTAATTATTTTTAATTTACTAATAAATTATAATCCCTCCATCTTATTATTTTATTATAAATTATAATATTTTATTATAAATTATAATATTTTATAAAAATAACAGAGGATAATTATTTAAATTATAATTACCGTCAGACACTATCTTTAATTTAATAATCGTTAATGAAAAATAATAGAAATCTTAACTATTTTATCAGAACATATAAAACTTCTTCTAAAAAAGCTTACTTAAAAATACCAAATGATTTAAATGAAATTATTATCGGATGTGCATTAGGAGATTTATCAATACAAAAATCTTATACTAACTCTGATCCAAGATTTCAATTCTCACAATCTATTAAAAATAAAGTCTATATTGATCATTTATATTCATTGTTTCAAGAATATTGTAGTGCTAAACCAATAATTAGAACTAAATTTAGTCAAGAATCTAATACAGGTGCAAAATATGCAAGTATAGGATTTAAAACTTTAAGCTTACCATGTTTTAATGTTTACAGAGAATTGTTTTATAGATTTGATGGAACAGAATATACAAAAGTAGTACCTACAAACTTATCTGATTTATTAACTCCAGTTGGATTGGCTTATTGGTTTATGGATGACGGAAGCAGAGCAGGTAAAAGTAAAGCACTTTATTTAAGTACTGAATCTTTCACTCTTAAAGAAAATAGATTTCTTATTGAAATACTTGAATTAAATTTTTTTTTAGAATGTAAAATACATAAATCTATTCCTGGTAAATATAAAATATATATACCAAGTAAATCTAGAGATCTTTTTGTAAGTATAATAATGCCTCATTTATTACCTCATTTTTATTATAAAATATAATAAAATATTATTATATATTCACCCCTCCGAATATTTTTATTTCTATATTTAGGTAAATTAATATAATATAAAAAATTAAATTTATTAAGTATATTAATTTTAATTTTAAAAGAGAGTTTAGAAGTCTAAAACTGGGATTTAAACTTAATTGTGTTTTATTAATTACTTAACATTTTTAGTAATAACACATGACAAATTTAGGAAGGTTCAAGGTATAAATTAATAATTATTAAAATTATTAATTTTAATATAAATAAAGTTTTAGTGCAAAATACAAAGTAATTTGGTGGAATTCTAAGAGAAAATATTAAATTAAATTAAACATAAAAATTAAAATTTAATAAAATCTAACACTAAAGTTTGTTAATTTATTTAAAAATATAATTTAATTTTGAAAAATAGAAAACCCTTTATTTAACCTGAAATAAACATTAATATTAATATTATATATTAGATCGATCAGAAAAATTTATATTAACAAAAACTGTCTTATAGATATTTATTCTAACTCATTTATTTACTAATTTGTATTATTAATTTTATTCTCTGTATATTTATTTCTTCAACTGAAATAGTTTAACGGTAGAACGTGCCCTTCATGATGGTAAAATAAAGGTTCAATTCCTTTTTTCGGTAAACAATAAATATAAAAAAAGAATTAACTATAATATCATATATTATATAAATATAAATATATATTTTACTTTTAATAATATTTATATAAATAAATATAAGAAATTTATAAGGGTAGAATCGGAGACTCGAACTCTGAACATCGTCGCCACAAGACGTCATTTTAACCAATTAAACTAATCCTACCTCTTTTATGTTTTTTATTAATTATAATTTTTATGTTATTTAATAAAATTTTTTTATTTAAATAATTATTAAATAATTAATGAGTATTTTAAAGGGGTTATTAAGGATTACTAGCAAATTTATATAAAAGGAGGCTCCATAGCCAAAAGTCTACATATTGCTTATAAATAATAAATTATATAACTATAATTTAATTATTCACAAGAAAATTACGAAATGAGACAATCCTAAGGGAAACCTTTTTATTCTTACTTCCTGAAGTAAAACATTTCAATAAGGAAAGGAAAGGAAATCAACCGAGACTCCGAAAGTAATGGTGAGTGAAATCGGATTAGCCAAAATCTAACTTATAATAAAAACAAATTATCACTATAACATTAAAGTAAACTTAATGAATGGATTTAACTTATAGCTTGTATAATAAATCTAAAATGAAGTTAAAATTATATGAATTAGTAAAATAAATTTAATTAAATTTAAATTTAATGAAGGAATATAGCTAATAGTATATTTTACATAATTTAATTTATTGTAACTAATAATGAAATATTTATTATTTGTAATAATTAAATGCTTGATGGATATAGATAGATATGATTAATTATATTATTTTAAAATTTTTTTTCTATATAATATAATTATACATAGTAATTACGATTACAACTAAGAAGGTGAATTTATAATGAGACCTGTATTTTATATGTTAGATTTTAAATTTTAAGTACGATGAGAGAAAACTTGTCGGAATATAGGGGAACCATCCTCTAAGGCTAAGTATTTATAAATTTAGCGATAGTGAAAAGTACCGTGAGGGAAAAGTTGAAAAGAGTGTAGAATAATATTACTTGTAAAAATAGAAATAAAGATACAAGAAATATTAGTTCTTATCGAACATTGTTCGAACGAATGTAAATAACACGCAGTGAAATAGATCATGAATTAGTAACTCTATAAGCAGTCAAAGTCATAAAATGAAAATTTGGAACGTGACAATGGCGTACCTTTTGCATAATGGGTCAGCAAGTTAATAGAAGTAGCAAGGTTTAAAGCCTAAGCGAAAGCGACTATATAAAATAAAATTTAATATGGGATAAGTTACTGCTATTAGACCCGAAGCCAGGTGATCTTTCCAAGAACAGATTAATAAAGGATCGAACGGGTGAATGTTGCATTATTCTCCGAAGATTTTTGGAAAGCGGTGAAATGCCAATCTGACCTGGTGATAGCTGGTTTTCTACGAAACATATTTTAGTATGACATCTACACAATATTTATGGAGGTACAGCACGGTAATTCCATACAAATATTAATTAATTTTAATAGGAGTTTAATTTGCGGGGACTTAAAAATCTTACCAATGGAAATAAATCTCGGAATTACATAAATAGATGGTAGATATTCAGACTATTCATGATAAGTTGGATAGTCAAGACGGAAACAGCCGTGAACACTGATTAAGGTCCCGAATGATTATTAAGTGAAATAAAGGAAGTGACAAATTGAATGCAGTTGAAAAGTGAGCCTGGTAGTCGCTACTTATAATGAACGTGTATCAACGTATCAACCCTTAGATTGTTGCTCCGAAGATTTAACGGGTCTAAAATAATCAACCGATATCGTGTTAATTTTAAAGGTAGAAATTTATTCTAAATTTAAAATCTAGGTAGTAGAACATTCAGATAATTCAAAGATAATATTCCTCTAGGAAAGGAATACAAACCTAAAATTGACAGTGTTACATTGTTTATAAAATAGGAATCTGAAGAGAGAATGCTGACATGAGTAACGTAAAAAGAAAGTTTAAACTTTCTCGCCGAATACGAAAGGGTTATTAGCTAAAGATTAAATCTACTAATGTTAATGCGGTCTCTAAGGTACAAAACCAACGTTTTGACTGATGAGTATAGCTTTGAAAGTCCACATGGAGAATAAAATTTGACACATAGAATTTCTTTATAAGTAATTATAAAGATAGAAGTTTAACTTTAATAAATTTTAAGACAATTTATTAGATTTAGTATTGAATTGTTCTTGTATAATATTAAGTGAATATTTAATATAATTATAATATTTATAATAAAATATTATAGTTGATTTTTATATTAATTGGGCCAGGAAAAAGATGTTTTTGAATAACTTCGATTCTATATTCTAATTTAGCCTTATAATTTTAACAAATTTAGAATGAATATTCTAAAATCTGAATATCAAAAATAATGTAAATAATATTAAAATAAAATCAAACTAGTCATTTGATTATTATTAAATATTTTATATTTATATTAGTATAAGCAAAAATCCTAAATTAGTAGAAGTTAAATTAATTTATATAATTTAGTGAGAGCTAATTAATAAGTAATTTAATGATTTAGGCTAGTTTTATTTAAGTATAGTTTCTAAGCACAACCGTACCCTAAGCCGACACAGGTTCGTAGGTAGAGAATACTAAGGCGTAGAGCTAAAAGTTGTTAAGGAACTCGGCAAATTATCCTCATAAGTTCGACAAGAAGAGGAACCATGAATTTTAGTAAGTTAATAACTCCTATTAATTTATTTATATGGTGGCACAAAATAGGAAGCCCCGACTGTTTACTAAAAACACAACTATCTGCAATTATGAAAATAATAGTATAGGTAGTGAGATTTGCCCAATGCCAAATTAATAAGTAATAATCATGGGTAACTGTGTCTTTACAAAAAATTGGTTAATAGCGGTCTTAACTATGAGGATCCTAAGGTAGCAAAATAAATTGGCCATTAAATGTGGTCCGGTATCAATAATTTAACGATGGCTTCACTGTCTCTACAACTTGCTCAGTGAAATTGAATTACCCGTGCAGATGCGGGTTACCTCAAAGAGGACGGGAAGACCCCATGCAGCTTTACTGTAGCTAGTTATCATATAAAAAGTTCTATAATCTCGGTTATACAGAGAATAGGGAGTCGATTTGACATCTATGGAAAACCTTAGGTCTGAGATGGAACTAGTATTTATCTTCTTATTTATAAAATTTAAGAGGAAATAGCTGACTAGTTGGCAGTTTGACTGGGGCGGTCGTCTTTAATAGAGTAGCAAAGTACATCCAAATAGATTAAAAATTTAGATAATATTTACTATTTATTTAAATGGAAAATATACTGACAAATAATTTTATATTGTTAATTATTATTTAATAATAATTACTTTAAAATCAAATTTTATATTTCATTAATAAGGTATGCTAGACATTAAATGGAAGTTAATGAACCATGAAAGGTTCTGTAGAGTGCAATGACGGTAAGCATGCTTAACTGAAAGACTTAATAGTCGAACAGATACGTAAGTAGGGCATAGTGACCCCTTGCTATATTATGGAATAGACAGGGATCAATTGATAAAAGTTACGCTGGGGATAACAGCCTAATAGCCAGCGAGAGTACACATTGTCCTGGCTGTTTGGGACCTCGATGTCGACTTAATTTATCCTCCAGGGGCAAAACCTTGGAAGGGTTCGGCTGTTCGCCGATTAAAAAATTACATGAGTTGGGTTTAATACGACGTGAGTCAGTATGGTCCCTATCCTTTTGAGGGATAAATAGTAAAAAGGGGGAGACCTTCTAGTACGAAAGGACCAATAGGCTGTGTTTCTCTAGTGTACCAATTGTAATATTTAAAAATATTTTTAATTAAGTTATTAATTAACTTAATCAAATTATTAAACTTTGCATAGTTGGGTAGCCACAAACATATTAGATAATTACTGAAAGTATATCAAGTTCGAATCTATCCCCTAGATACTATCAATGGATTTCTCTTTATAAACTATCACGAGTGGTTATTATTACTTTCCTAATTTTAATCATTTCTTGTAATCGGTATAAAATATATATACTACAATTTTATACTTTAGTTATTCTATATTGATAGAAAGTATTATAAATATTTAGCATTACTAATTTTTAAAATAGACTTGATGTTTTAGGTTGTCAAAATTAAATAAAAAAAAAAACAAAACAAACAAACAAAATATAATTATATTTTTAATAAGTAAATAAGTAATTATTTATATTATTACTTCTTTAAATATAAAACTATTTTATTATAGTTATTATATATTAATATAAAAATATTAAGAATAATACTCTTAATTTATTATATTAAAAGGAAACAAAATTTAATTCTTCGATTTTATTAAAAGATTTTATTTAAATTACATATAATAAAATTAAAATTTTAATAAAAGAATTGATTAAGATAAATCTTAGTATACCTAATTTTAATATAAATTTATTTTATATAAGTATAATATTTATATTTTATAAATTTTCATTATATTTATAAGGTATTAAACTCAGTGTTTTATATTATAAACACAACTAAATTAAACTAAGACTGATTGATTTTAAAAATTTTTTAATACAAACAATGTTACAAAATATATCAATTTTTAATACTTTATATAATGATGCTCCTCAACCTTGGCAAATTGGATTCCAAGATTCTGCTTCACCAGCCTTTACAGGTATTATTGATTTACATAATTCTATTTTCTTTTATTTAATTGTTATTTGTGTAGGGGTTTTCTGGGCTATAGGTTCAATTATGTACTTCTATAGTTATAATAATTCTCCTATTGTTCATAAATACCTTAACCATGGAACTTTAATAGAATTAATCTGGACTATAACACCAGCTTTAATTTTAACAATTATAGCCTTTCCTAGTTTTAGATTATTATATTTATTAGATGAGGTAACTTCACCTACTATAACAATAAAAGTAGTAGGTCATCAATGGTATTGGTCATATGAATATAGTGATTATGTTACAGAAAGTGGACAATCTATTGAATTCGATTCATATATGATTCCTGAATCAGATTTAGAATTAGGTCAATTTAGATTATTAGATGTAGATAATAAAATGATAATTCCTGTAGATTGCCACATAAGATTAATTGTTACAGGTGCAGATGTAATCCATAGTTTTGCTGTACCATCATTAGGAATTAAAATTGATGCTACACCAGGTAGATTAAATCAATGTTCTATCTTAGCTGAAAGAACAGGTACTTTCTATGGTCAATGTTCAGAAATTTGTGGTACATGGCATGGATTTATGCCTATAGCTGTAGAAGCAGTTTCAGTTCAAGATTACTTAGCTTGGGTAGATTCAATGTAATAATGATAATTAATTAATTTCGTAATTTTTTTATTTTTAATAAAATTAGAATAATAATAATTTGCTCCCCTCCTATTAGAATGAAGTTAATAAGCTAAAAAAAATAATTTAAGTCTTATATAAGTTAATTTAAGAAAGTAGTAAATTTTTAATTTGTCTAATATATACAAATTATATAATAATATAACATATATTGTATCATATTATTATTATAAGGTATATTTTTATATATGTTACATCTAATATACTTTAATGTAATCTTATTAAATTTACAATAATTATTTTATAACATGAAATAAATATTAATTTATTTATTTTTTAATAAATTTATTATTTTTATTTTTTTATTGGTTTTCTGTTTTCATTTTTGCTTTTAAGTGTATTAAGATAGCTTTAATTTTTATTTCTCTTAATCTATTTTATTTATATGTATTTTATTTTATTATTTAATTTATTCTTTTTGTTATAATGAGTTGAATTATCATCTATCTATTTCTTTAATTTATGCTATTAAAGATGGTGCTTTAATATTAAAGAACAATAAAAAAGATTCTTAAACCCAATCTCATACATAATAAAAATAATATCTATAATTTATATAATACATTAGGTATAAATAAATATAAAGACTTTATTTCTTTAAATGCATATGAAAGAAAAACTTTACATACAATTACTCAATCTAATCCAGTTTAGATAAGAAATTAAAAATATAATAAATACTGTGAATTATATAAATTAATTTATATTTAAAATATATAATATTATACATTTTAAATTTTATAATTTCTTATTATTTTAAAAGAGATCTATAATTTATATATTATAATATTTATTTTTAATTCTAACTTATTAAAGAATTAAGGGGAAATCTGATAATTGGTAATCAACTGTACTTGCACTACTGTAATGATAGTTCGAGTCTATCTTTCTCCAAACTATAAAAAAATATACAAAAAATCTTTATAAGCCTCGGTTGCTTAAGGGTTAAAGCGTTCGACTGAAGATCGAAAGACAGTGGTTCAACTCCATTCCGAGGCATTTTACAAATTTGTATTGAGTTTGATTATGTTTAATATTTATATATAAGCCTGAATAGTTTAATTGGTAAAATAACTTACTTGTAATAAGTCGTTGGCGGTTCAAGTCCACCTTTAGGCATATTAATACAATAGAAATAAAAGAATATATAAAGAAAATATAAAATTAATTAATTATTAAATATATTAATGTTTTGTTTATGAGTTATAGTATAATTGGCAAAACGTCTTCCTTTGGCGAAGAATTTCCTCGTTCGAATCGGGGTAACTCAAAATAGAGTTATACTTTGATATTTGTATATTTCTTTCTAGTTAATAAGTTTATATATATAATCAATTATATTCATTCAATTTAATAAGTAAGCTTATATACAAAATATTAAAATTAATATTTTATTATATATATCTTCCTTAAGTTGAAAGTATGTGAGTTGGTAGTATAACTCAAAGGTAGAGTGTATCACTTTTAATGATACGGTTGAGAGTTCGAATCTCTCTACTTCCTTATAATAATTATTATTTGTATAAATTTACTTTTTACATTAGAAGTATGTTTTATTTTTTAAAATTAAAGAGCATAGTATAATTGGTAATATAGTGATCTCCAAAATCGTTGTTAGGTGTTCGAGTCGCCTTGCTCTTGATACAAATAAACTAAATTAACTAAATAAAGGGTCCTTAGCTTAAATAGGTAGAGTTTCTAATTGTCGCTTAGTAAGGTACCAGTTCGAATCTGGTAGGACTCGTAATAAATAAATAAACAAAAACTAAATATAATATACTAAATAATTATAATTATAATTAGCATACTACTTAAAAGAGTAATATTATTTAAATTATAATATACGTCAGACACTATCTTTAAATTATATATTTTATAATACTTATGTTAGCTGCAGCAAAATTCATCGGTGCAGGATTAGCTTGCTCAGGTTTAATTGGTGCCGGATTAGGTATCGGACAAATCTTTGCTTCATTAATCGCTTCTACTGCTAGAAACCCTCAATTAAGAGGACAATTATTCGGTTACGCAATTTTAGGATTCGCCTTAGCCGAAGCTACAGGATTATTCTCATTAATGATTGCTTTCTTATTATTATACTCATAATTAAAATTAAATATTAATTAGAATTTAATATTAATTATTTGATTAATTTTATCTCCCCTCCATATAGTATAAACTGTTTAAATTTTAAACCAAATACACAAAAATTAAAAGAGGGATATAAATTTAAATCTAACGAGTATAGTTAAGTTGGTATAAGCTTAGTAGTATAAGGTCCCATTTAAAATATTATAAGTATAGATCTTATTTGTTACAATATTAACCATCTAAGATTTCCTAAAATTTTCCAAATATTATTAATTAAAAATAAAAAAAAAATACAAAATTAAATAATAAGGTAATTTACGAGTATAGTTAAGTTGGTATAACTTCTACCTTCCAAGTAGATCTCATCAGTTCGAGTCTGATTACTCGTATACTAAAATTTAAGTCCTAAAATATGAATTATATAAAACATT
>WNGO01000261.1_pt1 | contig 32903 bp, 28 predicted proteins | sample 5400511 | NCBI WGS metagenome assembly WNGO01 (sample SAMN13153380, study PRJNA577476) | soil metagenome | isolation source: 20 cm soil or saprolite under Garry oak tree replicate 2 | place: USA:California | collected 2016-06-15 | reverse complement strand
TGGGCAGCGAGTGGGAACTGCGCCAGCGGTCGTACGCTCATGTCCTCGAGGACGATGGCGGCGGTGAGCTCCAAGGTGGCGGGGCGGTTCGGCGCGGGTACCGGTCGGCGCTGCGCTGGCAGCACGACGGCCGTGCCTGCCAGCAACGCGAGCAACGTGGCGGAACGCATGAGACCTCCCAGGATCCTGCTGTAACCTACACGTAGGGCGTTACAGTCAAGTGCGCGTCGAGGCTCGACACGCATGCTTCACGGGCGTCCGGATCTCCTGTAGCTTCAGAGCGCTCGCCTCTCGCAGCAGCCAGACTATCACGCTGGATTCGGAGCGAGGATGAATATCGGGGTCCCGAAAGAGACCGTGGCCGACGAGCGTCGCGTCGCCTTGACACCGGACGCGGCCGGGCGACTCGGCAAGTCCGGCCTCGCGGTCCTGGTGGAGCGGGCTGCGGGAGAGGCCGCGTCGTTCGGAGACGCGGCGTACCAGGCGGCCGGAGCCACCGTGGTCCCGGCTGCCGCGGATCTCTTCGGGCAGAGCGACGTCGTCCTCAAGGTGCAGCCGCCGTCTCTCGCCGAGGTTCGGCTGTGCCGCGAGGGGACGGCGCTCGTGGCGGTGTTCCAGCCCTCGGCCGCGCGCGACGCCGTGGCCGCGCTCGCGGCGCGCAAGGTGACGGCGTTCAGTCTGGCGCTCTTGCCCCGCATCACCCGCGCGCAGGCCATGGACGTGCTGTCCTCGCAGGCCACGGTCGCCGGGTACAAGGCGGTGCTGCTCGCCGCGGCGACGGCGGGCCGGCTCTTCCCCATGCTCGTCACCGCGGCGGGGACGCTGGCGCCCGCCCGCGTGCTGGTGCTGGGAGCGGGGGTGGCGGGACTGCAGGCGATCGCCACGGCGCGGCGACTCGGCGCCGTGGTGTCGGCGTTCGACGTTCGTCCCGCCGTGCAGGAGCAAGTCGAGAGCCTCGGCGCCAAGTTCTTGCGGCTCGAGATCACCGAGCAGGCGGAAGGATCGGGGGGGTACGCCAAGGAGCTGTCCGAGGAGACCCACCGGCGCGAGCTCGCGTTCATCGCCCAGCACGTGCAGGACGCCGACGTGGTGATCACCACGGCGGCGATCCCGGGGAAGCGGGCCCCGCTGCTGATCACGGCCGCCGCGGTGCAGGGCATGAAGCCCGGGTCGGTGATCGTGGACTTGGCGGCCGAAACCGGCGGCAACTGCGAGCTGACCCAGCTCGGGCGCGACGTGGTGCGGAACGGCGTGCGGATCCTCGGGCCGGCCAACCTGCCGAGCACCGTGCCGTATCACGCGAGCCAGATGTACGCGCGGAACGTCTCCAGTTTCCTGTTACACGTGACACGAGACGGCAACCTCGTCCTGGATTTCGACGATGAGATCACCCGCGACACGTGCGTGACCCACGCCGGAGAGGTGCGGAAGACATGATCGTTGGCTTCCTGACGCTGCAGGCCGCGCCGGCCGAGGCGGTGCCGGTCGACTACTGGTCGATGGTATTCGTCTTCGTGCTGGCGACGTTCATCGGGCTGGGGGTGATCCGCCGGGTCTCCCGGCTGCTGTACACGCCGCTCATGTCGCTCACCAACGCGATCTCCGCCATCGCGGTCGTCGGGTCGATCGTCGTGACCGGGGCCGACTATCCGCAGGTGATCCGCCTGCTCGGCGCGGTCGCGCTGTTCGCATCCATGACGAACATCGTCAGCGGGTTTCTGATCACGGACCGGATGCTGAAGATGTTCAAGAAGCAATGACGCACAGCGTCGCCGAGCTCGCCGCCGTTCTCGCGACGGCGCTCTTCATCTTGTCATTGTACTGGATGAACGACCCGAAGACCGCCCGCCACGGCGTCACGGCGGGCGTGACGGGCATGCTGGTTGCCGTGCTCGCCACGTGGATCCAGCCCGCGATCGTGCATCATGGCTGGATCCTTCTGGCGATCGTCGCCGGGTTCATGGTCGGCGTCCCGCTCTCGCTGGTTCCGCTCACGGCCGTGCCGCAACGGACCGCACTCTCGCACGCGTTCGGCGGGCTCGCCGCGGGTCTGGTGGGGACCGCGGAATACTTTCTGGGGTTGACGGAAAACCCGGCGCAGCTCACGACGTTCCGGACGAGCGCGATCGTCGCGGAGGTGATCCTGGGATTCCTGACGTTCACCGGGAGCCTGATGGCCGCGGGCAAGCTGCAGGAGGTCAAGTGGATTCCGCAGCGACCCGTCACCTATCCGGGACAGAACGTCGTGAATATCGGCGTGCTGCTGGGCGCTGTGGCGCTGGGTGTGCTCGTCGTCGTGCACCCGATCGCCGCGTGGTCGGGGCAGGCTTTCTACGCCATCGTCGGGCTGGCCGTGCTGTTCGGCGTGTTGCTCATCATCCCGATCGGCGGCGCCGACATGCCGACCGTCATCTCGATCCTGAACTCGTACGCCGGCCTCTCGGCGGTCGCGATGGGCTTCGTGCTCGGCAACAAGCTGCTCGTGACCGCCGGCGCGCTCGACGGGTCGAGCGGCCTGATCCTCTCGATCATCATGTGCCGCGCGATGAACCGGTCGTTCGGCAACGTGTTGTTCGGTGCGTTCGGCACGGTGCAGAAGACGGTGGCGACGGGCGAGCAGAAGGCCTGGAAGCAGGAGACCGTCGAGGGGGCGGCCCAGCTGCTCGAGCAGGCGAGCGTCGTGGTCGTCATCCCGGGATACGGCATGGCCGTGGCCCAGGCCCAGCACAAGGTACGCGAGCTGTACGACCAGCTGATCAAGCGGGGCGTCACGGTAAAGTTCGCGATCCATCCGGTCGCGGGCCGGATGCCGGGCCACATGAACGTGCTGCTGGCGGAGGCGAACATCCCTTACACGGCGCTCGCCGAGATGGACGAGATCAACCCCGAGATGCCGCAGTGCGACGTGGCCCTCGTCATCGGCGCGAACGACGTCGTGAACCCGGCCGCCCGCTACGCCAAGGGCAGTCCCATCTACGGCATGCCGATCATCGACGCGGACAAGGCGAAGACCGTCCTCGCCATCAAGCGCAGCAAGAATCCCGGATTCGCCGGGATCGACAACGAGCTGTACGTGCAGGACAACACCTGGATGCTGTTCGGCGACGCCAAGGCGGTGATCGGGGAGCTGGTCAAGCAGCTCGCGCCCGGCGGCCTACATTAGCCTCCCGTCTCTGGCGGCTTCACTGGCACGCCACCGGGCTCTGCACGCAATAGGGGTTCGACAGCAGCTCGATCTGCGTGATCGGAAACAGCGTGCCGGGTGCCGAGAGGACGTCGGTGCCGGGCTGCCACGCGTCGGCGCCGTCGCGGAAGCGGTAGAGGTCTTGGAGCCGGCGGCCCTGCAAGAAGAGGTTGACCTGCCGCTCGTACTTGAGCATCGCGAGCGGCCGCGGATGCGCCGGATTCGACGGGTCGTAGGACCCTAGGTTGTCGAGCACTCGCCGCACGTTGATGTGACCGGCGAAACCGCTGGCGGGGCCGACCGTGTCGCCGGTGGCGAGAGCGGCCTCCGCGAGGATCAGGTGCAGCTCCCGAGCCGAGAGCGCGGTCAACGGCTGGTAGGACTGCGTCGCCGCGGTCCCCACGAACTCGATCACCGCCCGGCGCATCTCGGGGTCGACTGAGCCCGAGATCGGATCTCGCAATGTGTCCTTGGTCCCCCGGTTTACGTAGCGATCCCCGAACCGCATTTCCTGGCGTGAGTTCACCCAGCCACCGATGTAATTATCGACGGTGGTGGCGCTGTAACTGAAGCGAAATCTCCAGTCGGTTGTCGCCAGCAGCAATGCAGCTTGAGCGTCTGTGTTTGCTGCCGGATCGTTCACGAGCCCGGTGCCACCGGTCGGCACGCCCGGGCCCACGGGATGAGTCAACCGCCAGACGGCTCGGGCGTGCGCGGCCCGCGCGCGCATCGCGAGGAGCGGCAACTGCAGGGTCCTGTTGCTCGTGGCTTGCGCGATCGTCAGGCCGCGCGTCGCATAGGAGATCGCCACCGCGTCGACCGAATCCATCTTGTCGCGTCCCAGCGGCGGCGCCGCCTGCTGCATGTTCGAACCGATCGGGAAGTTATTGAAGTTGTCGCCGATCATTGCGTACGCCAGCGCCCCGTACAGGTACGAGCGAGCGAGGTCGTCTCGGCTCTTGATAGTGCCCGCCGAGTCAAACCCTGAGAGTTTCTTAATCGCCAGGTCGGCCATCCAGCGCGCCCGGCCGACGTATGGGAACGCCGCGTCCGTGAACTCGTTGGTCGCATTCGTCAGCGTTCCGACGTCGAGTTCGCGAAACCCGTCGCGCGACCCCGTCCAGGTCAGCTCGTCCGTGGCGGTGGCGTATTCGGTCAGGATGGCGCCCCAGCCGTATGCCAGCGCCGACAGCGCCCCGTTGGCCAGGGCGAACCCGGCCGCCGGATTGTCGAGATCGGTCGCGTTGACGTTGTTGGGGTTCTTCACGTCCAGCAGGCCGCTGCAGGCGGCCAGACCGGTCGCCAGGCACAGCCCCCGCACGACCGGCCCGACTCGGCAGCGCTGCCGGCTCGCGAGTGACGTGTCGCAGTGACTGTTCATCGCGATCTCTCCTCTAGCGGTCGGAGTCAGAAGCCCAAGCGCACGGTGAAGGTGAAGCGCCGTGGGAGTGCGAACCCGAACGCGTCGATGCCCTCGCCGAAGTTCTGGTCGATTCCGCCCAGGTCGCCGCTGGCGCCGCCGCGTCCGAATTCGTTGATCTCCGGATCGACGCCCGAGTACGGCGTCCACAACGCGATGTTGCGCGCGGCGGCCGTCAGCGACAGATGGCTGAAGCCAAATCTTCCGGCGGTCGCGCTGGGCACGTTGTACGTCACGCTCACCTCGCGGAACCGCAGGAACTTGCCGTTCTCGCCCTGATTCATGCCGTCATACGGCGACAAGGCCTTCAGGTGGTACGCCCACAGCCGAACCGCCTCGAGGCGCTGCTCGGGAGTGCTCGCCGGGTTCATGAGCGTGGCCTCTGCCGCCGTGGCCCTCTCGAGATTGCGCCCGATCACCGGATTCGCCTTCCGGAATGCATCGGTCAGGTTCGTGATGGTGTAGTTGCCGAACTTGTATTCGAACAGTGCGCCCACCTCGAAGTTGCGGAGGATGGTCGCGCTCGCACCGAACGAGCCTTGCCAGTCCGGCGTGGACTTGCCCAGATAGTGATCGCGGGGGTCGCCGTTCCCGTTCTCGTCCACCATCAGCGGGTTGAAGAGGTTGAACCCGTAGTCCTTGATGGTGTCACCCTTCATCAACAGCGGCGGCCTCGCGAGGTACGCCAGCAGCTCCTGCTCAGTGTCCGGATGCTTGTCGGGAACGCCACTCGGACCGGTCACGTCATAGGGCAGTTCGCCGGGGTTGAGGCACAGATACGTCGCCCCGCCGGGCCGGGCGCTGCACGGCCCCGGCAGCTTGGCGCCGAACAGGGAGCCGAGCGGGTAACCCTCCTTGACGAAGTTGCGGTAGCGCGGATAACTGCCGCCCACTTTGAGCGGGGGAGCCCCGCCCAGCTTCGTGACGTACGCCCACATCCAGGACGTGTTGGCGAACAGTTTGACGGCGAGGCCCGGTCGGTTCACGGGCAGCACATTCGCCGTGATGTCGTACCCGGCCGACTTGATCTCGCCGATGTTGCTGATCTGCAGGTTGATGAAGCCGCCCGACGGCGCGTACTGGCGCTGGTACAGGGCGTCCCGCGTGATCCGTCGCCAATAGGTCACGTCGATCGCGGCGCGGTCATGAAACCCGCCGACTTCCATGCCGACTTCCCACTCGGTGCTGACCTCCGGTTTCAAATTCGGGTTGCCGAGGTTATACGAGACGAGTCCCGGGCCGAGCGCGGATGCGAGGGGGGAGAAGGTGGTGAACTTGTCGAATGCGCCGGGTTGGAGGCCGGACTGCCCGATGGCGCCGCGCACGCGGAGGGTCGACACTTTCCCGGTGATGGGGGATCCGGCCCAGCCAGACAGGGCGCTCGGCATCACGGACAGACTCGCCTTGGGATAGAACACGCCCGCCGAGGTCTTCCCGAAGGCGCTGTTGCGGTCGTAGCGACCACCGAGGGTGAAGAAGGCGTAGTCCCGGTAGCCGACCTGCTCCTGAGCCAACACGCCGGCATTCACGATTTCGATGAACCGTTCGAACGCCTGCTGGTTGCTCCCGGCACTCGTGACCTCGAGCCCCGGGCCCGGGAAGGCGCCGCCGAAGCTTCCCTCCTCCTGCGTCTTGGTGATGAAGCCCTGCCCGCCGGCGACGAACACCGACGACCACCGCTCGCCGAACTGGCGTCGCCAGGTCGCTTTGGCCTCGGCGGTCACGATCCGGGTCGTGATGTCATCCACGGTCTTGTCGCCCTGCGGGCTTACCTGGATGAACCCGTCCACTCCGTTGCCGAACGGTCGGTAGGTGGCGCTCAACTGATTGACGACATCGACGCCCAGCGTGCCGGTGAGCGACAGCGACGGGAACGCCTGATAGGAGCCGTTCAAGCCTCCAGTAAAGTGCTTGGTATCCTGGCGGTTGGTGCGCTGCATGTCCTCCCGCACGGTTCCGAAGGACGCCACGCCGAACGGATTCCCTGGTCCGGAGCAACCACCGGTCCCGGTGGGGGCGGACGAGGCTGACGGCGTGATGCACGACGCGAGCTCCGGGTGCCCGAACATGGCGTTCGTGAGCGGAGCGTAGATGTTGTTGTTGTTGTTCGGCGTCTCGTGATGCGCGTCGACGTACTCCGCGGAAACGTCGACCTTCACGCGGTCCACCGGGAGGATTTCCAGCCGCGCGGATCCTTGGGCTCGGTGGTCGATGTCCGCCGCGGGACCGAGCGCTTCGCCGCCGAACGGCCCGTTGTCACGGGCGTACCGGCCATTGACGTAGTACGTGACCCCCGGCGTGCCGCCGCTGACCGAGCCGGAATAGGTGCTGTTGTACCCCGTCTCGAACAACTGGTCTACGAAGCGCTGCTCGATCAACTGGTACGGTTGCAGCGGTCGGCCATAGAAAGCACTCAGCTCCGTGGCCGTCGGCACGTGGAACCCCTTGACCAGCGATTGGGCGCGGACCGCCGCCAGCGAGTCGGGCAACACCCACCCGGCATTGGGCGCGTAGCGGGCGGCGGGGTACGTCGCGAACCCCTGCTCGGTCATGAAGTCCCAGCGCGGCGAGCCGCGCGCCCCCTTCTTCGTGAAGATCTGGATGACGCCCGCGGACGCCTCCGTCCCGTACAGCGTCGCGGCCGCGGCGCCCTTGAGAACCTCGATGTGATCGATCGCCTCAGGGTTGATGTCGTCGAGCCGTGATGGCGTCCCGCCGCCGCCAGCCCCGATCCAGGTGGCGTCGCCGAACCCGCCGCCCCGGTTCACGCGCACGCCATCCACGTACACGATCGGCTCGTTCGCCTGCGTCAGGCTGGCCGCTCCCCGAATGCGAATCTGCGCACCCTCACCGGCCAGGCCGCCGGACGGCAGCACCGAGATCGCTGGATCGCGAGCGGCGAGCTGCTCGGAAACGTTGCTCGCCGGCGCGTTACGGAGTGTCGATACGTCGATCGTGCTGACGGTGTTGCCGAGCTTACGCACCTCGGTCTGCGCTCCCGTGCCCGTGACGACCACCGCGTCCAGCCCGATCGCCGCCGGGCGCAGCTCGAAGTCCGCATCCGTGACTTGTCCGGCCGTGACGCTGACCTTCCGCGTGACGCTGGCGTATCCCACGCGCTGTGCGCGCAACTCCACGTCACCGGCCCTCACGCCGAACTGATAGCGTCCCTCCGCGTTGGTGAGCGTGCCCAGGTCAGTTCCCGTGACGTACACATGGACGCCGTCGACCGGGCGGTCGGTGGTTCCATCCCTCACGCGGCCGCCGACGGTGCCGGTACCTTGGGCGGTGGCGCACCGTACGGCGAGGCACACGATGCCCACGGCGCGCAGACTGCGCGCCGCACTGAGCCTGCGAAGGGGAGAGGTCATCTCCACCTCCTATGAGGGGGACGGCTGCGTGCGTGCCATGCGCGGCACGAAAGTGGCATGACGGCCTGCGTGTGTCGCGACGACACCGGATTGCCGCAGCAAGTGTTGCGCCCCCGCCGCCGCCCGTGTTGATGTTCGCCGAGTCGGTGGTGGGGGCCGTAACCTCACGCCCCGTGACCGGAAGTGCTGGCGCACTCCACACGTGCGGCGTGGACGCAACAAGCTGGCACGTCGCTAAAATGCTTCCCCTGTTGCCGCTTCTGCTCGGCGGCTGCTTCAGCTACGTGGCCCTGACCGGCGGCACGCCGGCACGCGGCAGTGAGGTCGTCGCACGACTGTCGGTTCCGCTCGCCATCCCGCTCCAGGACGTGACCGTGCGCCAGGTGAGCATGGCGACGGGGCGCGTCGCGTACGCCGATGCCGACTCGATTGTGCTGGTCGCGGAGAGTTTCGGTTCAGATGCGGGGTCGAGTTACCCGGGCTTCGGCACGAACGTCACGATCCTGCGCAACCACATTGGCAGTCTCGAGGAGCGGCGCGTCTCGAAGGGCCGGACCCTCCTGGTGCTGGGGGGAGGGGTCGCGGCCATCTTCGCCATCGTGCATTCTGTCGGACCGCTGTTGGGCAGCTCGGCCGGCACGCCTCCGCCGCCACCGCCACAGCCCTGACGGCATGCGATAGCGGCGTTCAGGCTAGGGTTTCCAGAGCCTCGCTGTACTCGCGGCCCATGCGCTCCATCGAGAACGCGGCGACCGCGCGATCGCGCGCCGCCGCGCCGAGCGCCGCCGCCCGCCCTGAATCGGCGAGCAGATCGCGCACCGCCGCGGCGAACGCCGCCGGATCGTTCGCCGCGGCCAGCACCCCGCCCTCGCCCACCACCTCGGGCAGGGCACCGCTCGCGACCGCGACGACCGGGCGGCCGCACGCCATCGCTTCCGCCACCGTCAGGCCGAACGTCTCGACGTCGCACGCGTGCACGAAGCAGGTGGCGGCGTTGTAGGCCGCGGCGAGCTCGTCCGCCGGCAGGAACCCGAGCAGCCGCACGTCCACGTCCAGCTGCTCGGCCTGCACCCGGACCGCCGACTCGAGCGAGCCGCCGCCGCGGATGACGAGGAGCGGCGCGCGGGATCCGAGTCGGGCGATCGCCTCCAGCATCCACTCGTAGCGCTTCTCCCGCTCGAGCGCGCCCGCCGCGAGCAGGAACGGCCGATCGCCCAGCCCGTGGCGCGCGCGGAAGGCGCGCCCCGCCTGCGCGTCCGGCCGGAACACGTCGACGTCCACTCCCTCGTGGATCACGCGGCGCGCCGGTCGTCCGATGAACGGCGCGGCCGCCAGAACCTCGCGCTCGCCCGTGTGCGTTCGGAAGATCGTGAGATGTACGCGCCGATAGGCGAGGCGCATGATCGGATCGCGCGGCGGCACGGCGCGGTTCACGTTGTAGGAGTGCACCAGCGCGAACCGGCGGGCCAGGGACGCGAGCGCGCCCAACCGGACATCGCGCGCCGTCTCGGCGATCAGCACGTCGGCCGGCAGGGCGGCCAGCGCCCGGGTCAGCCGCCGCGCCTCAGCGAAGCCCGTGTCGTGAATCGGCAGCTCTTGCACCGGCAGTCCGGCGGCCGCGAAGCCCGCCGTCACGGCCGGCGTCGTCGCGAGCAGCTGCACCGTGTGTCCCCGCGCGCCCAGGCCACGCGCGATGTGCGTGAGGCTCACTCCCGACCCGCGCCACGCGCGCGCCGACGTGAGCAGCGCGACGCGGAGCGGCCGGGCGGGAGCCGCTACCGCGGCCACCGGTTGTTCGCGCGGTCGATGTCGGGGTAGATGCCCTTCGGGTCCACGACGACTCCCACGACGCGCCGCGGCGTCGCTACGCGGGCCGTGAAGCGGCTGCCCAGGTTCCACATCTCTATCGGATACTCCCGCGATTCCGTCGCGCCGTCCGCAAACTTGAGCTCGAGCGTCAGCGGCAGCACCATCTGACCGCGATTCGAGAGATAGACCAGCGTCGTGTCGCCGGCCGAGCCCAGCGAGTCCACGGCCTGGTCGAGCCGGGCCGTCGTATACACCCAGTCCCGCCAGAACCAATCGAGATCCCTGCCCGACACGTCGGCGATGGTCCGAAAGAAATCCGCCGGCTGCGGATGCTTGAACTTCCAGCGGCGCACGTACTCCCGCAGCGCGCGCTCGAACGTCTCCTTGCCCAGCACCGCATCACGCAGCACGGTCAGCATCAGCGCGGGCTTCTGGTACGCGGCCCACGCGAGATCACGCTGCTCTACCGGCTTGTCGATGAGCGGCTGCTCGTTGCCCGGGACGGCCGAGATCCGGGCCGCGCCCAGCAGCTCGCGCCGCACAGTATCGCCGTAGGCCGTGCCCTTGAAGTAGCCCTCCGCCGACCCGTAATCGATGAAGGTGTTGAACCCTTCGTCCATCCACGGATAGCGCCGCTCGTCGGAGCCGACGATCATGGGAAACCACTCGTGCCCGAACTCGTGGGTGAGCACCCAGTATTGGTCCTCGCGCTTGTCGATTGACGGCACGAAGGTGAGCATGGGATACTCCATGCCTTCGACCAGGCCTTCCACCGTGGTCGCCTGCGGCCACGGGTACATGCCCCATGTCTCGCTGAAGTGTTTGATCGTGAACCACGCCATCCGGTTCGCCTCTTCCCATGGCGTGGCACTAGGACGATAAAACGTCTGAATCAGGACCCCGTGCCAGCTCGACGCGTCCCAGCGGAAATCGGGCGAGGCGGCCCACGCCACGTCGCGCACCTGCCGCGCCGTGACATGCCAGGTCTTGGTGCCGGGGAACCGCTGTGCGCCGTGCGCCGTGGCTTCCGCCTTGGTCACGATCTGCACGGGCTCGACGGAAACGCGCGCGCGGGTCAGGCGGGCGCGCTGCTCGGCGGTCCACATCGCGAGTGGGTTCGCGACGGTCCCGGTCGCCGCGACGAGGAACCCCGCGGGGAGCGTGAGCGTCACGTCGAAATCGCCGTATTCCAGGTAGAACTCGCCTGCCCCGATGTAGGGGAGCGGGTTCCAGCCGTGCACGTCGTCATACACGACCAGCCGCGGATACCACTGGCCGATCTCGTACAGCCGCGTCCCGATCCGCCCCATGCGCCCGCCGCCGTAAGGCGGGATGGGAAAGTGCCACGCCACGTCGCAGTCGATCACTCCCCGGGGCGGGAGCGGGCGCGGCAGCTCGACCCGCGTCATGGTGCCGTACTCGGTGCGCTTCAGCGCCTGTCCCCCTGCCATGAAGCGCTCGATCGTGATGCCGCCCGTGAACCCTTTGCCCGTGAAGTCGAACACCGCGCCGCCGGCGAAGTGCAGCGGCGGCTGGCTCAAAGCGTACGTGATGCTGTTCGGCGCGAACAGGTTTTGCTCGATTTGCACCCACAGGAACGCGAGCGTGTCCGGCGAGTGGTTCACGTAGTGGATGCGCTCGCTGCCGCGAATCGTCTGGCTGGACGTGTCCAGCGTCGCGCGGATCACGTAATCCACCCGCTGCTGCCAGTAGTCCGGGCCCGGCGCGCCGGAGGCGCTGCGGACGCGTCCCGGCGCCGGGAGCGGGAGCGCGCGGAACGGCGACGTGTCCGCTACGGATTGCAGCGCCAGCGAGGTCGCGATCAGGAATACGAGCATACTACTCCTGTATGAACGTGATCTTGAATCCGTCCGGGTCGGTGACGGCGAACGCCCAGTCGCCCCACGGCGTCTCGGACGGCTCGCGGTCCAGCGTCCAGCCCGTTGCTTTGACCCGGCCGGCGAGCTCGCTGATGTCCTGGGCCGTCGATACCCACAGCCGGAACCCCTCACCCTTCTTGCGATCCCGCCCCTTCGCGAAATCGTCCTGCCCCAGCATGATGTCGCAGGCGCCGGCCTTCATCTGAATGCCGCGCAGGCCGCCGTTCGTCTCCCACCGCTCCCCCGGGTAGAAGCCGAGCACGTCCCGATACCAGGCGACGCTCTTTTGGAGGTCGTTCACCGTGAACGACGCGGCGATGGAGCGCAGCCGCAGCGATTCGGGCTGCTGGCGTGGAGCGCGCTTGGGCCGTGCCGGCTTCCGCGCCGGGCGCGCGGCTTTCTTCTTCGTGGCCATCGTCGACTCCTCCCTCGGGGTGATACGCGAACTGGCGGCACCGCCCCAAGCGTAGCGTCCGGCGCGGCGCACCGCCAGATTATTAGGCCGACCCCGGAACAGGGAGCATTGGAAATGCCGACCAGTCAAGCGTCCGCGGTGTGGGAAGGGAAGCTCAAGGATGGCAAAGGGACCTTCACGGCAGGCAGCGGCGCGTTCAAGGGGCCATACAGCTTCGCGACCCGCTTCGAGGGCAAACCGGGCACCAACCCCGAGGAGCTCATCGCCGCGGCGCACGCCGCCTGCTTCAGTATGGCGCTCTCGGCGGGGCTCGAGAAAGCGGGCAAGCCCGCCGCCCGCATTCAGACCGACGCGCGCTGCACCCTCGAGATGGTGAACGGGACCCCGACCATCACCAAGATGGAGCTGAAGGTGCGCGGCAAGGTGGCGGGGCTCGATCAAGCGGGGTTCGAGAAGGCTGCCGAGGAGGCGAAGAGCGGGTGCCCGGTGTCGCGCGCCCTCAAAGGGATCGCCCAGATCACGCTCGCCGCCCAACTGGAATAGCCGGGGTCAGCGGCAGCGGTGTGGACCGTCTACATGCTGCGGTGTCGCGACGGATCGCTGTACACCGGCATTACCAACAATCTCCTGCTGCGCCTGCGGCGACACACTGAGGGGACGGCCAGCGCCTACACCCGCACGCGCCGCCCGGTACGGCTCGTCTACGAGGAGCGGCAGCCCACCCGGTCCGCGGCCCAACGCCGCGAGGCTGCGCTGAAGCGATTACCCCGCGCCGCCAAGCTGGCGCTGCTCGGGCGCGGCCCGTGAGGCTCGCTCGGCGCGACGTCGCGGGCCTGCTCGTCGCGCTCGCCGTCGCCGCGCTGTGCGCCCGGCTCGGCTTCTGGCAGCTCGACCGATTGCGCCAGCGCCGCGAGCGCAATGCCGTGACCCGGGCCGCTCTCGGGCTACCCCTGCTCGAGGCGACCGGAGCGCTCACCCTCGATTCGGCTCGGGGGCGCCGGCTCCATGCCCGCGGCGTCTACGACTATGCCGGGGAACGGTTGTGGCGCCCCCGCGCCTACGAGGGCGTGCCCGGAGTCGCGCTGATCACGCCCGTCAAGCTGGCGGACGGCAGCGCGGTGCTGGTGGATCGGGGCTGGGCGCCCTCGCCCGATGCGTATCACATCGACCAGCGGGCGTATCGCGAGCCCGACACGGCCGACGTGGTGGGGATCGGGATGGCCGCGCCGCGTGGCCGGGGGGACATCGATCCAGCGAAGCTGCGCGACTCGCTGCCGTACCCCCTTCTGCCGTTCATCCTGCAGCAGTTGCCGCCCTCCACCGCCCTCCACCGCCCTCCACCGCCTCGTCTCGTCCGCTCGCCGCTTCCCGACTTGGGCGACGGCCCCCACCTCTCCTACGCGATCCAGTGGTTCAGTTTTGCCGTGATTATTGTGGTCGGATCGGTGGCCCTGGTGCGAAAACAGCGCCGTCAGGGCGATCTTGGGGGATACCATTAACGCTCGATTTTAGCGATATTTAGGCACGTCGCCCGCGGTGTGCTCGCCGCCGATGCACCCGCGGGTTTCCTGTGTCCTGACCACGCGTGAGAGGAGTCCTGATGCCTGCAGCGCTACCGCTGAAGCACCCGGTCAAGGTCGGTCAGCTCGTGCGCCGCCGGTTGCGCGAGCTGAAGCGTACGCCACGCGAGCTTGCCGAAGCGGTGCAGGTGTCGGAAGACTATATCGTGGATCTCGTGGCCGGTCGCCGGCGGCCTCCCGCGCCTGGGCGGATCGATCTGTACGCGCCCATGGCCCGGTTCCTCCGGTTGCACCGCAACGACCTGCCCACCTGTGCCCGGGTCGAGCGGTCGGCCGAGCCGGCGGCCCGCCGCCGGCCGGACGCCGGCGTGTGGAAGTTGCTGTTCGAGCTGTGCGAGCCGAGGAAGGCGCGCCTCTTGGCCCGCCAGCTCGCCAAGCCCGAGGGGGGGGCCTTGGAGCACCTCATCGTCGGGCGGCTGCTCGAGGTCGCGCAGGGGTTCGTGGCCCGCCGCCTGGAAGACGAAGTCGGCATGCGGGTGGCGGCGACCCGCGAGGGTCGCTCCTACCTCGACATGCGGATGCGGCTGCTCGAGTTCCTCGACTCGTCACCCGAGGCGATCACGGTCGCGGACTGCGAGGATTTCGTGCGCAATCGGATCGTGTTCTGGGACATCGATCTCGAGACGCGGGCGATGCGGATCGTGCTGCGGTAGTCGCGGCGGTCCCGATTGGGCCGCAACGCAAACGGCGCCGTCCTGTCGGATGGCGCCGTTCGTTTTTGGCGGAACCGCCCTCTAGCTTAGAGCTTGACGACGTTCTGCGCCGCCGGGCCCTTCTGGCCCTGGACGACGTCGAACTCAACGCGCTGGCCTTCGGCCAACGTCTTGAATCCGTCCGCCTGGATCGCGGTGTGGTGAACGAAGCAGTCCTTCTCGCCGTTCTCGGGGGTGATGAAACCGAATCCCTTCGCGTCGTTGAACCACTTCACGATACCGGTGATGCGTGCCATCTGCTGTACTCCTGACTTAATGGTGTTCGCGGCGGCGCGCGGACTTCACCTTTCGGCGTGCCGCAGCCTTATCCTTCCGCCGCCGTTGAGCGCTCGGACTCTCGTAGAACCGCTTGCGCTTCATATCTTGGAATAGTCCGGCTCTGGTGATCTGGCGGCGGAACTTCTTCAGGACGTAGTCCAGTCGGTCGTTGTCGCCCAGCGTCACTTCCATCCGGCCTCTTTTCCGGCGCGGGAGCCCGCCAGAAACTAGGACGAGGACCGGGCGGTAGCCCAGGTCCTCGCAACGGTCTCTGGTTCGTATCGCGCGCCGGAACTTCGCAGGGGGGGCTGGATTTGTCAACTGGAACCCTAAAACGTCAAGCGCAGACGTAACACGGAGGCGTAGCACGACGGCGTCACGCGAAGTCGTAACGGGGGAGGGTGTTACGGGTCCGCGTGACGTCCCTGTGCTACGTCGTCACTTGACGTCTCTGCGAGACGTTGTTAAGCCGTTCACTTGACGTCTTTGCGTGACGTCGTTAGGGTTATCTCCGAACCAAGAGCTGGCATCCTTCCGAAGGACGGTCCCGCTCAGGAGCGGTTCCGGCGCTGTACACACGCCCGGTCTCATTCCCCAGGTTCAAAACGAGAGTGACGCTGCAGCGCAGCGGCCATGGGCCGCTGGCGGCGTGCGTGTGTGTGCTTCCGGAAAGGAAGAGATTTCAGCAATGCCATTTACCTCCCTCGGGCTCGCGCCCGAGCTGCTGCGTGCGGTAGCCGAAGAAGGCTACGAGCAGCCCACCCCCATCCAGCTGGAAGCGATTCCGCTCGCGCTGGCGGGCCGTGACTTGATCGGCTCGGCGCAGACCGGCACCGGCAAGACCGCCGCCTTCATGCTGCCGATCCTGCAGCGGCTCGCAAACGCCGGCCCGCAACATATGCTGCGGGCCCTGATCCTCGTGCCCACGCGCGAGCTCGCCGAGCAGGTGCTGCAGAGCGCGCGCGCCTATGGGCGTCACGTGCGCGGCGTGTCGGCGGCCGCCGTGTACGGCGGCGTCGGCATGGAGCCCCAGACCAAGGCGCTCAAGCACGGTGCCGACATCGTCGTCGCGACCCCCGGGCGGCTGCTCGATCACATGGAGCGCGGGCACGTGGATTTCTCCCGCCTCGAGGTGCTCGTGCTCGACGAGGCGGACCGCATGCTCGACATGGGGTTCGCGCCCGATGTGCGCCGCATCCTCACGGCGCTGCCCGAGAAGCGCCAGACGATGCTCTTCTCGGCCACGGTCTCCCCTGAGGTGGACGCCCTGGCGCGCCGGGCGCTCGACGGCCACGCGTCGGTCGAGATCGGCCGCCGCGCCACGCCGGCGCAGGGGATCGAGCACGTGATCGTCGCGGTGGACAAGGTGCAGAAGCGCGGCGTGCTGGCGAAGATCCTGCGCGCCAAGCCGGCCGGTCAGACGCTGGTCTTCACGCGCACCAAATACGGCGCGGACAAGCTCGTGACGTTCCTGCGCAAGGACGGGATCCCCGCCCATGCGATCCACGGCGACAAAGCCCAGAGTCACCGCACGCGGACGCTCGACGCGTTCCGGAGCGGCGCGGCGGACGTGCTCGTGGCGACCGACATCGCCGCGCGCGGCATCGACGTAGACGGGATTCGCATGGTGGTGAACTTCGACGTCCCGAACGATCCCGAGGTGTACGTGCACCGCGTGGGTCGCACCGCCCGGGCCGGGGCGCGCGGGCTGGCGCTCACGCTCATCTCACCCGACGAATGGCTGTTGATGGGCGACATCGAGAAGCTGATCGGTCGCACCTTCCCGCGGGAGATCATTTCGGGGTTCGAGCCGTCGGTTCCCCCGCTGCAGCCGAAGGCGGCCATCGCAGAGCAGCCGAAGCCGGCGCGGTCGGTTCGCGCCCGGGTGGGGGGACGCCGGCGGCGGTAAAAACAAAAAGAGCGTCACGCAGAGGCGTCACGCAACAACGTCACGCGAAGGCGTCTCGCAGAGACGTTTTCGCTCGACGACTCCGCTTGACGTCGCCGCGTGACGCCTTAGCCTCTCTTTTCTATCGGAAGGTAGTCTCGCTTCTGGGCGCCGGTGTAAATCTGGCGGGGGCGAGCGATGCGCTGCTCCTTGTCGAGCAGCATCTCCTGCCACTGCGCCAGCCAGCCCGGTGTGCGTCCGATGGCGAACAAGACGGGAAACATGTCCATCGGGAATCTCATCGCCTCGTAGATGATCCCCGAATAGAAGTCCACGTTGGGGTAGAGCTTGCGGCTGACGAAATAGTCGTCCTGCAGCGCGATGCGCTCCAGCTCGAGCGCGATGTCGATCAGCGGGTTCTTGCCCGTCACCTCGAAGACCTCGTCCGCCACGCGCTTGATGAGCTTGGCGCGGGGATCGTAGTTCTTGTAGATGCGGTGGCCGAACCCCATGAGGCGAAACTCGCCCCGCTTCACCCGCTCGATGTAGGCCGGAATGCGGTCCTTCGAGCCGATCTCTCGCAGCATCCGGAGCACTTCCTCGTTGGCCCCCCCGTGCAGGGGCCCGTACAGCGCCGCCGCGGCCGCCGCCATGGCCGAATACGGGTCGGCGTGCGACGAGCCGACGCCGCGCATGGCGCTGGTGGAGCAGTTCTGCTCGTGATCGGCGTGCAGGATGAACAGCACGTCGAGCGCGTGCTCCAGCGTCCGGTTCGGCGTGTACTTCACCTCCGTGGCCTTGAACATCATGTTGAGGAAATTGCCCGCGTAGCTCAAATCGTTGTCCGGATACGTGTAGGGCATCCCCACGGAGTGGCGATGGGCGAACGCGGCCAGCGTCGGCGCCTTGGCGATCAACCGGAAGATCTGGTTGCGCCGCGAGATCTCGTCCTGGATGTGCTTGGCTTCGGGATAGAACGTCGACAGCGCTGCCACCGTGCTCACGAACACCCCCATCGGATGGGCATCGTGGTGGAAGCCGTCGATGAACTTCTTGATGCTCTCGTGCACGATCGTGTGGTGGGTGACGTTGAACACCCATGCCTCGAGCTCCGCCGCCGACGGCAGCTCCCCGTGCAACAGCAGGTACGCCGTTTCCAGGAAGGTGCTGCGCTCGGCGAGCTGCTCGATCGGATACCCGCGATAGCGCAGGATGCCCTGGTCCCCGTCGATGTAGCTGATGGCGCTGCGGCATGCGGCCGTATTGAGGAATCCCGGATCGTACGTCATGAGCCCGACATCGTCGGCCGACGTCTTGATCTGTCGCAGGTCGACCGCGCGAATCGCGCCGTCCTGGATCGGGATCTCGTACTGTTTGCCGGTGCGGTTGTCGACGACGGCGAGGGTGTCCTTGGGCACGCGCGGCATCCTGGATTTTGGCTGGGGAAAGATAACCAGTGCAGGACGGGGGACGACGGGGAAGGACGGGGAAGGACGGGGGAGGGTTGCTCACCGACCCGCTCCCCGTCTTTCCCCGTCCTCCCCCGTCGCCTTATCTTGGCTGGCACATGACGAGCCCCGCCGCTCCCAAACCGGCCAGCCTCTACCCGACCCGCTCGGCCGCGGGCGCGCTGCTGGGCCAGCAGCTCGCGGCCCGGGGCTTCATCGGGTGCATCCTGCTCGGCGTCACGCCCGAGGGCGTGGAGATCGCCGCCAACGCCGCGAAGGCGATGGGCGCGCAATTCGACGTGCTGGTCGCCGCCTTCATCAAGCTCGGCTCGAACCTCGCGCCCATCGGGGCCATCGCCGAGGCCGTGCCCTCCGAAATCGATCCGGACTTCCAGCCAAGCGGCGCGCTCATCGATAAGCTCTCGGCTGCGATCGAGGAGTCCCGCGCCCGCGTCTCGCAGGATCTGATCCTGTATCGCACGCAGCGGCCCGTGAAGGCGCTCGCGGGCAAGATCGCGGTGATCGTGGACGGCCAGGTGATCTATCCGTGGAGGGTGCTCGCGGCGGCCAAGGCGGCCGAGCAGCTCGCCGCCAAGCAGGTCGTCATCGCCACGCCGGTCGGGACTCAGGCGGCCGTGGAGCGCATCCGGGCCCGCCGCTACGAGCTCGTCTGCCCGAGCGTGGTGGTGGAGCCCAAGGGCCATCCCGCGCCGTACGGCGACATGACGGGGGAGACGCCCGAACGACTACGGTCGATTATGATAGCGCACCAAGCAGCGTGAGGCGTTGCACGTCACACGTCGCACGTTCCACGGACGTGTGACGTGCGTCGTGCAACGTGCGACGCCTTATTCTAGCTCTACCATTCCCCTCTCGAGCCACCGATGCTCGCCCTGCAGCACTTCCTGGGCTAGCCGATACGCCCGCGTGTCGGCGTTGCGCGACAGCTCGCGGAACTTGCCTGCGACGCGCGCGCGCGCCTGACGACAAAACAGATCTGCGAGGTCGACGGCGCGCCGGCCGGCCTCGGGGTCGCTCTTGAGGAGCCACTGTGCCCGCGCGCACGTCGCGGCCATCGCGAACAGCTCGGCCCCCACGTCGACGAGGCGGAACAGCACCGCCTGGCGGTATTCCAGCTTGGGGCCGAACCGGACCATCGCGTGGAACACGCCGCGCGCCAGCCGCCGGCTGTTGCGCTCGACGTAGCGCACGTGCTGCGCCAGCGGTCCGAACGCCGCGTACTTCGGCCAGAAGCCCCAGCCGAGCCAGCGCGACGGGTACCACCAGCCGTAGAACAGCACCGCGCGCGCCAGCCCGCGGAGCCGCTCGCCCAGGCGCTTCCCGGGCATCACGACGTCGCCCGCGATCTGGAGGTGCTTGTCGACCGCCTCGCGCGCGATGAACAGGTGCATGATCTCGCTCGAGCCTTCGAAGATCAAATTGATCCGGAAGTCGCGCATGATGCGCTCGACCGGCACCGGTTTCTCGCCCCGCGCCCGCAGCGAGTCGGCGGTCTCGTAGCCGCGGCCGCCGCGGATCTGCACCGTCTCGTCGATGATGCGCCAGCCGGCCTCGGAGTTGTACAGCTTGGCGATCGCCGCTTCGAGCCGGATGTCGTAGCTGCCGCGGTCCGCCATCGCGCCGCACAGCTCCGCCACGGCTTCCATCGCGAAGGTGTTGGCGGCCATCGCCCCGATCTTCTGCGCGATGGCGTCGTGCTTCCCGATGGCGCGGCCCCACTGGACGCGCTCGTTGGCCCACTGCCGGGAGATCTCGAGGCAGCGCTTGCCCGCCGCGACCGACGAGATGGGAAGCGTGAGCCGGCCGGTATTCAGGGTGGTGAGAGCGAGCTTCAGCCCTTTTCCCTCGCCCCACAAGACGTTCTCCTTGGGCACCCGGACGTTGGTGAAGCGGATAACCCCGTTATAGATCGCCTTGAGACCCATGAAGTGGCAGCGGTGCACCACGGCGACGCCGGGCCAGTCGACCTCGATGATGAACGCGGTGATCTGCCGCTTCTCCTTGCCGTTCACCACTTTGGACGGCGTCCGCGCCATCACCACCATCAGCTCGGCCTTGGTGCCGTTGGTGCACCACAGCTTCTCGCCGTTCAAGATCCACGCCTGCCCGTCCTCACTCGGCACGGCCAGCGTCTCCATGGCCGCCGGGTCCGACCCCACGCCCGGCTCGGTCAGCGCGAACGCCGAGATCGCCCCTTTGGCGAGGCGCGGGAAGTACTTCTTCTTCTGGGCGTCGGAGCCGAACATCTTGAGCGGTTGGGGCACGCCGATGGACTGATGCGCGGAGAGCAGCGCCGTCACCGAGCCGTCGACCGAGGACACCAGCTCGATCGCCTTCATGTAGGACAGTTGCGACAGGCCGAGCCCGCCGTACTCGCGCGGGATCTTGATGCCGAACGCGCCGAGCGCCCGCAGCCCCTCGATTACCGCATCGGGGATCTCTCCCTCGCGGTCGATCTTGTCGGAATCGACCTCGTCCCGCAGGAAGCGCTCCAGCTGCTCCAGAAACGGCTGCGCCCGCCGAACTTCCTCGGGGTCCTGCTCGGGGTACGGGTCGATCAACGGCATGCGGAGACGCCCGAGGAACAGGTCGCGGACGAAGCTCGGCGCGACCCAATGTTGCTCGCGTGCCGCTTCGGCGACCTCGCGGGCCTCGTCGGCGCTGACGTTGCGTTGTGGCGCGGTGACGGTGGTCATGGCTGCCTCCCACCCTAACTTAAGCGGCTTGACAGCACCCGGGTTAGGGGGAGATTCGCCTCGCCTCCATCACGAGATGCCCGATGCGCATGCCGCTGGGTCTGGCAGTGACCGTCGCGCTCACCACGCCGCTCCCGGCGCAAGCGCCCCGCGCCGCCTCCGTTCCGGCGCCGGTGCTCATCAAGGCGGGGCGACTCATCGACGGGCGCTCCGACGCCGCACAAAGCAACGTCGGCATCGTCGTCGAGGGCGAGCGGATCAAAGCCGTGGGACCGCTGGCCCAGGTGCAGGGGCAGGCGCGGACCGCCCGGGTGATCGATCTCTCGCAGTTCACCGTGCTCCCGGGCTTCATCGATACCCACACCCATCTGCTGCTCCAGGGCGATCCCACGGCGGAGTCGTATGACCAGCAGCTCCTGTACCAGTCGATCGCCTACCGCGCCATCCTCGGCGCGCGCAACGCGCGGCTCGCGCTCGAGCACGGCTTCACGGCGTTGCGCGACCTGGAGACCGAAGGCGCGATGTACGCCGACGTGGACATCAAGCGGGCCATTACCAACGGGGAGATTCCGGGTCCGCGCATCTTCGCGTCCACCCGCGCGATGGCCCCGACCGGGATGTATCCGATCGTGTCGACGAACTGGGAGCTCGAGCTGCCCCACGGCGTCGAGCCCGTGGACGGGGTGGACGGCGCCCGCCGCGCGGTGCGCGAGCAGGTGGCCCACGGCGCCGACTGGATCAAATACTACTCCGACCGCCGTTACTACTTCACGCCCGACAGCGTGCTGCACAGCTGGGTGAACTTCACCGACGAAGAAGCGAAGGCGATCGTAGACGAGGCGCACCGCCTCGGTCGCAAGGTCGCGGCGCATGCGATCGGCTCGGACGGCATCGCCGCCGCGCTGCGCGCCGGCGTCAACACGATCGAGCACGGCGACGGTATGACGGACTCACTCGCCGACCTGCTGGCGGCGCGCGGCGTATACTGGGTGCCGACCGTCACGGTGTCGCGCTACGTCGCGGGGCCGCGCGGCGGGCCGTGGGGCCCGATGGTCGAGCACCAGCGCCAGGCGATGGCCCGGGCCCTGAAGAAGGGCGTCAAGATCGTCCTGGGCACCGACGTAGGCGGGTTTCCCTGGACCGAGCTCAATCAGGCGAAGGAGTTCGCATACTACGTGCAGTACGGCATGACGCCGCTCGCCGCCATCAAATCCGGTACCTCCTTGGCCGCGGAGCTGCTGGGCCAGCCGGAGCTGGGCGCGGTCGCCCCCGGGATGTACGCCGATCTCGTCGCCGTCTCCGCCGACCCGCTCAAGGACATCACCGAGCTCGAGCGCGTGCGCTTCGTGATGAAGGGTGGCGTCGTTTATCTTTCGCCCTAGTGCGGCGCACGCTCGCGGCTAACCTCGCTCTGGTCATCGGCGTCGCCGGTTCGGCCGCGGGACAGTTCAGCCCGCCCGGCACCGGTGGCGTCGCGGCGCTGGTCGGCGCCTTGAAGCAGCTCGGCGCCAACAAGCGCGTCCTGATGATCGGGGCCCACCCCGACGACGAGTACTCCGATCTGGTCGCCCTGTTCGCCCGGGGACTCGGCGCCCAGGTGGCGTACCTGTCGCTCACCCGCGGCGAAGGCGGGCAGAACCTGATCGGTCCCGAGCTCGGCCCCGAGCTCGGCGTCATCCGCTCGGAGGAGCTGCTCGCCGCGCGGCGGATCGACGGCGCCCGCCAGTTCTTCGCCCGCGCGTACGACTTCGGCTACTCGAAGACGATCGACGAAACCCTGCGCTTCTGGCCCCGCGACTCGCTCGTCCGGGACGTGCTCGAGGTGGTGCGCCGGTTCCGGCCCCAGATCATCGTGTCCGTGTTCTCCGGAACGCCCAGCGACGGCCACGGCCACCATCAGGTCGCCGGCGTCTTGGCGCGCCAAGCGTTCGAGATGCTGCGCGACTCGAGCTGGGGGCCGGTGAAGCTGTACCGCTCCCTCTACTTCGATACCGCGGCCGCCACGCTCCGCCTCGACGCAGGCGCGCTCGACCCCGTCGAGGGCCGGTCGTATCACCAGATCGCCATGGCCGGCCGCAGCCAGCACCGCTCCCAGGACCAGGGGCAGCTCGAGCGGGGGGGCCCGAGCCTCGCGCGCCTGACGTTCGTCGAATGGCGGGACCGGGGAGGGGGCCGCGAGGATGGGGGAGGGAACGGCGTGTTCGCCGGCGTCGATACGCTGTTTCCCGGTGCGGCCCGCTACGCCGCGCTGGTCGACTCGGCGCGGGCGCTGCTCAACGCCTCCCACCCGGGGGCCATCGTAGGCCTCCTCGCGCGGGCGCTGCGGGAGTTGGGCGACGCCGACGGCGAGCAGCAGGACATGTTGCGGGGCGCGCTCGCCGCCGCGGCCGGCGTCGCGGTGGACGGCACCGCGGACGACGGTATCGTCACGCCCGGTGAGCGGCTGCAGGTGGAGACGAGCGTTTGGAACGGGGGCGACGCGGCGGTCACGCTGGACGGCGTGGAGCTGAGCGCCCCCGCGGGCTGGACGATCGAACGCCTCGAGCCCGCGACCTCCCCCGTCGCTTCCGGCAGCGTCGCGACGCGCCGCTTCGCGCTCGGTGTAGCGGCCGACGCGGCTCGCTCGCAACCGTATTTCCTGCGCCGGCCGCTCGCCGGCGCGCTGTACGATTGGACCGGCGTCCCGGCCGCCTGGCGCGGGTTGCCGTTCGAGCCGCCTCCCGTCGAGGTCACGTTCCGGCTGACGATCGCGGGCGCCCCCGTCACGCTGCGCCGCGAAGTGGTGTACCGCTACCGCGACCAGGCGATCGGCGAGGTGCGGCGCCCGATCTTCGTCACCCAGCCGTTCGACGTCGCGGTGACCCCCGACCTCATCGTGTGGCCGATCGACGGTCGACCGGCCGGCGGCGGCGCCGGCCATTTTACGATCACCGTGACCAACCGCGGCGCCGGTCCCGCCACCGCCCAGGTCGTCGTCACGCCGCCGGCGGGGTGGACCGGTCCGGCGCCCACGGAGCTCGCGTTTCAGCGGGAGGATGAGGCCAAGAGCCTCACCGTCTCCCTCGTCCCGCCGCCCAATCCCCGGCCGGGGATGCTGGCGCTGCACGCCGCGGCCGTCGCCCGAGGGCGCAAGAGCGAAGGCGCACTGGCGGTCATCGACTATTCGCACATCCGGCCGCGCGCGGTGGTGCATCGCTCGACGGCGGAGATCCGGGTGGCGCGGATCGCGCTCCCCCCGCTCGCCCGGGTCGGCTACGTGCGCGGAGCCTCAGACCGGGTGCCCGAGGCGCTGCAGGCCGTGGGCGTGCCGATCGAGCTGCTCGGTGCGGATACGCTCGCGCGCGGCGACCTGTCCCACTACGACGCGATCGTGATCGGCAGCCGCGCCTACGAGACGGACCCGGCGCTCGTGGCGAGCAACGGCCGGCTGCTCGACTATGCGCGCGCGGGTGGGCTCGTGATCGTGCAGTACCAGCAGTATCCGTTCATCACCGGCAGCTTCGCGCCGTATCGGCTCAGCATCGCCCGGCCGCACGACCGTGTGACCGACGAGACAGCGCCCGTCACGCCGCTCGACCCTGCCCACCGCGCCTTTCATGTGCCCAACGAAATCGCCACCGAGGACTGGCAGGGCTGGGTGCAGGAGCGGGGACTCTACTTCGCGCACGACTGGGACGGAGCCTACACCCCGCTGCTCGAGACGCACGATGCGGGTGGCCCGCCGCTCCAGGGCGGCCTGCTCGTGGCCCCGGTCGGCAAAGGCACGTACGTCTACACCGGGTTGAGCTTCTTCCGCCAGCTGCCCGCGGGCGTCCCCGGCGCCTATCGGCTGTTCGCGAATCTGCTGGCGCTGGGCAAGAAATAGAACGCGGCACGGACGTCTTTACTTCTGTTCCGCGTTCCGCGTTCCGACTTCCGCGTTGGCTCGACCGCTCACAACCAACCCGACCGCCACCACCGTAACCGCTCCGATCACGTTGTGCCACAGCCACGAGATCGACGGCGCCCCGAAGTTCACGGCGCCCACGATGGCCATCCCGGCGATCAGGCCGCAGAACGCTCCGGTCGCGCGCGCCCGCGGGATCATGGCCAGCAGAAAGACGCCGAGGATGGAGCCGTAGAAGAACGACCCGAAGCGGTTCACCACCACGATCAGGGAGCCGAGCGTCGCGGCGAACATGGCGACCACGCAGGCGAACAGGCCCCAGAATCCGGTCGCGGCCTTCGACACCAGGAGGTAGTGCGCGTCTGGCGCTTCGGGCCGCACCCAGCGCCGATAGAAGTCGATCACGGTGACCGTGGCCAGCGAATTCAGCTCGGCGGCGATGCTGGACATCGCCGCGGCCAGGACCGCGGCCACGAAGATTCCGACCAGGCCCACCGGAAGGAAGTGCAGCACGAAGTACGGCATCACGTAGTTCACGTCCTGCGCGCTCGTTCCGGTCACGCGGCGGGCCAACCCCAGCGCCTCCGTGCGCAGCGCGCCCACGTCCACCTCGCGGGCCCGGAACGCTTCCAACGAAGCGGCCGACGCCTCAGCGTGCGCCGCGGTCGCGCGTGCTTGGAGCGCGGTGCGGTACCGCTCGTCGAGGATCCCGTACGCTGCGGGCTCCGCCGCACGAACGGCTTGCTCTGCCGCGGGGTTGAACAGCAGCGGCGGCGCCTGGAAGACGAAGAAGACGAATACCAGAACGCCCGTGAGCAGCACCAGTGCCTGGAGCGGAATCTTCCAGTAAGCGCTCATCAGCAGCGAGCTTCGAGCCTGATCTACCGACTTGGCGGTGATGTAGCGCTGCACCTGGCTCTGGTCGGTCCCGAAGTACGACAACATGAGGAACGTGCCGCCGATCAGGCCGGACCAGAACGTGAAATCGTTGGTCAGGTCGAAGGAGAAATCGAAGGCGCGGAGCCGGCCCGCCGCGCCCGCCAGGGCCAGCGCGTGGCCGGGTGCCACCGGGAGCTGCACCAGGAGGGTCACCATCACCGCGATCAGCGCGAAGACGATGAGCCCCATCTGCTTTACGTCCACCCAGGTCACGGCCTGCACGCCGCCGATCATCGTGTAGATGACGGTCGGAACGCCCATCAGGGCCACCGACCACAACAGACTCCACCCGAAGATGGCGGAGAACACCACGGCCGGCGCGGCGATGATCGTGCCGCACGACATCCCGCGCGCTACCAGAAAGAGGAAGCTGGTCAGGGATCGCGTGCGCGCGTCGAAGCGCCGCTCCAGGTACTCGTACGCGGTGAACACTCTGGCCCCATGGAGGAACGGGACCAGCGTCACTCCCAGGATCACCATGGCCAGCGGGAGGCCGAAGTAAAACTGCACGAAGCGCATGCCATCGGTCGCTCCCTGCCCCGTGGTGCCGATGAGCGTGATGGCGGAGAGCTGCGTGGCCATGACCGACAGGCCGACTGCCCACCACGGGAGGCTCCGGTTGGCCAGGAAGTAGCCCTCGATCTCCCGCGTGCCCTCGGCTCGCCGCACGCCGTCCACCAGCACGTACACTAGGTAGACGGCGATGATGACCCAGTCTAGCGCGCGCACGACCGGGCGATCATCCGGTGTAGCGGGTTTGGAGCAGCCAGAGAAGCAGCAGCGTCGCCACTTGCACTGCCATCACGCGAAGCAGCGTGCGGCGGAAGAGTCGCGAGCCATGGTCAAGTGGCGGGGGGCGGGACATGTGAAGTGGCAAGAAGATTAGAGGAGGATAGCCTTCGCCGCGAGCCTCGCGTTTGTGGCCGCGTTGGGCGATTTTGTCACGTTCATCATCCTCCATACTGGGGCTGGGAGCGAGACGATGAAGCGGATGTCGGTGCTCATGGCCGTCGCCTTCGTCGACATGATCGGGCTCATGCTCGTGCTGCCGCTGCTGCCGCTGTACGCGCTGCGCCTGCATGCCGACGCCACGACCATCGGATTCTTGACCGCCGCGTTTCCGGTCGCCCAGCTCGTGGCCTCGCCGGTGTGGGGACGGGTGTCCGACCGCTACGGGCGTCGTCCCGCGATCATGGTCGGGCTGACTGCGTCGACCCTGGCCTACGTCATCTTCGGCTTCGCGGGGTCGCTGTGGCTGCTGTTCGTGTCCCGCTTCGTGCAGGGTTTGGGGGGCGGCACGACCGGCGTGGCGCAGGCGTACGTGGCCGACACGATGGCCCCGCAGGAGCGGGCCAAGGCGCTGGGGTGGCTTTCCGCCGCGACGAGTCTCGGCGTGGTGATCGGACCGGTCCTGGGGTCCTTCGCCGCGCGCGGGGGGGCGTCCGCGCCTGGTCTCGTCGCCGCGGCGTTGTGCTTGTGCAACGTGGTGTTCGCCTGGCGGTGGCTGCCTGAGTCGCGCGTGCTGGCATCGCATGTGACGACCGCGAGCGGGCGCCACGTGCCGCCTCCCGTCCCGCGTCCCGTGCTGGGCGCGGTGTGGGAGGTGGTGCGGCACCCCGCGCGACCCGCAGCTCACCTGATCTGGATCTACGCGGTGGCGATGCTCGCCTACAACTCCGCTCCGGCGGTGTTCACGCTGTACCTGTCGTGGCGCTTCGGCATCGACGTGACGAACATCGGCTGGTTCTTCACCGTGTTCGGCGGGGTCGGCGTCCTGATGCGCGCCTTCGTGGTCGGTCCGGTGAACGATCACCTCGGCGAGGTGCGGACGATGCGGCTCGGGGCGACGCTGTATGCACTCGGCTACGCGCTGTTGCCGCTGGCGTCGTCCGTCCCGATGTTTCTGGTGATCCAGGTCCTGCTGCCGCTCGGGACGGCGCTTCTGTTCCCGGCCAACTCCGCACTGGTGAGCCATCGCACCGACCGGCACGAATTCGGCCTGATGATGGGTGTGCAGCAGGCACTGCGTGGCGTCGCCAGCGTGGCGGGGCCGATCTGGGCGGGCCTGGCCTACCAGCACCTGGGCCCGAGCGTGCCGTTCTTCGCGTGCGCCGTGATCATCGGGCTCGCGTTGCTGATGGCGACCCAGGTGCCGCGCGGCCAGCCGGTTGCCGCCGCCGTCGAGGCGGCCTGAGGGAGTTACTTTGTCGCTATGCGCTCATCCCTGCTGTGGCTCTTCACCCTGCTGGACATCGGCTCCCGCCCCCCGCCGGCGCCCAAGCCCCGGCTCGTGCTCGTCATCACCGTCGACCAATTGCGGCCCGACTACTTCGATCGCTACCGCACGCAGCTCAACGGGGGGTTGGCGATGCTGTTGAAGCAGGGGGCGGTCTTCGCGGAGGCGTACCAGGATCACGCGGTCACCGAGACCGCACCCGGCCATTCCACGATCCTTTCGGGGCGCTGGCCCGTCCACACCGGCATCGACCGCAATACCGCTGGGGTCCAGGACAGCGCGGCGCCGCTGCTCGGCGTCCGTGGGCCGGGCGCCTCGCCCGCCCGGTTTCGCGGGACCGAGTTCTTCGACTGGCTCAAGGCGGCCGAGCCCGGCGCCCGCGCGCTTTCGGTCTCGGGGAAGGACCGCGGGGCGATCCTGCCGATCGGCCGGGCGAAGCAGCAGGTCTATTGGTACGCGGGGGGCTACTTCACCACGAGCCGCTACTACGCCGACTCGCTCCCCGAGTGGGTCCGCGTCTTCAATGGCCGGCGCATTCCCTTCAAGGCCGCCGGCGCGACCTGGAATCTCCTCCTGCCCGCCCGCTCGTACACAGAGCCCGACAGCGAGCCGTATGAGAACGGCGGCCAGGACTTCACCTTCCCGCACCGGTTGTCGTCTGACAGTGCCCGCGTCGCGCTCGGGTTTCTGGCGGTTCCGTCGATGGACTCGCTCACACTCGCCTTCGCGCTCGAGGGTGTGCGGGCGCTGGGCCTGGGGAGCCGCGGCGCAGTCGACCTCCTCGCGGTGAGCCTGTCCACCACCGACTACGTCGGCCACGCGTACGGCCCCGATTCGCGTGAGATCCACGATCAGGTGGTGCGACTGGACCGTTCCCTCGGATCGTTCCTGGAGCAGCTGTTCGTGCGCTACGGGTCCAGGAACGTTCTGATCGTGCTTACGGCCGACCACGGCGTCACGCCGTTTCCCGAGCACTCGCGTGCGGCAGGGCACCGGGACGCGCAACGGGTCAACGTGGACACGCTGCTCGCCGCGGTGAACGCACAGCTCGACGAGCGGGCCGGTGGCGGCGCCTGGCTCGCGTTCGAGAGCGGCATGGTGCTCCTGTCGCAACGTCGCGAGCTCGCGGAGCAGGGGGTGAACGTGGACAGCGTGGTGACGAGCGTGGCGGCGCGGCTGCGGGCGGTCCCCGGCGTGGGGCGGGTCGATCGGCCGGCCGATCTGGCGAAGCACGACACCACGTCTGCGGTAGTGCGCCGCTGGATGCACCAGGTGCCGCTCGACGCGGGCGTGGAGCTCGTCGCGACGCTCAAGCCGTACTCGATCTGGTTGATTTCCAACGTCCCGTCGATCGCAATGCATGGGCAGCCGAGCGATCTCGACGCGCACGTGCCGCTCATCCTGTGGGGACGCGCGCTGCGCCGTGGCGTATACCAGGAGCGCGTGGCCACGGTGGACATCGCACCCACCCTCGCCCGCCTGCTCGGTCTGACCCCCGCCGAGCCGCTCGATGGGCGCGTGTTGACCGAAGCACTCGCGTCACCGTGAGGCGTCTATGGCTGGGAAGCTGAGCGCGGAGCAGCAGCGCCGGGTCGACGAGATTCTCCAGTTTCAGCGGAGCGTGGATCACGTCGCCAAACTCGTGGCCGAGCTCGAGGGGAACCGCGCCGCCAAGGCCACCTTCATCGACAACCTGTGCGAGACGATCGCCCGGGAGCTGTCGCAGATGCGCCAGCGCGCGCTCACCGCGAATATCGGGACGATCGGAGACGTCGCCGGCGCGATGTCGGTGATGGCGGGACGGGGCGGGGGGATCTTCATGAAGATTCGCGGGCTCAACGACGGCTTGAGCAGCCTGCGGATGCAGCTCGATGTGACGCTGAAGCAGGCGATGACCCCCGAGCCGAAGCAGGGACCGGACCAGTCGCACTGAGCGTGACCGCCATCCGCTGCACCAGCCTCGTCAAGCGCTACGTCGACGTCGTGGCGGTGGCTGGCCTCGACTTGAGCGTCGAGGCCGGCGAATGCTTCGGTTTGCTCGGGCCCAACGGCGCCGGCAAGACCACCACGATCGAGATCCTCGAGGGGCTGACGGTCCCCGACGCGGGAGAGGTCGCCGTGCTCGGGATGCGCTGGGGTGGCGGGGGTGGCGGCGCCGGCGACCGCGCGCTGCGCGAGCGCCTCGGCATCCAGCTTCAGGACACCCAGCTCGCTGACAAGCTGACGGTCGAGGAAACGGTGCGGCTGTTCCGGAGCTTCTACCGCCGGTCCCACACGGTGGACGAAGTGCTGGCCCTGGTCGAGCTCGGGGAAAAGCGCGCGGCCTGGGTCGGCAAGCTGTCGGGCGGGCAGAAGCAGCGGCTCGCGGTCGCGTGCGCGTTGGTGAGCCAGCCGGAGCTCTTGTTCCTGGACGAGCCGACCACGGGGCTCGACCCGCAATCACGCCGCCAGCTGTGGGACGTGATCGGGCGGTTTCGCGCCGCCGGCGGCACCGTGCTCCTCACGACCCATTATATGGAAGAAGCCGAGCGGCTGTGCGACCGGGTGGCGATCATGGATCATGGCAAGGTGATCGCCCTGGGGACGCCGCGCGACCTGATCGCGTCGCTCGGCGCGCAGCAGGTCGTCGAGTTTGCGCTCGCCGACGGGGCGGGCCGGGCACCGACACCGGATGAGCTGGCGGCCCTGCCGGGCGTCCAAGCCGTGCGCCCCGGCGCGGATCGCACCGCCCTCACGGTCGCGGCGCTGCACCGGGCCGTGCCGGCGCTGCTCGCGTTGCTCGAGCGCCGGGGCGCCGAGCTGTCGATGCTCGCCACGCATACCGCGACGCTCGAGGACGTGTTCGTGTCGCTCACCGGCCGGCAGCTGCGCGATGCGTGATCATCCCCTCGTCCAGCTCACGCTGGCGCGGATGCGGGAGTTCTACCGGGAGCCGGAGGCGATCTTCTGGGTGTTCGGCTTTCCGCTGGTGCTGGCGTTCGCGCTCGGCATCGCGTTCCGCAACCGCGGGCCCGGCGAGCTCAAGGTCGGCGTGCTGCGCGCGCCGGGTGACAGCGCCGTCGCCGCCGCGCTCGATCGCGCGCCGGCGCTCCGGGCCGCCGTGCTCGATTCGAGCGACGCGCGGACCGCGCTGCGGACCGGACGCGTCGCTCTGCTCGTCGTGCCCGGCGATCCGCTCGTCTACCGGTATGATTCCACGCGGACGGAGAGCCGCCTGGCGCGGCTCGAGGCGGACGAAGCCCTGCAACGGGCCCGCGGCCGGGCCGACGCGGCCCCCGTCCGCGACGACCGCATCACCGAGCCGGGCGCACGCTACATCGATTTCCTGATTCCCGGGCTGCTCGGGATGAATCTCATGGGTAGCGGGCTGTGGGGCGTCGGGTTTTCGGTCGTGCAGGCGCGCACCAAGAAGCTGCTGAAGCGGCTCATGGCGACGCCGATGCGCCGCGGGCACTATCTGCTGTCGTTCATCCTGTCGCGGTTACTCTTTCTCTTCCTCGAGATCGCCGCCCTCGTCGGTTTCGGCTGGGTGATGTTCGGCGTGGGCGTGCGGGGGTCGTACGGCGCCCTGGCGCTCATCACGGTGCTGGGCGCGTTGTCGTTCGCCGGGCTCGGCATGCTCGTGGCCAGCCGCGCGCGCACCATCGAGGCCGTGTCGGGATTGATGAATCTGGTCATGCTGCCGATGTGGATCCTGTCGGGGACGTTTTTCTCCTACGCGCGCTTTCCGGATGCGATGCAGCCGTTCGTGAAGGCCCTGCCGCTCACGGCGCTGAACGATGCGCTGCGCGCCGTGATGATCGATGGGACCAGGGTGTCGCGACTCGGCGCCCCGCTCGCGATCGTCGCGGGCTGGGGCGCCGTGAGTTTCCTCGTCGCGCTGCAGATCTTCCGCTGGCGGTAGTCCTACGGGGTGACCGTGATCGTCCCCGTCATCCCCTGCGCCCCGTGATTCTCGCAATGGTACGAGTAGGTGCCCGCCGTGCTGAACGTTTGCTGGAAGGTCCCCGGCGGTGTCGTGCCGGGCGTGCAATACGGATCGTTCGGCGCACAGCTCGTGCTTCCCGCCGGGGCGACGGTCCCGCTGGTCCACACCGCGGGAGTGGCATCGCTGGTCGACGTGTGCGTGGCCTTCCCGTTGTTGGTCCAAATCACCGTCGTCCCGACCTTGACACTCAGATTCGCCGGGGAGAACGCGTAGGGCGAGAGGCCGCTGTTGTCGGTCATGCTGACGCTCGCCGTGGGCGGGGGTGGTGGGGGCGGCGGGGGCGGCGGGTTGTTGCCGAGACTGGTGGAGCTCGAGCCGCCGCAGGCCGCCGCGAGGATCGCCGATACGATGCCGACGTTAATGCGCATGCCACCGCCTCCTGTTGGGGTTCTTTGAGATACGCTGCACGCTGCTCTCTCGGATGTTGTACCGCAAGCCGCGGCTTGTCAAACCCCCGCTGTCAGTCGCCCCGCAGGAACACGACCAGGCGGCGCAGGAATCCTTGAGACTTGCGGACCGCCTGGCGGAACTGTTGCGCGGTCGGGTAGCGGGCCGCCGGGTCCCCGGTCATGGCCCGGCGCAGCACCTCTTCGAACTCCCGCGGCACGTCACCCCGCGACGCGTGCAGGGGCGGGAGGTCGTCGGTGGTCTGACGCGCCAGGATCGCCTCCGGCGTGGCCCCCTCGAACGGCGGCCGGCCGAGCAGCGCGAAGTACGCCACGGCGCCGAGCGAATAGAGGTCGGTCCGCGGGTCCACGCGCTCCCCCAGCAGCTGCTCGGGGGCGGCGAATTGGGGCGTCCCGCTGCGCGAGGTGGCGCCGCCGAAGCGGTCGCCGCGCAGCGCCAGCGCCAGTCCGAAGTCCGTAATGCGCAGCCGGCCGTCGGGCTCGATCAACATGTTCTCGGGCTTCAGGTCACGGTGGACCAGCCCCTGCGCGTGCGCCTGCTCGAGCGCCGAGAGGGCCTCGTCGAGCAGCCGCACGGTGCGCTCGAGCGTGAGCGGGCCTTCGCGCTGCACCAGCTGCGCCAGGTTGGCGCCCGGGACGAGCTCCATGGTGTACCACTGCAGGCCCGCACGCCCCATGATGTCGTAAATGCTCACGACGTTGGGATGCCGCAGCTTCGCGGCGAGCTGCGCCTCGCGCCGGAATCGCTCGACCACTCCCAGGTC